>JACLAA010003885.1_pt1 | contig 60006 bp, 74 predicted proteins | sample 8027891 | NCBI WGS metagenome assembly JACLAA01 (sample SAMN15724900, study PRJNA655200) | protist metagenome | isolation source: fluorescence activated cell sorting (FACS) single amplified genomes of... | place: Spain: Blaines Bay Microbial Observatory, Mediterranean Sea | collected 2016-01-19 | reverse complement strand
CCAAGCGCAGAAGCGCTCCCATAAGCTTGAGCTTTGACGTTTTTCTAAAGTTGCTGTCATTATTTTTTCCTCTAAAGAGATAATTTTTATTTTTTAATTCCCAGGTTTTCCTGTTAACGTTCTATGTAATGCAGTAATAATAAAATGCCCATCATTTAGTTAAAGTTTTTTTTAAGCGGGTGACGTGATTCGAACACGCGGCATCGACCTTGGCAAGGTCGCGCTCTACCACTGAGCTACACCCGCAAAATTAATTTATAAATCTATATGTATATGATCATTCAATTTTCTTAAAATGTCAATTGATAAATCAGGTTAGAATTAACTTTGCTGGTTTAAATTTTTTTAAACTGCAAAGTTAATTTTATATTTTTTTATCTAAATCCAACTGATGCTTGCCATACAAAAGCTAATAGTAAGAATAGAAAAGGAACAATAGGTAAAACGTCTATAATTGGAGCAAAAACTGTGTAAGCTTCAGGTAAACGTGCTAGTAAAATACTTTCCATAGTTATTAATGTTTGATTCTATTTGTTAATAATTGTACATTAAATCTAAATAAAACTAGTTTACTTTTAAACTTAAAATATATTTCATTCAAATTTTATACTATAATTTAAGCAAAAGAAAAATTTATCTATTTCTTAAGTTTTAATCCTAATTCATTTTATATAATATAAATATATAATAGTTATAAGGTAATAGGAATTTAAGTACTAAATATCTTTAACTTTAATTTCGATAAATAATCTGGAGACAAAAATAATGAATGGAGTATTAACATTCCTTACAGCTACATTAGTTTTATTATCATTAATTCTTATTATTGGTGTACCTGTAGTTCTTGCAAGTCCTGGTGAATGGGAGTCTTCAAAGGGTACTGTTTTTAAATTAACAGGACTTTGGAGCGGTATTGTTCTTGTAACAGGTTTAGCAAGTTCATTCGCGTAATTTTACAGAACTAATAACAATTATTCTTTATTGGATAATTGTTATTTTTATTGCCAAATAAAATATACTAGTTTCATTTTTAGAATCTGGCGCTTGCTTAACTTTAAATTCTATGTTACTATTTGAGTATATTCTTAGCCGGGATAGCTCAGTTGGTAGAGCAGTGGATTGAAGATCCTCGTGTCAGCAGTTCGAATCTGCTTCCTGGCAATTTAGATTTTATCTGTTATTTCTCTTTCTTTTTTTCCTTTCTTTAAGTTATTATTATTAATAACAGTAAATTTTTTAAATTTGATAAATGAAAAAACTTTCAAGCTTAGTTTTAACAGTTCTATCACTTGGTTTGTTCACAACCCCTTTTAGTGCTTCAGCAGCAGGGGTTTTAACAGATTGTGCAGATAATAAGGCGTTTCAAAAGCGTTTAAAAACTACAGTCGCAAAACTAGAGGGACGATTAAAGAAGTATGAGCCTGGTTCTGCGCCTGCTGTAGCATTAGAAGAACAGATCCAACGTACTCAAACTCGTTTTAAAAATTATTCAGATTCTGGTTTACTTTGCGGTAAGGATGGCTTACCTCATTTGGTTGCTAGTGGAGACTGGAAACATGCTCCTGAATTTATGATCCCTGGTGTTGGTTTCTTATACATCGCAGGTTGGATTGGTTTTGTAGGTCGTAAGTACTTACAAACAGCTAGTAAAACAAAGAATCCTACTGAAAAAGAAATCATCATCGATGTTCCAGTAGCATTAAAGATCATGTCTTCTGGTTTCCTATGGCCGATTACAGCATGGCAAGAATTTATTAGCGGTGAATTTGTTGCTTCTAAGAACGAGATCACTGTTTCACCTCGCTAAATTAGATTACAAAATTTATATTATGGACGATTTTAAAACATATTTATCAACAGCACCAGTTTTACTTACCGTTTGGATGAGTCTTACTGCTGGTATGATCATTGAAATTAATCGTTTTTTCCCTGATGTTTTATATATCGGGTACTAAATCGATCAAAGCTCCCCATTGAGTAGATCATCTTATTCTGTTATAATAACTCTTATAGGCTATAAAAATTAATTAACCATGTCAGGGTTAAACAACAGCAGCATTAAATTAATTTTTATAGCTCTATAACATTTCTATCGCGTCCTTAGTTCAGTTGGTAGAACGTAGGTTTCCAAAACCTGATGCCGTGGGTTCAAGTCCTACAGGACGCGTTTCTTGGTTCTTAGCGTATTCACATATTCGTTTTTTTGATGTATCATGGTCTTTAGAATTTACTCAAATAGATAAATCAACTCTTTATTTTACAATGCCAAAAAAGTTAGTCGCAATTATTAAATTAGCATTGCCTGCTGGAAAAGCAACTCCAGCTCCTCCTGTTGGTCCTGCATTGGGTCAACATGGACTAAATATTGCCGCTTTTTGCAAGGACTATAATGCTCGTACTGGTGATAAAGGCGATCTTATCATACCTGTTGAAATTTCAGCATATGAAGATCGAAGTTATTCTTTTATTCTTAAAACACCTCCCGCATCAGTTTTGTTAGCAAAGGCTGCAAACGTTTTAAAAGGTTCTGGAGAACCTAATAAGACAAAAGTAGGCACTGTCACTCGTTCGCAATTAGAAGAGATTGCAAAAACAAAATTACCTGATTTAAATACTAATTCGTTAACTAGTGCAATGAAAGTTGTAGAGGGTACTGCGAGGAATATGGGGTTAACGGTTCAGGAAGAATAAAAAATTATATTATGGTTCGAATTGCAAATAGAATAAAAATTGCAAAGTCAAAAATTGTTGAGGATTTATATTCTTACACTTCTGCAGTTGAATTGTTAAAAGATTTTCCAACAGCAAAGTTTATCGAATCAGTTGAGGCTCATATCGCTTTAGATATTGACCCAAAGTATTCTGATCAACAATTAAGAACAACAGTCGTGTTGCCCAAAGGGACTGGTAAAACCGTTCGTATAGCTGTTTTAGCAAATGATGAGCAACAATCAGTAGCAAAAGACGCAGGTGCAGATCTTGTTGGATCTGATTCGTTAATCGATGAGATTAGTAAAGGTAATTTAGATTTTGATTTGTTAATCGCTACACCGGATCTTATGCCAAAGATTGCGAAGCTTGGTCGAGTTTTAGGTCCAAAAGGTTTGATGCCTTCACCTAAAGCGGGTACGGTTTCAACAGATTTAGTCCAAACTTTAGATGAGTTTAAAAAAGGTAAGCTAGAGTACCGTGCTGATAAAAGCGGTATTGTACATCTTAATTTTGGAAAAATTGACTTTTCTAAATCCGATTTAATTGAAAATCTAGAAGCAGTTTATCGTTCAATTGAACAGAATAAACCTACTGGTGTAAAAGGCCGTTATTTTAAGACCTTCTACATCTGTACTACTATGGGTCCGTCTGTTCGAATTGACTTAAGCTCGTTCGATTAATTATTAATTATAAAAATTTATTATGTCAGAAAAAATTGAAGGAATTATTGAATCTTTAAAGAGTTTAACGTTATTAGAAGCATCAGAATTAGTTAAAGAAATTGAAGAAGTTTTTGGTGTTGATGCTTCGTCAGGTGGTGGTATGATGATGATGGCCGGTGCTCCTGCTGCAGGTGGTGGTGATGCTGGGGCTCCTGCTGCTGAAGAAAAAGATGAATTTGATCTAGCTTTAGAAGCTGTTCCAGCTGATAAGAAGATCGCTGTTCTAAAGATTGTTCGAACTTTAACTGGTCTTGGTCTTAAAGAAGCAAAAGATTTAGTTGAATCAGCACCTAAAGTTGTTAAAGAGGCAATGGCTAAAGAAGAGGCTGAAGCTGCAAAGAAACAACTAGAAGAAGCAGGCGCTACTGTTGCTTTAAAATAGAAATAAAAAAAAGTTTTATTCATATAATGAATAAAACTTTTTTTTATTTAAAATAAACCTAACGTTGCCGCTTTATCGATTGGAAGGCATGCGCCAATACCAAACCAAATTGCAAACGCAGTACCAAATAAGAATACTGCAGATGCTACTGGGCGACGGAACGGGTTTTGGAATTTATTTACGTTCTCAAAAAACGGTACAGTTATTAAACCTGCTGGAACTGCTGCCATTGCTAATACGCCAAGTAACTTATTCGGTAAAATACGTAGTAAGTTAAATGTCGGGAAGAAGTACCATTCCGGTAAAATTTCTAATGGAGTAGCAAATGGATTTGCTTTCTCTCCAATTGCTGATGGCTCAAGAACTGCTAATCCGATAAGGATAGCGAATGTTCCTAAAATTACTACCGGGAAGATGTAAAGTAAATCGTTCGGCCAAGCTGGCTCACCGTAGTAGTTATGACCCATCCCTTTTGCTAATTTAGCTCTTAGTTTGGGATCGTTTAGATCTGGTTTCTTAATTACAGACATAATAGTTAATCCTTTTTAAACTTTGTTTTTATAATGGTCCAGAAATACCTTGCTTTCTGATCATTAAGAAGTGCGTTAGCATTAAAGCAGCCGCAGCTACTGGTAATACGAACGTATGCGCACTGTAGAATCGAGTTAATGTTCCTTGTCCTACACTTACACCACCACGTAATAACTTAACAACCGCACCACCAACAACTGGTACTGCTTCCGGTACTCCTGTTACAATCTTACATGCCCAGAAACCTACTTGGTCCCAAGGTAATGAATATCCTGTTACACCAAATGATACAGTTACTACAGCTAATATTACACCGGTAACCCATGTAAGTTCACGCGGCTTTTTAAAACCACCTGTTAAGTACACTCGGAATACGTGTAATACCATCATCAGAACCATCATACTTGCTGACCATCTGTGAATTGATCGGATTAGCCAACCAAAATTAACTTCAGTCATTAAATATTCAACTGATGCGAATGCTTCCGTTACTGTTGGACGGTAATAGAATGTCATTGCAAAACCAGTTGCAACTTGTACAAGGAAACATGTGAACACAATCCCACCGAAACAGTAAAAAATGTTTACATGTGGCGGAACGTATTTACTTGTAATATCATCGGCAATCGCTTGAATCTCTAAACGTTCTTCAAACCAATCGTAGACTTTACTCATAATTTTTTTATTGATTTGTATACACTATTAAGCAGAATCTCTACTTTTTGAAACAAAAAATTGTTCTCAAACTAATACTTATTATACACGCGATTTTTAAGTTTTGAAAATTTTAACCTCAAATTTATTATTTAAATCCACTCGTAACCTTTGTTTTCTAGTAGCTCGGCTAATTCAAAATTTCCGGTTTTAACGATTTTCCCATTCTGCATTACATGAATAAAGTCTGGTTTTATATAGTCTAGAAGTCTCTTGTAGTGTGTTATAAGGATAATCCCTTTTTCTTTCTCCATAAACTCGTTTATACCACCTGAGATTGTTTTTAACGCATCAATATCTAGTCCCGAATCGGTTTCATCTAAAATTGCTAGTTTTGGGTCAAGTAAGGTCATTTGTAAAATTTCGTTCCGCTTTTTTTCACCCCCAGAAAACCCTTCGTTTACGTTTCTATTTAAGAACTCTGGATTCATATTAATCATTTTTAATTTTTCAGTTGCGATCTCAAAAAACGTAAACGGATCAATTGTTTCTTTATCGAGAGCTTTTTGCTTTGAGTTATAAGCTAATCTAAGGAATTCCTCATTACTTACACCCGGTAATTCAATCGGGTATTGGAAGCCTAGGAAAATACCAAGATGTGATCTTTCTTCTGGCGTTAGATCTTTAATTTCCTGACCGTCTACTTTAATATTTCCTTTTGTTATCTTATAAGACGGGTGACCAGCTAGGGTTTTACTAAATGTACTTTTTCCCGATCCATTTGGTCCCATTATCGCATGCACTTCACCCTTTTGAATTTTAAGATTTAGACCATTTATAATTTCTGTATTCTCTACTTGAACGTGTAAATCTTCAATTTCTAATAAATTCATAATTTTAATTAACCGATTGAGCCTTCTAATTTTAAACTTAATAACTTGTCTGCTTCGGCAGCGAATTCCATCGGTAGCTTTTTAAATACCTCACTACAGAAACCACTAATTATTAAACTAATTGCATTTTCTGGATCGATTCCTCGCTGCAAGAAGTAGAAAATCTGCTCTTCACCAATTTTTGATGTTGATGCTTCATGCTCGATTTTAGCCGTTGAGTTTTGAGCTTGAATATATGGAAAAGTATTTGAATTTGATTTATCGCCGATTAGTAATGAATCACATTGCGAGTAGTTTCTTGCATTTTTCGCACTTGGGTTTATTTTTACCTGACCGCGGTAGCTATTTTTTGAGTGCCCTGCTGAAATACCCTTCGATATAATTTGACTTTTTGTATTTTTACCGACATGGATCATTTTAGACCCTGTATCTGCTTGTTGATAATTGTTGGTTAATGCGATAGAGTAAAATTCTCCAATTGAATTATCTCCGACTAGTATACAGCTTGGATATTTCCATGTTATAGCTGATCCCGTTTCAACCTGTGCCCATGATAGTTTTGAGTTTTTACCGCTACATAAACCACGTTTTGTTACAAAATTATAAACTCCTCCAACTCCGTTTTCATCTCCGGCATACCAGTTTTGAACAGTTGAGTACTTGATTTCTGCATCATCTAGAACTATTAGTTCGACTACAGCAGCATGTAGCTGATTTGTACTATATTGAGGTGCTGTACAACCCTCCAAATAACTAACAGAACTATTTTCTTCGGCAATTATTAAAGTACGTTCAAATTGTCCAGATTCTTTGTCGTTTATTCTAAAATAAGTTGATAATTCTAAAGGACATTCTGTATTCTTAGGTATGTAACAAAATGAACCATCACTAAAAACAGCGGAATTTAACGCCGAGAAGTAGTTGTCACCAATAGGGACAACACTACCCAAATATTTTTTTATCAACTCTGGGTATTTTTGTATTGCTTCAGAGATCGGACAGAATATAACTCCTACTTTTTCTAGTTCTTCACGAAACGTTGTAGCAATTGAAACACTATCAAAAACGACGTCAACCGCTACATTTGTCAATCGTTTTTGTTCGTTTAATGAAATACCAAGTTTTTCAAACGTCTTTTTTAATTCAGGATCTACTTCGTCTAAACTGTTTAGCTTTTTCTTTGTTTTAGGTGCTGAGTAGTAAACAATATCTTCATAGTTTATTTTTGGGTAGTTTAGTTTTGCCCAGTTCGGTTCTGCCATTGTTTCCCATTTTTTGTATGCTTTCAAACGGAAATCAAGCATAAACTTAGGCTCATCTTTTTTTGCCGATATTGTTCTTATTGTTTCCTCATTTATACCAGGAAGTATTTGTTCTTTCTCAATATCAGTTGAGAATCCGTACTTATAAGGTTGGTTTACTAATTTCTCAAAATTTGTTTTTGTATCTGCCATTTTTTTAAGTATTTTTATATTCTATAATTTAGACTATCTTAATTTAAAAAATAAAAACAAGACAGTCGAAAATAGTTTGCCATTTTACAATTTTGTTAAATTGTTGTAATATATTTTAAGATTCACTCGCGGAGTAGAGCAGTCTGGTAGCTCGTTGGGCTCATAACCCGAAGGCCAATGGTTCAAATCCATTCTCCGCTACTCTTTTTTTTTAATTAAAAGTTTTAGATATTAAAATAAGTATAATATCTGCAATATGAATTAAGATTAATATAGAGTTTTATATCTCTAATTTACAATAATGATATCTATTTGATATGACATTAAACATACAAACTCCTTCTCCTATTTTTGGAGGTAGTACCGGTGGTTGGCTTCGAGCTGCCGAAGTTGAAGAAAAGTACGCTATTACTTGGACAAGTAAAAAGGAACAAATCTTCGAAATGCCTACTGGTGGTGCAGCAATTATGCGTAGTGGAGAGAACTTATTGTACTTAGCACGTAAAGAACAATGTTTAGCTTTAGGTACTCAACTCCGAACGTTTAAAATTACAGATTATAAAATCTATCGAATTTTCCCTAGTGGGGAAGTTCAATACCTACATCCAAAAGATGGTGTTTTCCCTGAGAAAGCTAATGAGGGTCGATTATCTACTAACCGACGCGATTTTTCAATCGGTAAAAATCCAAACCCTGCATCAGTTAAGTTTTCTGGTAAAGGTACTTTTGAATCTTAATATAAAAAAATAGAGAGATGCTTAAAGATATAAAGCATTTCTCTAATCGGAGAAATGGCAGAGTTGGTCGATTGCGTCTGATTTGAAATCAGATGAACTGCAAGGTTCCGTGGGTTCGAATCCCACTTTCTCCTATCTCCCTATTGTTTTTTTCTGTTTTTTTGTTAGTATTAATTTAATAAGCTTTTGGGACAGTAGTTCAACTGGTTAGAGCACCGCCCTGTCACGGCGGAAGTTGCGGGTTCGAGTCCCGTCTGTCCCGTTTTTAAATACCAAACTAACTTTTAACACCTCTATTTTTCTTAAGAAAGGAATAAAAAAGCATTTAAAGGAAATTTCCTTTAAATGCTTTTTTTCTAAGCAAATTTAGAAGAGTATGAATACTTTGAAGGTACTTCTCTGTATTCTGCTAATAGATCTGCGAATTCTTTTCCGGAAATTGTTTCTTTTTCTAGCAAGATATCAACTATACGATCTACAGCAACTCGATTTTCAGTCACCATTTGCAGCGCTTGTTCATGGCAATGTGCTACGATTTGTTTTACTTGCTGATCGATTAAGTATGCTGTTTCATCAGAGAAGTCAGAACCTGGGTTTCTTCCGCCCCCCATGAATGGCTGCTGTTGCTGAGCTTCTAAGGCTATTGGACCAATGTTTGACATACCGTATTGAGTTACCATTGTTCTTGCCATTGATGTTACAGACTGTAAATCGCTACTCGCTCCTGTCGTAACTTCAGTATCACCAAAGATTACTTCCTCAGCTGCTCGTCCACCTAATGTTCCAATTATTCTCGCTAAAATTTGAGCACGAGAAGTCAAACCTTGTTCTTCGTTTGGTGTGAACCATGTTAAACCTTTTGCTTGACCACGTGGAATAAGCGTTAGTTTTTCTACCGGATCGTGGTTTTGTAATAATGTTCCCATTAGCGCATGGCCTACTTCGTGATAAGCAACTAGACGTTTACCTTTACTATCTGCTAGTAAATTACCTTCCATACCTGCAATCACTCGATCAATCGAGCCGTTTATTTCAGATGGTGAGATTGCGTCTTTTTTATTACGAGCTGTTAGGATAGCAGCCTCGTTTAATAAGTTCGCTAGATCTGCACCCGAGAAACCTGGTGTACGTTGTGCAATTGTTTCTAGGTTTACACCTTTTCCGAATTTCTTGTTACGTGCATGGACTTTTAAGATTGCAATACGTCCTTTTATATCAGGTGGGTTTACTGTTACCTGTCTATCAAATCGTCCAGGACGAAGTAATGCTGAATCAAGAATATCAACACGGTTTGTTGCTGCAAGTACGATTACTCCTGTATTACCTTGGAAACCGTCCATTTCTGTTAGAAGTTGGTTTAATGTTTGTTCTCGTTCATCATTACCTCCACCAACACCAGCTCCACGTTGTCTACCCACTGCATCGATCTCATCAATGAAGATGATACAAGGTGCATTTTCTTTTGCTTTTGTAAATAAATCTCGGACACGAGAGGCACCAACACCAACAAACATCTCCACAAATTCTGAACCGGAGATACTAAAGAATGGAACTCCTGCTTCACCTGCAATAGCTTTCGCTAGAAGTGTTTTACCTGTTCCTGGAGGTCCTACAAGTAAAACCCCTTTTGGAATTTTCGCACCAACTGCTGTAAATCTTTCTGGTGTTTTTAAGAATGTTACAACTTCTTCGAATTCTTCTTTTGCTTCTTCGATACCAGCTACGTCATCAAACCCTACTCCTGTGTCTGCATCCATTTGGAATCTAGCTTTTGATTTACCGAAGCTCATTGCTTGACCAGGACCACCTGGAAAATTGTTCGATCTTTGGAACAAGAATAGTAGTCCACCGACAAATAGTGCAGGCAGTAGAAGGTTCCCTAGAATTTCGAATGTGAAATTATTGTTTTTAACCGGATGCGCGTCAAAATCGATTTTTCCTTGACGTAGCTTAACAATTAATTGTGATGCTCCTGTTGGAATTTCAACTCGAATTCTTTGAGGTCTATTCCCTAGTTCTGGACTTGAAGCTTCGACGATTGCAATTTTGCTATTGTCGTATAGATCTACTCGTTTTACCCACCCCATGTCTAGGTACTCAAGGAAACGGCCATATGTCATTTTTGAGCTAGCTACGTTCTGAGGGGTCTCGAAGGTTTTATTTTCACCATCGAAAAAAGTTTCATAAACTAATCCACCCGTTACCCCGGTGATTAGTAAGGCTATTAGAATTGTTCGCCATAAAGGTTTCATAATAATTTGCTCCTAAATAAAAATCTAAATCATGTAACACTTACCTACTAGATGTAATACTTTTTTTCTTATAAAACCGTCTAGTTAAAAATTTTTATTTTGTTTCAGTAAAGTCTGTATCTATTACATTATCACTTTCTTCACCTTTGTTCTCTGTTGCTTCGCCTTGATTTGCGTCTTCACCACCGTACATCGTACTTCCTAGACTCATCATTGCTGTTTGTAACTCTTCAGTTTTTGTTTTAATTCCTTCGATTTCTTCTTTTTCTATTGCTTCGCGTAAGTTTGAAATTAGAGTTGTTAGTTTACCTTTCCCATCTTCCGGAACTTTTTCTCCTAGTTCTTGGATTTGCTTTTCAGATTGATAGCATAATGAATCGGCTTGATTTTTAAGATCAATTTTTTCACGTTTTTCTTTGTCTGCATTTGAGTATTGCTCAGCCTCGTTTACCATTCGTTCAACTTCTGATTGGTCTAAAGTCGATGCTCCTTGAATAGTAATCGATTGCTCTTTTCCTGTTCCCTTATCTTTAGCTTTTACGGATAAGATTCCGTTTACATCGATGTCAAAAGTTACCTCGATTTGTGGTACACCCCTTGATGCTAACGGGATTCCGTCTAATCTAAAATTACCTAAAGTTTTGTTGTCTGCTGCAAGTTCTCTCTCACCCTGAAGTACGTGAATTTCAACGTTTGTTTGGTTATCAACTGCAGTTGAGAAAACTTCGGATTTCTTAGTCGGTACTGTTGTATTACGAGGAATGATTTTTGTTTGAACTCCACCTAATGTTTCAACACCTAAAGATAACGGAGTTACGTCAAGTAGTAAAATATCTTTAACCTCACCTGCTAGCACACCGCCTTGAACTGCAGCTCCAATTGCAACCACTTCATCCGGGTTTACAGTTTGATTTGCTGATTTTCCAATTATTTTTTGAACAAGCTCTTGAACTGCTGGAATTCGTGTTGAACCACCAACTAGTACAACTTCATCTACCTTGCTTTTGTCAATGTCTGCATCTTTTAGTGCTTGCTCAACTGGGATACGACATCTTTCGATTAACTTGCTGCAAAGTTCTTCGAATTTTGTTTTTGTTATAAGTTTTTCGATGTGCTTTGGTCCATTTTCATCGGCTGTAATGAAAGGAAGGTTTATTGTAGTTTCACTTGTACTTGATAATTCAATTTTTGCTTTTTCTGCAGCTTCTGTTAATCTTTGTAAAGCTTGGTTATCACCACGAAGGTCCTTCCCTTCTTCCTTTTCAAAACCTTCTAATAAAAAGTCTACAATTGCTTTATCAAAGTCGTCCCCTCCAAGTTTTGTGTCGCCTGATGTTGATAAAACTTCAAATACACCATCTCCAACTTCTAGAACCGAAACATCGAATGTTCCTCCACCTAAATCGAAAACGAGAATTGTTTCATTATCTTTTTTGTCTAATCCATAAGCTAGTGATGCAGCAGTTGGCTCGTTAATAATACGTAACACTTCTAGTCCTGCAATTTTACCTGCATCTTTTGTCGCTTGTCTTTGTGAGTCGTTAAAGTATGCTGGGACTGTTACCACTGCTTGGTTTATGGGTTGTCCAATATATTTTCCTGCATCATCGGCAAGCTTTCTTAGTACTTGAGCAGAAATTTCTTCTGGACTAAATTCTTTTTCCAATGTTGTACAACCTAGTTTAATGTTGCCTTTATCATCTTCTGTAACCTGATAAGGTATCTCTCTTGCCGCTTTACTGATTTCGCTTGATTTACAACCGATAAAACGTTTTACTGAATAGAATGTGTTTTCCGGGTTGATTACCGCTTGTCTTTTTGCAATTTGACCAACAAGAAGGTCTTTTTTCTTTGTATAAGCAACAATTGAAGGAGTTGTTCTTAAACCTTCTGCGTTTGGGATTACAGCTGGCTTACCACCCTCTACAACTGCAACCACTGAGTTTGTTGTTCCTAAATCGATTCCTACTACTTTACCCATGATTTAATAATTTTAAGTTTTAATTTAATAATTACTTTTATACTTGCCCAGGTTTTTAATTCTTACTACCCTTAATTTTTTATAAGACCCCTTGTAGACATACTTGACACTAGCCCTTCTCTTGTATACAGTTTAAGGTAGTTTCAGATTCGTTTTGAGTCTGTTAATAATTACATCTTAATACTAATTTGGAGTCTTATTGTGGCTTTAGGGATTTTAGGAAATAAAGTTGGCATGACACGTATCTTTGACGAGAACGGTTATGCAACTCCAGTAACTGCTATTCGGGTTGGGCCTTGTGTCATCACTCAAATTAAAACTGAGGCAACTGATGGATATAATGCGGTCCAATTAGGTTATTCGGAGGTATCACAAAAATCAATTAATCGTCCTGAACTTGGCCATTTGGTTAAGGCAGGCTTACCACCTTTAAAGTATCTTCATGAATATAAAGTAAAGGATCTTGAAGAATTTTCTCTTGCGCAAGTTGTCACTACAGATATTTTTAAAGAAGGTCAACTTGTAGATGTTACTGGTAAGAGTATTGGTAAAGGTTTTGTTGGTTTACAGAAACGTTATAATTTTAGCCGTGGTCCAATGACACATGGTTCAAAAAACCATCGTGCTCCTGGTTCGATTGGTATGGGAACAACTCCCGGCCGAGTTTATAAGGGTAAAAAAATGGCTGGTCATCTGGGTAACAAAAAAATTACTGTCACTAACCTTGAGATAATCAAGATTGAGTCAGATAAGAATATTTTACTTGTTAAGGGTGCTATTCCAGGTAAACCAGGGAACTTGGTGAGTTTAAAACCTGCTCTTAGTGAAAATAATTAAAATTTATGACAATTATTAAAACAGCCGAATTTAGTATCTTAGATACTAATGGAGAATCGGTCGGCTCTTCCAAAACTGTCGAACTTCGTGTTTCAGGCATTAATGCAAACTATTTAGTTCATAAAGCCTTAATGTACCAAAACCATGAACAAGCACAGAAAAGTGCAAATTCAAAAACTCGAAGTGAAGTACGTGGTGGTGGTCGAAAACCGCATAAACAAAAAGGTACTGGTCGTGCTCGTGCTGGTTCAAACCGTTCACCTCTTTGGAAAGGTGGTGGTGTAATCTTCGGACCCAAGCCTATAAAACGGGCAATGAAAATAAATAAAAAGGAGTGGAATCTTGCCATTCGCACTCTTATATACAATAAAAGTTCAAGTTTACTAGTTGTTCAGGATTTTGAAAGTATTCTTCAAAATTTGAAAACGAATATTTTTGCTAAGTTTTTAAAAGCTTTAAATATTGGTTCAGATTCAAATGTTTTAGTTGTTTATGATTCTAAAGATAGTCAACTAGATCTTGTTTGTAGAAATATATCAAATCTAGAACTGGTTAACTTTACTGAATTAACTCCGCGTAGTTTATTAAAAGCAAATTCTATTATTTGTGATGTAGCTACGCTACAAAAAATTGAGGATACTTATGCCGGATAATACAATCGACTCTCGTTCCTTAATTGATTATATTAAGTACCCTTTAGTTACTGACAAAGGTACGAGACTATTAGAGAATAATCAGTATACGTTTATTGTTGATCCTCGTGTAACAAAACCTCTTATTAAAAGAGCAGTTGAGTCGTTTTTTGATGTGACGGTTATGAAGGTAAATAGCTGTAATCTTCCTAGAAAAAAACGAAGAATTGGTCAGTATGAGGGTTTTAAGCCAAAGTATAAGAAAGCTATTGTTACTTTAGCGGACGGGGATTCAATTGAAATATTACCAGAGATTTAATAAGAACTTAGTGGAATAGTTATGGCTATACGTCTTTATAAAGCTTATACACCTGGAACTCGTAATAGATCACTTTCTGATTTTGCTACTATTACGACCTCAACTCCAGAAAAAAGTTTACTTGTGCCGAAGAAAAAATCAGGTGGTCGAAATAATCAAGGAAAAATTACGATTCGACACCGTGGTGGCGGACACAAACAAAAATACCGAATTATTGATTTTAAACGAAATAAGTACGATATTCCGGGAAAAGTTGTGAGTATAGAATACGATCCGAATCGAAATGTTAGAATTTCATTGGTTCATTATACTGATGGTGAAAAACGTTACATTCTCCATCCTGAAAGTCTTAGTGTTGGGACAACAATTTTATCGGCATCTAATGCTCCGATTCAAGCCGGAAATACTTTACCTTTAGAGAATATTCCACTTGGTACACAAGTCCATAATATTGAACTAGTACCGGAATGTGGTGGTAAGATTGTTCGTGCTGCAGGTACTTCTGCTTATATTCTTGCTAAAGAAAGTAACCACGTTACTCTACGTTTGCCATCTAAAGAAATTCGTTTGGTTCGTAAGGAGTGTTTAGCGACAATTGGTGTTCTTGATAATAGTGAAATCAATAACATTACTATCGGTAAAGCTGGAAAAAATCGTTGGTTAGGACGTCGACCTACAGTTCGTGGTGTTGTTATGAACCCTTGTGATCACCCGCATGGTGGTGGTGAAGGTCGTTCGCCGATTGGTCGAACTAGACCTGTTACTCCTTGGGGTAAAGCGGCTTTAGGTGTTAAAACTCGTTCTGCCAAAAAAGCAAGTAGTAGTTTAATAATCCGTCGTAAAAGTAAATAATTTTTAGATATGGGAAGATCACTTCATAAAGGCCCCTTTGTTGCTTATCATTTGCTAAAAAAGATAAATGAGCTTAACAAAAGTGGCAAAAAGAATACCATTAAAACTTGGTCTCGAGCTTCGACTATACTTCCAATTATGGTTGGGCATACGATAGCGGTTTATAATGGTCGACAACATGTTCCAATTTTTATTTCAGACCAGTTGGTTGGTCAGAAATTAGGTGAATTTGTACCAACTCGAACTTTCCGTAGTCATGTAAAAACTGATAGAAAAGGACGATAACAATGAGTATGCAGACTACAGAAAAAACTGCTTACGCAGTCGCGAAATATATTCGAATGTCACCGACAAAGGTAAGACGAGTGTTGCGCCAGATCCAAGGAAAATCATACCAAGAAGCGTTAATTATTCTTGAATTTATGCCATTTCGAGCTTGTGGCCCGGTTTGGCAGGTTTTACATTCTGCTGCCGCAAATGCGGAAAATAATTTAGGTTTATCTAAACAAGATTTAGTTATTTCAAGTGTTATAGCAAATCAAGGTCCAGTTTTAAAACGTTTCCGTCCTCGTGCACAAGGCCGAGCGATGTCGATTAAAAAACCAACCTGCCATATTTCTATTAGTGTTACAACTAAAAATTAAAAATAAAATTAAGGGAATTTAGTCTGTGGGACAAAAAACACACCCATTAGGGTTTAGATTAGTAACCGTTCAAAATCATAGGTCCTTATGGTTTTCAAAATATAATCAATATGCTTCTTTACTTCAAGAAGACGATCTTATTCGAACTTTTCTTAGTTCGAAGGTTAGATCAGCAAGTATTTCAAAAATTTGTATCATTCGTGACACTACTGGAGATCAAATTAAATTAGAGGTTTATAGTGCGAGACCTGGAATTTTAGTTGGTCAATCTGGTTCTGGTATTAAGGATATATACGAGTCTTTGAAAAAGATGTTGCCACCTCAAAAACAGGTTGCAATTAATGTTATTGAAGTAACAAATCCGGATCAAGAGGCAACGCTTATCGCTGCTTATATCGCTGAACAACTTGAGAAAAGGGTTGCTTTCAAGCGTGCAATCCGTCGCGCTATTCAAAGAGCTCAAGATGCGGGAATTGAAGGTATAAAGGTTCAGGTTTCTGGACGTTTAAATGGTGCTGAGATTGCTAGAAGTGAATGGGTTAGAGATGGTCGCGTTCCTCTGCAAACTTTGAGAGCCGACATTGATTATGCATTAAGAACTGCTTCAACAATTTATGGAATTTTAGGGATAAAAGTTTGGTTGTTTAGAGGCGAAGTTATATAAATTAAATATTATGTTAAGTCCGAAAAGAACGAAATTTCGTAAACAACACAGAGGACGTTTAACAGGTAAAGCGTACCGAGGTAACAAAGTTTCATTTGGTGATTTTGCGCTTCAAGCACAAGAACCGACTTGGTTAACGTCACGTCAGATTGAAGCAACACGACGAACAATGACTCGTTATATGCGTCGTAGTGGTAAGCTTTGGATTACTGTTTTTCCTGATAAACCTGTTACTGCACGTGCTGCTGAGTCTCGAATGGGATCAGGTAAAGGTGCTGTTGACTACTGGGTTGCGGTTGTTAAACCTGGAACTATCTTATTTGAGATTTCTGGTGTTTCAGAAGAGATTGCACGTAAGGCTATGAGTCTTGCATCTTATAAGCTACCTATTAAAACTAAATTTATTAGTAAAGAGAATAGTATTTAAATTATGGTTTTATCAAAAATTTCAGATATCTATGATTTAGATGATGAAAGTTTAAAGAATGAAATTTTATTTGTAAAGAAAGAACTCTTTGAACTTCGTTTGAAAAAAGCAACACGTCAAGATTTTAAATCACATAATTTTAAGCATAATCGTCGTCGATTAGCTCAGTTATTAATGATTGAATATCAACGTAAACTTAAATCAATTTTATCAGAGTAAAAAAATATGTCTGTAAAGCAAAAGATTGGCACAGTTGTAAGCAATAAAATGGATAAAACAATAGTTATTGTTACTGAAAATCGATACAGTCATCCGCTTTATGCTAAAACAATGAAAAAAACAAAGCGTTTTATGGCACATGATGAGAACAATGAGTGTAAAATCGGTGATCGAGTTATCGTTGAAGAAACACGACCATTAAGTGCGAAAAAACGTTGGGCATTAAAAATTATTATTTAATAGTATTTTAGATTTTTCTAAAAAGTTATGATACAACCTCAAACATACTTAACCGTTGCCGATAACACCGGTGGGCGTAAAATAATGTGCATAAGAGTTTTAGGCGGCCGTAAAAAATATGCAGAAGTTGGCGACATTATTATTGGTGTTGTTAAAGAAGCATCGCCAAATATGCCTGTAAAACGATCTGATATTGTGAGAGCTGTCGTTGTTAGAACTAAAAAAATAATTCAACGTAAGGATGGTTTACTTATTCGATTTGATGATAACGCTGCCGTTATTATTAATCAAGAGAACAACCCAAGAGGAACAAGGGTATTTGGTCCAATCGCGCGCGAAATTCGAGATAAGAATTTCTCTAGGATTGCATCCTTAGCTCCTGAAGTTCTATAGTCTACGACAAATTAATTTTTATGAATAAAATTAGATTAAAAATTGGTGATACGGTAAAAGTTATCACTGGAACAGATAAAGGTAGCATTGGTGAGATTACTAGCATACTAAGAAAAGACAAGAAAGTTGTTGTTAGTGATGTCAACAAAAAATTTAAACATGTTAAGCCAAGAACAAAAGAAGATACGGGGGAGATAAAGCAATTTGAAGCCCCGATCCATATTTCAAATGTTATGCTTTGCGATAATGGAGTTGCAAGCCGTTTTGGGATGGCTAACAAGGACGGTAAGAAAATCCGTTGTTTGAAAAAAACAAACGTTCTTGTTCCTTAAATTAAATTGATACAAAATTTGTAATGCAACCAAAGTTAAAAACTTTATACAAAGAGACTATAACTCCTAATTTAGTTAAAAGTTTCGATTATAAAAATGTTCATCAAGTTCCGAAGCTGTTAAAAATTCAACTTAACCGCGGTCTAGGTTTGGATGCCTCAAATTCAAAAATTTTACAAAAATCGATCGAGGAGTTTCGTCTTATTACTGGTCAACAACCTGTTATTACCAAATCGAAAAAAGCGGTAGCGGGTTTCAAAATTCGAGAGGATATGGCCCTTGGTATTACAGTAACACTTCGGGAGGTAAGAATGTTTGAATTTTTAAACCGTTTTATAAACCTGGTTTTACCTCGAATTCGAGATTTTCAAGGCCTTGATTCAAGCGGTTTTGACAAGCATGGGAACTATAATATTGCTCTAAAAGAGCAGCTTATTTTTCCAGAAATTGAATTTGAACAAGTTGATCAGATTCGTGGTTTAAATCTTACATTTGTGACAAGTGCAAAGAGTAAAGAAGAGGGCTACGCTCTCTTAAAGGAATTTGGTTTACCTTTTTCTTAATTAATTTATATTTTTAAAATTATGGTAACTGATACTGTTTCGGATATGTTTACAAGAATCCGGAATGCGAGCTTAATTAATCAACATATGGTTCAAATTCCGAAGACTAAAATGACGTATGGAATTGCAAAAATTTTGAAAGAAGAAGGTTTTATTAGCGATTTAGAGTTTTTTGAAGACAATGAGCGCGAATTTTTACTACTACTTCTTAAATACAAAGGTACAGCCCGAAAACCTGTTATTTCGTGTTTAAAACGAATTAGTAAACCGGGCCTTCGAATTTATGCTAATCATAAACGTTTACCAACAGTTTTAGGTAATCTGGGTATTGCAATTGTTTCGACTTCTAAAGGTCTTATGACAAATAACGATGCCAGAAAACTTGGGATAGGTGGTGAAATTTTAGGTTACATTTGGTAATTAATATTAAATAACTTAAATTATGTCTCGTGTAGGAAAACTTCCAATACCAATACCAAAAGATGTAGAAATTAAAACTGATGGCGGGAATGTTACTGTAAAAGGTAAACATGGCGAACTTTTTAAAGATATTCCGAGTGTTATTGAAATTTCGGTTGATGAAAAGTTTATAACCGTTATCCGTAAAGATGAGTCTCGAATTACGCGACAATTGCATGGTTTAACTCGGGCTTTATTGAATAATATGGTTATTGGTGTTTCAGAAAAATTTATACTGAATCTAGAGTTGAAAGGTGTTGGTTATCGAGCACAGTCAAACGCTAAGAATTTAACTTTGAATGTTGGTTACAGCCATCCGGTCGAAATGCCTGTACCTTCTGGTATTGAGGTAAAGGTTGAAGCCAATACTAGTATTTCGATTTCAGGGATTAGTAAAGAGCAAGTTGGTTTATTCGCTTCTCAGATTCGTTCTGTTCGACCTCCTGAGCCTTATAAAGGTAAAGGGATAATGTACAAAGACGAGGTTATTTTACGTAAAGTTGGAAAATCTGGTAAGTAAATAATTGTTTAAAATGGGAAAAAAAAGTATTAAAGGTACTCTTGAGAAACCAAGGTTATCGGTTTTTCGTTCTAAGAATAACATATACGCTCAAGTTATAGACGATATATCTGCCAATACGATTTTATCAAGCTCAACTCGTGAGAAAACTGTTCAAGATAAGTTAACGGGTGGTGGCTCAAATTGTTCGGCTGCTAAAATTGTTGGTGAGGTTTTAGGATCTCGATTAAAGGAAAAGAATATTCAAAAAATTGTCTTTGATCGCGGTAGATACCCTTATCACGGTAGAATTGCGGCTTTAGCGGATGGTGTTCGTGAAAGCGGACTGAAATTTTAATTACCTATTTAGTAGAAATTTTTATGGTAAGTAATACAGAAAATACAGATAAAGCTCGTAAACCTCGCCGACGTTCAAATTCTAACGAAGTTAAGTGGGCTGAGCGAGTTGTTCAAATTAGCCGAGTTACTAAAGTTGTTAAGGGTGGTAAAAAACTAAGTTTCCGCGCTATCGTTGTTATTGGTAACGAGAACGGTCAAGTAGGCGTTGGTGTCGGTAAAGCGGAAGATGTTATCGGAGCTGTTAAAAAAGGCGTAACTGATGCAAAGAAGCATGTCATTGCTATTCCTTTAACAAAAAATAAAACAATTCCACATTTAGTGAACGGCGTTTATGGTGCAGCTAAAGTTGTAATTCGACCAGCTGGTCCTGGTTCGGGTGTTATTGCTGGAAGCTCTATTCGAACCGTTCTGGAATTAGCTGGAGTTCAAAATATATTAGCTAAGCAGTTAGGTTCTGGAAATTTGCTGAATAATGCTAAAGCTGTTATTTCAGCATTAGAAAGTTTAAGAACAATCGGCGAAACGGCTGAGGAGCGTGATATTCAGCTTGAAAAGTTTTATGTTTAACATTTAAAATAGGAGCTATTTTAAAATGTTCAAACAACTTAACGATTCTGATTCGCTTGTAAGCCGTATCCTTCTAACTTTAAGGATTATTATTCTTATCCGAATTGGTACCTTTATTCCAGTTCCAGGTATAAACCAGGAGTATCTTTATACAGCTATAAAAACAACACCGGCGTTAAGTATGCTTCGTACTTTCTTTCAAGGAGACTTTTTTGTTTTAGGTCTTTTCAGCCTTGGGATTTTACCTAGTATTAATGCTTCGATTATTGTTCAGCTACTTACTTCTGTTTTCCCTTCCCTTCAAAAATTACAAAAAGAGGAGGGTTCGGCTGGGCGTCGCCAAATTACTCAAATTACTAGATACCTTACACTTGCGATTGCTTTAGCTTATAGCGTTAGTATTTCGTTTGCTGTAAAACCTTTTATGGGTGAGTGGACATTTGCGACTGTATTACCAATTGTTATTTCTTTAACTACAGGTTCTATGGTAACGCTTTGGTTTAGTGAGCTAATTACAGAAAAAGGTGTTGGTAATGGTTCTTCAGTTCTTATTTCTATAGGGATTTTATCAGCTTTACCAAAAACTTTAGAAAGTTTACTGGTAACCCAGGATTTAGCTATTTTAGGATCCGCTTTTTTAGTTTTCTCGGTGATTATTATCGGGGTTATTTTTCTTCAAGAAGCAACAAGAATTATTCCGTTGGTTTCGGCAAAGCAGTTGATGGCCGATTCTTCAATAGTCGGCGATACTTATCTACCGTTTCGTCTAAACCAGGCTGGGGTAATGCCTGTTATTTTTGCTTCGACTTTGTTAGGAATTCCTGCTTTTATCTCAAACACTGAATTATTCCAAAAACTAGTTGCTTCAGTTCCGTTTATTTCGAACTTTTTTGTTGTCGGCTATTTTTTATTCTATTTCTCACTAATTCTATTCTTCAGTGTTTTTTATTCAACTATTGTTTTAGATCCAAAAGATTTATCCGGAGAGTTGAAAAAAATGGCTGTTAGTATTTCTAATGTTCGCCCTGGGGCTGAAACCGAAGAGTATTTAAAACGAATTTTAAACAAGTTATCTTTACTTGGTGGTATTTTTTTATCCCTTTTAGTAACTGGACCAAATATTATTGCGGCTTTAAGTCCTACAACTACTAGTTTACGAGGTTTCGGTGCGACTTCGCTTATCATTTTAGTTGGTGTAGCAATTGAAATCAGTAGACAGGTTCGTACAATTCTGATCACAAAAAATTATGATAATATGTTAATGTAAAGTGCTAGTTTACTAAACTTACTAAAAAACACTAATAAGATAGATTTATTAAAATGAAAGTACGACCTTCTGTAAAAAAAATGTGTGAGAAATGTCGTATTATACGCCGTAATGGGACATTAAGGGTTATTTGTAGTAATCCGAAACATAAACAAAGACAAGGCTAATTTTTAAACGATAGGAGTTTAATGTGGTACGTATAGCAGGGGTAGATTTACCTCGACGTAAAAAGATTGAATATGCATTAACAAGTATTTATGGAGTTGGTTTAGTTTCTTCACAAAATATTTTAAAAAAGGCTGGCGTTAGTCCAACTTTAAAAAGCGAAGAGCTTGAAGACCAACAGGTTATCGCTATTCGAGAAATTCTTGAATCTGATTTTAAAGTTGAAGGTGACTTACGTCGAATAGTCGGTTTAAATTTAAAACGTTTATCCGAGATTAATTGCGTTAAAGGGCGTCGTCATCGTGTAGGCTTGCCTGTACGTGGACAACGTACTCGAACTAATGCAAGAACACGTCGTGGTTCAAAGAAAACTGTTGCAGGCAAGAAAAAATAATATTTAATTTTACTATTATGAATAATAAATTTTATGTTAGCTAAAGTCGGAAAATCCGCAGTTAAAAAATTAAAACGAAATATTCCGATAGGGGTTGCTCATATTAGTTCTACCTTTAATAATACGATTGTTACAATTAGTGATATTAAAGGCGATACTTTATCTTGGGCCTCTGCAGGAGGAGTTGGTTTTAAGGGTGCGAGAAAAGGGACACCATTTGCTGCTCAGACAGCAGCTGAAAAAGCAGCTATAGCAGCAGTCGAAATAGGTGTTAAAAAAGTTGAAGTTTTAATTAAAGGACAAGGTTCTGGACGTGAGACAGCAATTCGAGCATTGCAAAACACAGGTTTAGAGGTTTTATCTATCAAAGATATTACACCAATTCCGCACAATGGTTGTCGACCTCCAAAACGTCGACGTGTTTAATCGTTTCTATAAAATATTAAATTTTTTTTAGCATTATGCCATCTCTCCAATTTGAACAACTTGAGGCGACTGTTGAAAAATCCGGTTCTCATTTTGGCCGTTTTATTTTAAGCCCGATTAAACCGGGATTGGGTGTTACAATTGGTAACACTCTTCGAAGAGTTCTATTGGCGGAGTTAAAAGGTACGGCAATCACTGCAATTCGAATTGCTGGAGTAAACCATGAGTTTTCTCTTTTACCTGGGGTTCGAGAAGATATTCTAGAAATTTTACTTAATTTAAAACAAGTTGTTTTTAAAAGTGAAATTGTAGAACCTGTGTTTGCTTCGCTTAAGGTTGAGGGACCAAAGGTAGTTACAGCTAGCTTAATAGACTTAACCCCTGAAGTAACCCTAATCAACCCTAACCATTACATTACAACTATTTTAGATAACTCTGTTCTTGAAATTGATTTTAAAATTGAACGTGGAATTGGCTATCAGTTGAATAACCGTAGTACGAATGAGGAATCGATTAATTTCTTAGATATCGATGCCGTTTTTATGCCAGTCAATAGGGTTAACTATACGGTTGATGTAGTTCCATCACCTTCCGGAGAGTTGCAGGAAAGTTTAACGCTTGATCTTTGGAGTAATGGAAGTATATTACCTGAAGATGCGATTCAAGAAAGTTCGAAATTTATTGTTTCTACTTTTAGCAGTTTTATCGAAGGTGACGTTGAGGAAGAGATTGTTTCTTCTGTTCCGAAGACTGAGGATTTACTTATTGAAGAACTTCAGTTGTCAGTTCGAGCTTACAATTGTCTAAAACGAGCACAGATACATTCAGTATCTGATTTGTTACAATATTCACCTCAAGATCTAAACGAAATTAAAAACTTCGGTCAGAAATCTGCAGATGAGGTTTTTGAAGCATTAAAAAATAAGTTAGGTATTACTTTGAAAAATCCAAAAATTTATTAACTTTAAAGATTTAATTTTTCTTTATTATGAAAAATACATTTATACCCTCTCGCGAGAATTCGCAGTGGTTTGTTGTCGATGCTGAGGGACAAAAACTCGGCCGTTTATCTACGACAGTTGCTCAAGTTTTGCGAGGAAAACATAAAGCCTCTTATACTCCGTATTTAGATATGGGCGATTATGTTGTAATCATAAATGCTGAGAAAATTGAAGTTTCGGGTAAAAAAGAAACTCAGAAATTGTATAGACGACATTCTGGTTATCCAGGTGGTTTAACAACTGAGACTTTAAAAGCACTTCGCAGTAGGATTCCGGAACGGATTATTGAAAAAGCAGTTAAAGGGATGCTACCGAAAGGTCCATTAGGTCGTAATTTATATAAAAAATTAAAAGTATATAAAGGAGATACGCACCCTCATTTAGCACAACAACCTCAGAAATTAAACATGTCTTAAATAGATTCTTATGTCAATTGATGAATTAAATTTTTTTGCTGTTGGCCGTCGCAAATGTTCCACAGCAAAAGTAACTCTTATCCCCGGTCAAGGGAATTTAACAATTAATGGCCGTGAAGGAAAATCTTACTTAAATTTTGATTTAAAAAGTTTGAAGAGTGTTTCAGAACCTCTTGAAACGTTGGGTGTTGAGTCAGCTTATGATGTTAATGTTGTTGCTTCAGGAGGTGGTTTATCGGGCCAATCTGATGCAATAAAATTAGGTATCTCAAGAGCTTTGTGCTTAGTCGATCCTTTAAATCGCCAGCTTTTAAAATTAAAAGGTTATTTAACAAGAGATGCACGCATTAAAGAAAGAAAGAAATACGGTTTGAAGAAAGCTCGTAAAGCTTCACAATTTTCAAAACGTTAATTTTTTTGAATTTATATATACATATTTATATGCCAAAAAAAGATATACACCCTAATTGGTTTGACGAAACAAAGGTTTACTGTGATGGTCAATTAATTATGACCTTGGGCTCAACAAAACCCGAATTACGTGTTGATGTTTGGTCGGGTAACCATCCGTTCTTTACTGGAACACAGAGAATATTAGATAGTGAAGGTCGAGTAGAGCGCTTTATGAAAAAGTATAGCGTTGAGACGGAGTAATAAAGTAGCCTCAAGTTTTAAATTTAGATTTAATTAAAATCATTCATTTTATGCCTACTATTCAACAATTAATTCGTACTAAGCGACAACCAGTCGTAAAAAAAACAAAGTCTCCAGCTTTAAAAAACTGTCCTCAAAGACGTGGTGTTTGTACTAGGGTTTATACTACAACACCTAAAAAACCGAATTCAGCAATACGAAAAGTTGCCCGTGTTCGTTTAACTTCAGGTTTCGAAGTAACTGCTTATATACCTGGTATTGGGCATAACTTACAAGAACATTCTGTTGTTTTACTCCGTGGCGGTCGTGTAAAGGATTTACCGGGTGTTCGATATCATATCATTCGAGGTGCTTTAGATAGCGCTGGTGTTAAAGATCGTTCTCAAGGCCGTTCGAAATACGGAGTTAAAAAACCAAAAAACAAATAAAAATCAATTTATTTTCTTATGTCACGTCGTAACGTTGCAAAAAAAAGGTTCCCAAGTCCTGATCCAGTTTACAATAGTTATCTAGTAAGTCTACTTGTAGCAAGGATTTTATATAGCGGCAAAAAAACACTAGCCCAAAAAATAATTGTCGATACTTTTGAAATTATTAAAGGCCGTACCGAATCCGATCCTTTAGCGGTTTTCGAAAAGGCTGTAAAAAATACTAGCCCTTTAGTAGAAGTTAAATCTCGTCGAGTTGGTGGTTCTAACTACCAAGTTCCAATTGAGGTTAGCGATTTAAGGGCTACAAATTTAGGTTTACGTGCATTGATCAAAGCAGCACGTGAGCGCTCTGGAAAAACAATTGCTATTAAGTTAGCAAATGAGTTGATTGATGCTTCGAACAACACCGGTACTGCGGTGCGAAAAAAAGAAGAGATGCATCGAATGGCTGAAGCTAATAAAGCTTTTGCTCATTTTAGATATTAGTATCCTATAACTCGAAAAAAAAATTTATAACTGATATAATAAATATCGAAGAATAAATACTTAATTAAATAGAAAAATTTTATATGGCTCGCGAAAAATTCGAACGTAATAAACCGCATGTAAATATTGGTACAATTGGTCATGTAGACCACGGTAAAACTACATTAACAGCTGCTATCACTGCTACTTTATCTTTAGGTGGTAACGCTGAATTAAAGAACTATGCCGATATTGATGCAGCACCTGAAGAAAAAGCACGTGGTATTACTATTAATACAGCTCACGTAGAGTATGAGACAGAAACTCGTCATTATGCTCACGTAGACTGCCCAGGTCACGCAGATTATGTTAAGAATATGATTACTGGTGCTGCTCAGATGGATGGTGCTATTTTAGTAGTATCTGCAGCTGATGGTCCGATGCCTCAGACTAGAGAGCATATTCTATTAGGTAAGCAGGTAGGTATTCCTCAAATTGTTGTTTTCTTAAATAAAGAAGACCAAGTTGACGATGAAGAATTAATGGAATTAGTTGACCTTGAAGTTCGTGAACTACTTTCTAATTACGATTATCCTGGTGATGATATTCCGATTTGTCCGGGATCTGCATTACAGGCTATTGAAGCTATTACTTCTGATGCTTCGATCGCACGTGGTGATAATAAATGGGTTGACAAGATCTTTGCTCTAATGGATTCTGTTGATGACTATATCCCTACTCCAGAGCGTGACACTGAAAAGACGTTCTTAATGGCAGTTGAGGATGTATTCTCAATCACTGGTCGTGGTACTGTTGCCACTGGTCGTATTGAACGTGGTATTGTTAAGGTTGGTGAGACAATTGAAATCGTTGGTTTAGGCGATACTCAGTCAACTACAGTTACTGGTGTTGAGATGTTCCAAAAGACATTAGACGAAGGTTTTGCTGGTGATAATGTTGGTTTACTGTTACGTGGTGTTACAAAAGAACAGATTGAACGTGGTATGGTTCTTTCGATGCCTGGAACAATTACACCACATACTAAATTTGAAGCTGAGGTTTATATTTTAACTAAGGAAGAAGGTGGACGTCATACACCTTTCTTTACTGGTTACCGACCTCAATTCTATGTTAGAACAACAGATGTTACTGGTAGTATCGATGCTTTTACTGCTGACGATGGTACAAACGTAGAGATGGTTATGCCAGGTGATCGAATTAAGATGACAGCTTCATTAATCTCTGCAATTGCTATCGAGGACGGGATGCGATTTGCAATTCGTGAAGGTGGTCGTACTATTGGTGCGGGTGTAGTGTCAAAAATTGTAGCTTAGTGTATGTCGACAAATCAAAAAGAAAGAGTAAGAATTCAACTTAAGTCTTTCGATCATAAATTACTTGATATTTCTTTTCAACGAATTCAAAAGATTGTCGAGGAAACTGATTGTACGATTGTCGGGCCGATCCCTTTACCGACTAAGCGTAGGATTTATTGTGTTCTAAGTTCTCCTCATGTTTATAAAGACGCACGTGAGCATTTCGAGATTAGGGTTCATAAGCGTATTATTGATGTTTATACGAGCTCCCTTACTCAGGTTAATTCTTTCCTAAAAATTGAATTACCGGCTGGTGTGTTTATTTCATTAACGTAAGAAATACCCTCGACCTAAAGGTCGAGGGTATTTTTTTTAGAAGTTCATTTCAGCAGCTTGTACTTTTTCGAATTGTTTCTTCTTGATAACTAAAAGAATTTGAGTCAGGATGATACAGAAACATAAGCCTAAATAACCTACGATTCGTGCTGGACTTTGTAAAGTAATCTCTGTTTCAGTTTGACCGAAACCTCCAACATTTGGATTTGATGTTAGTGGTTGATCTTTCTCTACAATATTTCCTTCTTTTACAATTACATTTACTCCAGGTGGTATTTTGATTGAAGTTGTATTACCGTCAGCAGCTTTAATAGAGACTGTTCCATCACTTATTGAGCTAATTTGGCCTGATACTGTACTTGCAACGACGTTATTATTTGTTTTTTCACCGTTTGGATTCACTTGACCTCGTCCTCTATTTGCACCTACATAAATAGGGTACTTATAGAAGAAAACATCTTTGTTTGTTGCTGGATCCGGAGATACTAGAGGGAATATAATTTCGCGATGCTTATCTCCAGCAATTGGTCCAACTACTAGGATATTTTGTGCTTCTGAGCTATAAGGCGAAATGTAAACACCTTTGTTCTTCTTTTTAATTTCCTCTGGAATTCTCTTTTTAGGTGCCAGTTTAAAACCATCTGGTAAGATAACGATAGCCCCTACATTTAATCCAACTTTTTTACCATCACCACCAATTTGTTTAGTTCCATCCGCATAAGGGATTTTTACAACCGCTTCAAACACACTGTCTGGAAGCACCGCTTGCGGAGCTTCTATCTCAGTTGGTTTTTGAGCTAAATGGCAGTTTGCACATACGATTCGTCCATTCGCTTCTCGCGGATTTGTATATGCTTGCTGTGCGTAGATTGGGAAAGCTTGACTTTCATCTACAATTGCAAATGTACTTAAAAAAATTGATGTACCAATAATAAGATTGGTAAATAATTTTTGTAAATTTAGTTTCATTTTCAAGTTTTCAAATTATTTAAACCAAATATAATAGAGTTTTATTTGGGCTTTCAATCTATTATACAATTATTTATTCAAAATTAATAAAATCCCCGCCCCGATTAAATAAAGTAAAACAATTGCTCCTGATAAGAATAATTGAGTTAAAGGATCTGTTGAAGGGGTTAGAATAGCGCCTATTATCGTTGAACCTAGCACAACATAACGCCACAGTTTAAGCATTTGTTTCCCGCTGACTATATTGAGTAGGCCTAGTATAATTTGAAAAATAGGGATTTGGAATGCTAAGCCTGTACTATAGAATAAAACAGATATAAAATCGAAATATTGATCAAATGACCATAACGGCTCAACAACGTCCGAGCTGTACTTTATAAAAAAGTTTAGAGCTGCGGGCACTAAAACATAGTAGGAAAATAATAAACCGCCTCCAAAGAGAAATACAGATCCAATTAAGATCGGTAAGATTATTTTCTTTTCTTTTTTTGTTAAGCCTGGCAGTATAAAGAATATCAGCTGGCTTAAGAAGATTGGGCTTGCAAGTAGAAGACCTGAATATGAGGCGATTTTTACCGTTGATAAGAAGTATTCGCCTGGAGATAACTGGAAAAAGTGAATATCCGTTACCGGCGTCTCTAATATCTTAACAATTGTTTTTACATCTATGAATGCTATTAAAACTGTCGCTGTTAAGATCCCTAAGAATTGAAACCCACGTTGTCGTAATTCCTCAATATGTTCTGTAAAGGGAAGCTCTAGTTCATAATTTTCAATTGAATTTGATTTAAATTTAAATTCAGATGTTTCTATCAGTTTCGATTGTACGAAGTTATTCATCTCGAGTTTAAATAGTTATGGGATATTATATTAAATAGTTTAGTTTTAAAAAATCGTAATGAAATGCTATTAGCATTTCATTACGATTTTCTTTTAGTTCTTTACAAAAGCTGCTGCCTGTACTCTTGCTGACGCCTTTTTAACTTTTTGTGATGCTTCAATTTTCTCTTTGCTTGTTTCTGCATTTAAAAGAGCACTTGATGCAGTATCAAGTTCACTTTTCGCAGCTGCTAAGTCGATTGTTGAAACGTCTTCAACCCCGTTTACTAAGATAGTTACTTCGTTATCCTCAACTTCTGCAAAACCCCCTAATAAAATTATTGGGCTCCAGTCATTTTCTGCTTTAAAACGAAGGACTCCGACTTCTAAAGCAGTGATTAACGGTGCGTGGTCTGTAAGTATTCCTAATTGACCGCTTGTACTTGGTAATACAATTGCGTTACTTGAAGTGTTTAAGACTATTTTGTCCGGAGTGATTACACGAATTTTTAAGCTCATTTGTAGCTACTCCTAAATTATTTTAAACTCTCTGCTTTTTCAATTGCTTCGTCAATATTACCTACTAAGTAGAAGGCTTGCTCAGGTAAGTCATCAACTTCACCATCAAGAATTAAATTGAAGCCTTTAATAGAATCTTCTAACGATACGTACTTACCTGGTGAACCTGTAAATACTTCTGCTACGAAGAATGGCTGTGATAAGAATTTTTCAAGTTTTCTTGCACGAGCAACAACTAATCTATCTTCTTCTGATAATTCATCAATACCTAGAATTGCGATAATGTCTTGTAACTCTTTGTAGCGTTGAAGTGTTTCCTTAACTGCTTGTGCAGTATCGTAATGCTTATCACCTACAACTGATACTTGTAGCATTGTTGATGTTGAATCTAACGGATCTACCGCTGGGTAAATACCTTTTGATGCTAAACCACGTGATAATACTGTTGTCGCATCTAAGTGAGCAAATGTCGTAGCGGGAGCAGGGTCTGTTAAATCATCCGCTGGTACGTATACAGCTTGAATCGAAGTGATTGAACCTAATACTGTTGAAGTAATACGTTCTTGTAAACCACCCATTTCAGTTGCTAACGTTGGTTGGTAACCTACCGCTGATGGCATACGGCCTAATAACGCTGATACTTCTGCACCTGCTTGCACAAAACGGAAAATATTATCGATAAATAATAAAACGTCTTGTTTATTAACATCACGGAAGTACTCAGCCATTGTTAATGCTGTTAAACCTACACGCATACGTGCACCCGGTGGCTCGTTCATTTGACCATAGCAAAGTGCAACTTTAGATTGTGGCAAGTCCTTTTCATTAATTACACCAGATTCTTTCATCTCCATGTAAAGGTCGTTACCCTCTCTAGTTCTTTCGCCTACACCACCAAATACAGATACACCACCGTGTGCTTTGGCAATATTATTAATTAATTCCATAATTAATACTGTTTTACCTACACCGGCACCACCAAATAAACCAATCTTACCACCTTTACGGTAAGGTGCTAATAAGTCTACTACCTTAATTCCTGTTTCGAAAATTTCAGGCGTAGTCTCTAAGTCAACGAATTTTGGTGAATCGCGATGGATTGGGAACGTTTCGTCTGAAGTTACATCACCTAACTGGTCTACAGGTTCTCCAAGAATGTTGAAGATTCGACCTAAAGTAGAACTACCTACTGGAACGTTAATAGGTGCTTTTGTATCTGTTACTGAAGCACCACGTTTTAAACCGTCAGTTGCACTCATTGATACTGCACGTACTTTATTACCACCTAATAATTGTTGTACTTCACAAACAATTGTTCCTTCTGGTCCTTCTACTGTAAGAGCATCATATACTCTTGGAAGATTTCCTGATGCAAATTCTACGTCTAAAACTGGTCCGATAATTTGTGTAACGCTTCCTAGTGTACTTGTTGTTGTCATTGTGTTTTGTTTCGGTATTTAAAGCCAATAAATAGGGTTTCAATGTTGTTCTAATGTTTAGCTGGTAGAAGAATATTTCTAATAAGGTAATTCAGCTATTCTTCCTGTAGTTTTTAACCAGTTTTGTGCCTCAATATAATTATTTGGGGCTAGTCTTATTGCCTGCTGCCAATATTCGCCTGCTTTGTCAAATAAGCTTTTGCCTAGCTCAGCATTATCTTTTTCTGCAGCTCTTACACCTTGGTAATGGTATATAACCGCTATGTTATTAAGAGCTTGGGGTAGGTTTGAATTTAACTCTAATGATTGGTGATAATACTCTAATGCTCTCAGGTATTCACCATTACTCGAGTAAATTAAACCAATATTGTAAAGTATATAGCTTCTATCATACGGATCCTCTTCTAATTGTAGAGCTTCGTAGTAGTTTTCTAATGCTTCTGCGTATTCGCCTTCGGATTGAGCTGACATCCCATCCCTATAGTAGAAAAACGCTTCCTTCTCTTGCTTGCTTGTCGGGAATACTTTCAACAATATATCTGCCATTATCGTAAAAGTTTTATCGATAAAGTTATCGTTCTTTTGAGCTCTCGCCATGTAAATAATTTTTAAATTTATTTTAGTTCAGGGACACATCACATTAATTATATAGTGTTATTTATAAAATCGTGCCGAGTATCCTGAAAAAACTTTATTCTGTTACAACAAAACTACTTAAACCTGCAATTCTCGCCGTTTTAACAGCTTTTGTTAGTTCTTTTTGCTGTTTAGGGCTAAGACCGGTATTACGTCTTGATAATATTTTTTTCTGCTCTGTTAAGAACGGGTCTAGTTTTTCAACCCCTTCGTAACTCAGTATTTCGTGTGTACTGACTGAAAAATCAGCGTTTTCCGGATTGTTTTTCATTCTTATTTATTTGATTTCTTTATGATTAGTATGTTTATTACAGTGTGGGCAGAATTTCATAAGTTCTAAGCGTGTAGGCGTATTTCGACGATTTTTTGTCGTTGTGTATCTCGAAACTCCGTTACTTCTTTTTTCATTATTTGTTCGACATTCTTGACACTCTAGTGTTATGATTGTTCGAACCCCTTTTGGTTTTCCCATTTTATTGTTTTAAAGTTTATTTTTATTTGTCTATAATATGATTATACTTTTTGCAAATTAAAAAGCAACTAGACCTTTAGTAACACCATTCCTAACCTTTAGTAGTATGCAAAAACTTAAAAAAATGTATAATAGTTAATATTATTGGGATTAATTTCCTTTTTAAACATTAAATAATCTTAATTATTAACGAATATATTTTTATGGCTAATATCCAATCTGCGAAGAAACGTATTAAAACTTCTCAACGTAACCGATTACAGAATAAGCAATATACCTCTACGATAAAAACTTTAACAAAAAAATATCTTTTATATCTTAAAGATTTAGATAAAAATTCTACGCCCGAAAGTATTGCTACTGCAACCAATAGTTTGTCTTTGTTGTATAGCAAGTTAGATAAGGCTAAGAAGAGAAACGTTTTAAAGAAAAACACAGTTGCTCGTCGTAAATCAAAGTTATCTAAACAATTAAAACAGGTTTTAGCTTAGACTCTCGAATTTCTTAAATTTAGACGTTGTACTTTTGATTCAACCTAATTAAACAATAATTTTATGACTCATCGCGCTTTTATTACAACTCTTAATGATTTTGTTGAGATTCAGCTAAATAGTTTTTGTTGGTTTTTATCCGAAGGTTTAACGGAAGAACTGGAAAATTTTTCTTCAATCTTTGATTTTACAGGTAATATTGAAGTCAAAATATTTGGTGACAAGTATAAATTGCGTGCTCCGAAATATAGTATTTACGAGTGTAAACAGCGTGATAGTACCTACGCTGTACGTATTTATGTACCCATTGAGATATACAATAGAGAGACTAATTTTTCTAGTCGTAAGAGGGCTTTTCTAGGAGAACTCCCTCTAATGACTAATCAAGGGACGTTTGTGATTAATGGTTGTGAGCGTGTTATTATTAATCAGATTGTCCGCAGCCCTGGAGTTTATTTTCGTAAAGATGAAGGGAAAAGCAGTAAATACTCCCATGATGCAACTTTAATATCAAATCGAGGATCTTGGATCAAATTTGAATTGGATAAAGAGGATAAGGTTTGGATTCGTATTGATAGAACTACAAGTATCGATGCATCTTTGTTTATAAACTCTTTTTCTTCTGAATCCGATTTTTCTACATTCGATAAGGATAGTCTCGAGACCTCAGAAACAGGGTTACTCAATTCTAATTCTTCAAATTTTGAAAATGAGGATAATAGCCCAGCTTCAGATTTAGAGGACAATGTTTTCTTACGAATTTTTGATACTAAATATGATATCGGTCGTGTAGGTCGATTCATGTTAAATGAAAAACTTAATTTAACGGTCCCTGAAAAAACACGCAATCTGACACCAGTTGATATTATTGCAATTGTAAATTATCTGAAGAATTTTAAAATTTACTCTTTACCGCCTGATGATATCGATCACATGCGAAATCGAAGAGTTCGTTCTGTTGGCGAATTACTTTTAAACCAATTTCGAATAGGACTTAGTCGTTTAGACCGAACAATAAAAGAAAAGATAACGGTCTACGACGTTAGTATGATAAAACCAACTACTCTAATTAACCCTAAACCGATTATTGCTGCAATGAAAGAATTTTTTGGTTCAAGCCAACTTTCACAGTTTATGGACCAGACGAATCCACTAGCAGCTCTTACTCACAAGCGCCGAATTAGTGGCTTAGGCCCAGGCGGGTTAAATCGAGATAGAATTAGTTTTGCGATGCGAGCTATTCATCCTAGTCATTATGGTCGAGTTTGTCCGATTGAAACTCCTGAAGGTCAAAATGCAGGTTTAATATCGTCGTTATCGACTTATGCTCGGATTAATGATTATGGTTTTATTGAGACCCCGTTTTTTGAAGTTAAAAATGGTCAGCGTGTGAAAAACCGACAGCCAGTATTTTTAACAGCAGATTTAGAGGATCCCTTAAAAATCGCTCCAAATGATGTTGAGATAACAAAAGACGGCTTTATTAAAAATAAATTTATTCCTATTCGTTATAATCAAGAATTTAGTATTGCAGAGAATACGGATGTCGATATCATACAAGTTTCGCCTATTCAGGTGATTTCAGCTGCAACTTCTTTAATACCTTTCTTAGAACATGATGACGCCAATAGAGCGTTAATGGGTTCAAACATGCAGAGGCAGGCGGTTCCTTTACTTTACTCGCAGAAAGCGATCGTTGGAACCGGTTTAGAAACTCAGTTAGCAACTGATTCTGGGATGGTTCTTATTAGCGATGTTTCTGGAACTGTTTTAGTCGCTACATCTGAAAAAATTATAATTCGTGATTCTTCAGGCAAATTAATTACCTACTCTCTTCAAAAGTATGCTCGTTCAAATCAAGATACTTGTATAAATCAACGCCCTATTGTTTGGGCAGGTGAAACAGTTGCTGCTGGACAGATTTTGGCTGACGGTCCTGGAACTGAGGAAGGGGAAATTGCATTAGGGCAGAATTTACTTGTAGCTTATATGCCTTGGGAAGGTTACAATTATGAAGATGCGATCTTAGTTAGCGAACGCTTAGTTTTTGAAGATTTATTTACGTCATTGCATATTGAGAAATTCGATATAGACGTTCGTCAAACAAAAAACGGACCTGAAGAAATTACACGCGATCTTCCAAATATCAGTGAAAAATCACTTCGCTATTTAGATGAAACTGGTGTAATTATTCCAGGTACTTTTGTTAAGTCTGGTGATATTTTAGTTGGTAAGATTACACCGAAGGGAGAATCGGACCAGTTACCTGAAGGTCGTCTATTGCGCGCCATTTTTGGGGAAAAAGCCCGTGACGTAAAAGATACCTCTTTACGTTTACATAATGGTGGTTATGGACGTGTTGTCGATGTTCGAACTTTTAATCGAGATAATGGTGATGATGTTCCGCAAGGTGCTATTTCCTCGATTCGTGTTTTTATCGCTCAAATACGAAAGATTCAGGTTGGAGATAAAATAGCCGGTCGTCATGGAAATAAGGGTATTATTTCTAGAATTTTACCTGTTCAAGATATGCCGTATTTACCAGATGGTACACCGGTTGATATAATTCTAAACCCTTTAGGCGTTCCTTCGAGAATGAATGTTGGTCAGCTATTTGAATGTTTCCTTGGCTTAGCTGGTGATAATTTAAATAAACGCTTTAAAATCCAACCTTTTGATGAGATGTATACTCCAGAGGCTTCAAGAATTTTAATTAATAAAAATTTAAAAGAGGCCGCGAAAGTACAGAACAAAGATTGGCTATTCAACAGCTCTTCTCCGGGGCGTATCCCTCTAATAGACGGTCGTACGGGATGTAAGTTTGACAATCCTGTTACAGTAGGGAAGGCTTATATGCTTAAGTTAGTTCATCTTGTTGATGATAAAATCCATGCCCGTTCTACCGGACCTTATTCACTTGTTACTCAACAACCGCTTGGAGGCCGTTCGCAAAACGGTGGTCAGCGTTTTGGTGAAATGGAGGTTTGGGCTTTAGAAGCTTTTGGTGCTGCGTATATTTTACAAGAACTTTTAACAATTAAATCTGATGACATGAAGGGTCGAAATGAAACTTTAAATAGCATTGTTAAAGGTAAACCGATACCTAAACCAGGTGTTCCAGAATCCTTTAAAGTCTTGATGAGAGAGTTGCAATCTTTAAGTTTAGATATTTCGACCTGCCAAATTGAGAAAATCGATAAAGGCGAATATGAGCAGAATCAGCTTGATTTATTAGTCGATTCTTTTGAGCCTGCGCGCATTAATAGATCTGTTTCATCATCTGCTGTATTAAATTAAAAATTTTTAACATGCCATCTGAATATAATTTTGATTACATTAAGATCAATCTCGCCTCACCTAGCCGCATAAGAAAATGGGCCCAACGTGTTTTACCTAATGGACAGATTGTTGGTGAAGTTTTAAAACCTGAAACGATAAACTACAGAACCTTCAAACCAGAAATGGATGGTTTATTTTGTGAACGTATTTTTGGTCCTGTTAAAAATTGGGAATGTCACTGCGGTAAATACAAAAGAGTTCGTCATAAAGGTTTAGTTTGTGAACGTTGCGGTGTTGAGGTAACCGAATCGCATATTAGACGTGACCGTATGGGCTATATTGAGTTGATTGCACCTGTTACACACGTATGGTATCTAAAAGGAACTCCGAGTTATATAAGTTTGATTTTGGATATGCGGCTTAGGAAGGTTGAAGAGATTGTATATTTCAATGATTATCTGGGCGCTGATTCTGAGTTTAACTTTACGTCTCCTTCTTCAGATAATTTAAATTCCCTTAATTTAAATGTTCCGCAAATTGGTGCAGAGGCGATTCAAAATTTGCTATCGAAGATTGATCTAAAAGCTGAATTAAGAGAAAGTCGTGATGAGATGCTCACTGTAAGTGATCTAAAACGTGATCGTATTATTAAGCGTATTCGTATTTTAGATAGTTTTATATCGACCGGATGTGACCCAGCTTGGATGGTTTTAAATGTTTTGCCAGTTATTCCACCTGGTTTAAGGCCTATGGTTCAGTTAGAGGGTGGTCGTTTTGCAACATCCGACTTAAACGAACTTTATCGACGTGTTATTACACGTAATAACCGTCTTTTTAGACTCTTAGAAATTTATGCGCCTGAAATCGTTATTAGAAACGAGAAGCGAATGCTTCAAGAGTCTGTTGATGCTTTGATTGATAATGGTAAACGTGGTCGAAAAGCCGTTGGTATAAACAATCGACCCTTAAAATCTTTATCCGATATTATTAAAGGTAAGCAAGGGCGTTTTAGACAAAACTTATTAGGTAAAAGGGTGGATTATTCAGGGCGTTCGGTAATTATTGTTGGCCCAAGTTTAAAATTAAATCAATGCGGTTTACCGCAAGAAATTGCAGTTGAACTTTTTCAACCATTCATAATTAATGAGTTGTTAAATCAAGGCTATGTAAGTAATATGAAACTTGCAAAAAAATTCATTCAACAGAATGAACCTCTTGTTTGGCAAGTTCTGCAAAAAGTTCTAAAAGGGCACCCTATTTTGTTAAACCGTGCACCTACCTTACATCGTTTAGGTATTCAGGCTTTTGAACCGATCTTAGTTGAAGGTCGGGCTATAAAACTTCATCCTTTAGTATGTCCTGCTTTCAATGCGGATTTTGATGGTGATCAAATGGCTGTTCATGTCCCACTGTCTTTAGAAGCACAGGCAGAGGCTAGACTTTTAATGCTAGCCCCAAATAATTTCCTATCTCCTGCTACTGGAGAACCAATATTACTACCAAGCCAAGATATGGTATTAGGCTGCTATTACATGACAAGTCCGAATATTCTAGGTTTAAAGGGTGAAAGTCAGTATTTTGGGTCTTTTGAAGACGCCATACAAGCATTCGAGATGGATAAAGTTGATCTCCATGCTTGGATTTGGTTACGTTTTAATGGAAAGGTTGATTCTAAAGAGGAGTCAAAGCTTTTATTTGAAAAAACGCTTTCTGATAACAGTTGCTTAAAAGTTTACAGCGATAAGCAAGTTCGATTCGATCCTAACGGGGAAATGATTGTTCAATATATTAAAACTACAGTTGGTCGAGTTATGCTAAATAATTTAATCAAAACTAATCTTTATCTAGAACCGATTGTCGAATAAGGGATTATCTTAATATGACTTTACAAAAACCAGAATCTTACACCTATAAAAACTATTCTTTTAACAAAAAAGAATTGAAAGGTGTGATGTACGATGCTTTTATTAAACACGGGATGACTCAGGCAACTTGCGTAGCTGATTCGATGAAAACTTTAGGTTTCCACTTTGCAACAAAAGCGGCGATTTCTATAAGTATTGAAGATTTACGAGTTCCTCCTACTAAGAAACATTTGATTCAAAAAGCTGAAAGACAGCTACTGGAATCCTCAAACGCATCGACTCGCGGTGATATTACTGAAGTTGAAAAATTTCAACTGGTCATTGATACCTGGAACCAGATTAGTGAGGACGTGAAAGAACAGGTCGTTTCTTACTTTAAACAAACAGATCCATTAAATTCGATTTATTTAATGGCGTTCTCAGGTGCGCGTGGTAACTTATCACAGGTTCGTCAGCTTGTTGGGATGAGAGGTTTAATGGCAGATACCGCCGGAGAGATTATCGATATTCCGATTCAGCATAATTTTCGAGAAGGTTTAACTGTTACAGATTATATTATCTCTTCTTATGGAGCTCGAAAAGGAATCGTAGATACAGCTTTGAAAACCGCTGATTCAGGTTACCTAACCCGACGTTTAGTTGATGTAGCGCAAGACATTATAATTCGCGAGTCAGATTGCGGAACAAGTCGCGGAATAATTATAAAAAATTCAAAAGAACAAAATGAAATTTACGGCTCATTCGGAGAACGGTTAATTGGTCGTGTTTTAAGTCAGAACATTTATTCTTCAACTGGCGATATTTTAGTCAACAAAGGGACTTTATTGGACTCTATTAATGTTGATCTTATTACTGATAATGAAATTAATGAGGTTTTCGTAAGATCCCCCTTAACTTGTGAATCTAACCGTTCAGTTTGTCAGTCTTGTTACGGTTGGAATTTGTCTCAAGGTAATTTGGTCGATCTTGGTGAAGCGGTTGGAATTATTGCTGCCCAATCTATTGGTGAGCCTGGCACACAGTTAACTATGCGAACTTTTCATACCGGAGGTATTTTTACAGCTGAACCAAGTAAACAGCTACTAGCGAAATTTTCCGGTAAAGTTGTGTTTTCTCCTTTTTTAAAATCTCAAGTTACACGTACTATGTACGGAAAAGAGGCCTTCTTAGTCGATAATTTTAGTTATCTTGAGTTGAAAGGGTACGGTGGTGATAGCATACGAGTTGAAGTTGTACCGGAAACGGTTCTTTATGTGAACGACAATTCTTATGTTAGTCAGAAACAGGTTATTGGCGAGTTACCGACAATTAAAAAGCAAACTGTTACTGCGACTAAAAAGATAACGAGTACTATTTCAGGTGAGTTGTTGCTAGAAAATCTAGAGTTTAAAAAACAGGCAGATAATCAGAATATAGAGTTGAAAAATAGTGGTTTAGTTTGGGTTTTAAAAGGAAGCGTTTATAGCGTATTTTCTAATACTTTACTCTTAAAAACTCAGGGCGATACAACAAAAAAAGGAGAGTTTTTAACTCAACTAAATTTAGTTAATTCATTTTCTGGTATTACAAAACTAGTCCAACAAGACATTATCACAAATATCGAGGTATTGAATTATCTCTACTTTTTTAGAGATGCTTCTTTATACTCAAACAATTCAAAAATCATTTTACTTGATTCTTTGAAAAATCTTTATGATTTTAACTTCTTCAAAAATCAAGTTTTTGAACCGAATTTGTGTTTAGGGGAAAAAATTTCGGATGATTATAAATCACCAACCGGAGGTATTGTTCACTATCTAGGTTTGAAAGTAAAGAACTCATCTGCTTATAAAAACGAATTTGAAGTTACAAAAACTGGTAAAATTCTTTGGATACCTGAGGAATGGCATTTCGTTAATAAAGATAAAGGGCTGTGTTTTGTTGAAACCGGAGATTCCGTTACTGCAAAAACCGAATTGGTTAAAGGGTCAATTTTTGCTCAAACAGACTCGTTAGTTGAGGTTGTTGAAAATAATAATATTGTTCGTGATATTATTCTTAAGCCTGGAGAGCAGATTCATATTCCGGTCAAAGAAAGTGATGATAACCTAGAAAATCGTTCTTTAGTTTCTTATTTAGAAGATAACATCATAACCCTTTTCGATAACCAATATAAATTGAACGATTTTATTAATGTTTATAATAAAAAGTTCTACTATCCGGGTGAACTTCTTTTTGACACTATTAATATATCAAAGCTAACTTTTCTTGAAATTTCAAAAACAGAGAGAGGGTTAACGATTCTGCTTCGTCCGGTTATTGAGTACACAGTCTCGAAACCAACACGATTTAAGAAGGTAAAAGAGAATTTTGAGTTACCGAAGAGTCAAACTAAGGTTCAAAATGTTACGTTTTTACAGTTCGAGGATAAAGAATATATGCGATTCTCTGATGCCGTGAGTCTCGCAAAACAAAGAATTGTCTCGAAACAGTTAAATCCTGAGTTATTAAGCAATAAAAACCTAAAATGTCATCTATCAGGAATTTTAAAAAGTGATGGGAATCAAAGTCAATTCTTTCCATCTTATCTTATAAGCGAGAAGCTTGATCTTTCTTTTTCTAACAATGAAGTTCTTCAGGGTCAGAATTTTGAGACTAAATACTTTATAAAAAATAATCAGTACATTTCTTCAAATACAGTAATCGGAATCCTATCTGTGACTAGCGATAGTTCAACGACGATCCGAGAGATTAAGAAAAGTAGTCAACCAAGCCAAAACCTTCTAATTGTGTCAGAGGAGGACTATAAAACTTTTTATACTGAACTCGATTCGTTCTCAATCCAGGAGAATAGGTTAATACAGAGTGGTAGTTTAATTAATAAGAATATTTATGCTCAGGATTCTGGTCGTATAGAGCCTTCTTTATCAAATAACTTAAGATTAAGATTAGGTCGACCTTATTTCGTTTCGGCAGGAACAATCATTAATAGACAAACTGGAAGTTTTATTCAGAAAGGAGAGGATCTTGGGTTATTAGTTTTCGAACGAAATGTAAGTGGTGATATTGTACAAGGTTTACCAAGAATCGAGGAAATCCTAGAAGCGCGTAACCCGAAAGACTCGAGTATATTGGCTATCAAAGGTGGTTTAGTAATAAACATTACTAAAACCACCGAGGAAACTTTGTTGTCTATAAAGGAACAAAACCAAACTCGAGTATACAAATTTGAGCCGAATCAGAAAGTTGTAGTAGGTTTAAACGATATTGTAAAAGTTGGTCAACCTTTAAATGACGGTACAATAAACCCGCATTCTCTTTTAGAAGTTCTTTTTGATCACTATAGTGAAATAACTTCTTTGAAAGAAGCAGCATATCGAAGTTTAAAAAAGATTCAACTTATTCTGTTAACCCAAATTCAGGAAGTGTATAGCTCGCAAGGGGTAAGTATTTCGAATAAACATATCGAAATAATTGTAAGACAAATAACGGCAAGGGTAAAAATTGAGAATGCAGGGGATACTAACTTATTGCCTGGCGAATTCATTGAACTATCGAAAGTCGATTACATGAATAAAGCTGTATTAAAAAACAAGGGTATACCAGCAACATATATTCCGAGATTATTTGGTATAACAAAGTCTTCATTAGGAACTGAAAGTTTTATTTCTGCCGCAAGTTTCCAAGAAACAACGAGAATATTGACTGAAGCTGCAATTGAAGGAAAAGTTGATTGGCTTCGTGGTTTAAAAGAAAATGTGATAATTGGTCGTTTAATACCTGCTGGAACAGGTTTCAATGTCTAGTAGCTTTAACGCTATATGTTTCATAAAAAATAAATGTAATTTAAAAAAAGATATGATAACATAAAGAGGTATTACAAACTTTAAACTTCAAGGAGTTTTTATATGGCTAATGTAAAACTAGCCCAATTACTAGAAGCCGGTGTTCATTTCGGACATAAGGCGCAAAGATGGAATCCTCGAATGTTCCCTTATATATACACCGAAAGGGACGGGATCCATATAATCGATTTAATTCAAACAACTCAACTATTAAGTCAAGCGTGCGATTTTGTTCAAACAGCTGCAGAACAAGGAAAAACGTTCCTATTCGTCGGAACAAAGAGACAAGCAACTTCTTTAATTTCTGAAGAAGCGCAACGTTGTAATTCATACTACATCAACCATCGCTGGTTAGGAGGTATGCTAACTAACTGGGTTACAATGAAGACCCGAATTACCCGACTGAAGGAGTTGGAAAAAAAGGAAGAAGAAGGTATATTTGAAATCTTACCTAAGAAAGAGGCAGCAAAGCTTAAGAAGGAGTTAGAGAAATTACGTAGCCATTTAAATGGTGTAAAAACAATGACTCGAATTCCGGATATAATTGTTATTGTTGATCAAAAACGAGAGGCGACAGCGATTAATGAAGCTTCAATCTTAAAAATTCCAATTGTATCAATTTTAGATACAAATTGTGACCCTGATCTAGTCGATGTACCAATCCCTGGTAATGATGATTCGATGAGATCGATAAAATTATTAATTCAAAGTTTAGTGGACAGTATTTTAGTTGGACAACAGCAACAAAGTATCACAAATTTAGAATAAACCGTATAAACTAAAATCATATTTATATGACAAAAATTAGTGCGCTAACAGTAAAAGAGCTTAGAGAGAAAACCGGTGCCGGTTTAATGAACTGTAAAAAAGCTTTACAAGATAACGATGGCGACATCGAAAAAGCTTTAGAAAGTTTAAGAAAAAAAGGATTAGCTACAGCTGACAAAAAATCAGATCGACAGGTAAATGAAGGTATTATAGAAACATACGTTCATACTGGTGGTCGTTTAGGTGTCATGGTGGAGCTAAACTGTGAAACTGATTTCGTAGCTCGTCGAGAAGAATTCCAAGAATTAGCAAAAAATATTGCAATGCAAATCGCAGCTTCACCCGACGTTAAATACGTATCAACCGATGAAATATCCGATTCCTTTGTTGAAAGCGAAAAACAAATTGAAGCTAATAAAGAAGATTTAAAAGGTAAGCCGGATGAAATTAAAGCAAAGATTGTTGAAGGGCGTATAGCAAAAATTTTAAAAACCTATTCCCTAAAAGATCAACCGTTTATCCGTGATTCAAACATAACGATTGAAGAATTAGTTAAAGAAAAAATCGCTCTGTTAGGAGAAAATATTCAAATTGCTAGATTTAGTAGATTCAATCTAGGCGAAAGTAACTAAACTATACCCTCATTTACATTAAAAACAAAGTAAATGAGGGGTTTTTATCGGCAAAATATACTTTTACATAAAAAAGAATATAAAAAGGCATTGTACCAGAAAAACACCCTTATATTTAATCTATAGGTTATAATAGTTTATGTTTAGAATTTATAATTATAAATTTCAAAAACATATTTACTTTTCAAATCAAGTAAATTTATGCAGACTTTAGATTTTGTAGATACTACAATTATACAATCTGGGGTAGAAGTAGGTGTACATTGGTATTGGGAAATAGCAGGTGTTTCAGTTCACGGACAACTTTTTGTTGTTATCTGGCTGGTTACACTTCTTTTAATTGGTGCTTCATTACTGGGTTCAGGACGTGACCGAATTCCAAAAGGTTGGCAAAACTTTATGGAAAGTGTTGTTGAATTCACTCAGGATATTGCAAAAAACCAATTAGGGGAAAGTTTCTATCGCCCATTTGTGCCATTTGTAAGTACACTGTTTTTATTCATTTTTGGATGTAACTGGGCAGGTGCTCTAGTTCCATGGAAGCTAATTATACTTCCAGAAGGTGAGTTAGCCGCTCCAACAAATGATATTAATACAACTGTTGCGCTATCCTTGTTAGTATCAATTTTTTATTTCACCGCAGGTTTACAAAGAAAAGGGCTTGGCTATTTTAAACGTTATATTGAACCAACGCCAATTCTTTTACCGATTAATATCCTAGAAGATTTTACAAAACCGCTATCACTTAGCTTCCGTTTATTTGGAAACGTTCTTGCAGACGAATTAACAGTTTCAGTACTAACATTGTTAGTTCCGTTATTTGTCCCATTACCAATCATGGTACTAGGTGTATTCGCAAGTTCGGTGCAAGCCTTAATCTTCTCAACACTAGCTGCAGCATATATTGCTGAAGCTATTGAATAACTCTCACTAATTTAAATATAGTGAGTAGGTGTTAATTGAAAACTATTAATTTTTTTAATTTATATTAATTTTTTATTTTTTTAAAAAGGTAACATATTATGGATTCTATTATTTCTGCTGCTTCTGTTATCGCTGCTGGTCTTTCTATTGGTTTAGCTGCAATCGGTCCTGGTATTGGTCAAGGTAATGCTGCTGGTCAAGCCGTTGAAGGTATTGCTCGTCAACCAGAAGCTGAAGGTCAAATTCGTGGTACATTATTACTATCTTTAGCTTTCATGGAAGCCTTAACAATCTATGGTCTTGTAGTTGCGTTAGCATTATTATTCGCAAACCCATTCAACACTTAATCCTATCTTAAAGCTAATCAGCTTTTAGTTATAAATAGTTAGATCCAAGATCGAAGAAAACCTAAAAAGTAGACTAGATAGATCCTATCTGTTCTCTACTTTTTAGGTTTGTAATAATGTAGTACAAAATTAAAATTATGTTTGATCAAGTATCACTTCTTTTATCCGAAGAAAAAGGCGGACTATTTGATATCGGCGCGTCAGTCCCTCTGATTGCGATCCAATTTCTAGCATTAATGTTTATTCTAGATAATATCCTTTACAGCCCGTTAATAGAAGTTATAAATTCTCGGAATACTTTTATTCTTGGTAATTTATCGAAAGCATCTGAATTAGTTGCTTCCGCATCTGAAATTACTAAAAAATACGAAGAGGAACTGCTTGTCGTACGTAAAACTTCACAACAAGAAATTGCGTCGTCACAAAAAATTAACAAAGAAATTTTGGAGTTAGAACTGCAAACTTCACAGAAGTATATTAGTGATTTACTTACAAAAATCTTTGAAAATTTTGCTGAGAAAAAACAAAAAGTCCTTCAAACTTTAGAAGGTGAAACAACTGCATTAAGTAATCAAATTCTTGATAAGCTTTTTGTTTAAAGCAGTAATTCAAATAAACACAAATTCTAGTTTGTGTTTAAACAAATCTCAAAAAATGAGGGAAAATGATTGATTTTTTACAAATACCCTTATTAATAAGCGAAGGTAGTTTTGGAATCAATACCGATATTCTTGATACGAATGTCGTTAATTTAGCTCTTCTTATAGCTTTACTGGTTTATGCCGGCCGTGATTTCTTAGGCTCAGCTCTAGATGAGCGACAAAAAGAAATCATCAAGGGTATAAGCGATGCAGAAAAACGATTAAGTGAAGCAGAAAGTCGATACAATGAGGCTAATAAGCAATTAGAACAAGCGCAAGTTGTTATTAAGCAAATCAAGCAAGAAACAATACTAGCAAAGAAAAATATACTTGAATCTGATTCTAAAGCCGCAACTGACGAACTTTCAAGAAGATTTAGTTCTGCAGCCGCATCATTACGTCTGCGAGAACAGCAAATTTTAGGTGATATTAAAGAACAAGTTTCTGTATTAGCGCTTAAAAAAGTAATGGCTAAACTTCAAAATGAGCTTACTATGGAAGAACAAGGCCAACTTATTGATAAAGGAATTGCACGTTTAGGAGGTCAACTGTAATGAGTGATGCAAAAGCATTAAAAATTGCGGAACCATACGCAGATGCACTCTTAAATATTGCGGATTCTACAGGAAATATTGATTTAGTTACATCTGATGTAAATGATCTTTTAAACATCTTAGATTCAACGGAAGGTTTAAAGGGTTACCTATCTAGCCCTACAGTTTCTGAAGATGCAAAAAAAGAGCTTGTAACAAACACTATTGCAACTGAGCTTAATAAGTATACAAAGCAGTTTTTATTAGTTCTTGTGGAACGAAATAGAATTTCGTATTTAGGCGATATAGCTGAGAAATACTTAGAACTAGTTTTTGAACTAGCAGACATAAAAATTGTCCAAGTTAGTTCGGCAGTGCAACTAAGTAGTGATCAAGAAGCAAGTTTAAAAGCAAAAGTTACTTCAATGACTAACGCCAAAGAAGTAAAAATTGTCACAAAAATTGATTCAAGTTTACTAGGTGGTTTAGTTGTTCAGATCGGTACGCAAGTAATCGACGTTAGTTTAAAAGGTCAACTAAGACAGATTTCAGGTTGTATGGAAACAAGCATCCTATAAATTTCTAAAATATTTACATTTAAAAACAGATTATGGTAAGTATTCGCCCTGACGAAATTAGTAACATTATTCGTCAACAAATTGAAAAATATGATCAAGAAGTAAAAGTAGACAACGTAGGTACCGTACTTCAAATTGGTGACGGTATTGCACGTGTGTTCGGTCTTGATCAAGTAGCAGCCGGTGAACTTCTTGAATTTGAAGACGGTACTGTTGGTATTGCATTAAACTTAGAAAACGATAACGTTGGTGCAGTACTTATGGGTACAGGTCGTTCGATTTTAGAAGGTAGCGTAGTTCGTGCTACAGGTAAAATCGCGCAAATTGATGTTGGTGATGATCTTTTAGGTCGAATCGTAAACCCATTAGCACGTCCAATCGACGGAAAGGGAGAATGTACAGCTAAAGGTACTCGTTTAATCGAGACAATGGCACCAGGTATTATTAGTCGTAAGTCAGTTTGTGAGCCATTACAAACAGGTATTACTGCAATTGATACAATGATTCCAATCGGCCGTGGACAACGAGAACTTATCATTGGTGATCGTCAAACAGGTAAAACATCTATTGCTTTAGATACAATTATTAACCAAAAAGCAGAAAAGTGTATCTGTGTTTACGTTGCAATTGGTCAAAAAGCATCGTCAGTAGCCCAAGCGGTAACAGTTTTAACTGAACGTGGAGCTATGGACTATACGGTAGTTGTAGCTGCAAACGCAGACGAACCTGCTACGTTACAGTATATTGCACCATACACAGGCGCTGCAATTGCAGAATACTTTATGTACCAGGGACAAGGTACGTTAGTTGTTTATGATGACTTAACAAAACAAGCTGCAGCATACCGTCAAATGTCATTACTTCTACGTCGTCCACCAGGACGTGAGGCGTACCCAGGTGATGTATTCTATCTACATTCACGCCTATTAGAGCGTGCAGCTAAGTTAAGTGATGAATTAGGAGGTGGAAGCATGACTGCTCTGCCAATTATTGAAACACAAGCTGGTGACGTTTCTGCCTACATCCCAACAAATGTAATCTCAATTACAGACGGTCAAATCTTCTTAACAGGTGAACTATTTAATGCAGGTATTCGTCCAGCAATTAACGTAGGTATTTCAGTATCACGTGTAGGTTCGGCTGCTCAAGTTAAGGCTATGAAACAAGTAGCGGGTAAATTAAAACTAGAATTAGCTCAATTCGCTGAGTTAGAAGCATTCTCACAGTTTGCATCAGATCTAGATAAAGCAACACAAAACCAGTTAGCTCGTGGTCAGCGTTTACGTGAAATCTTAAAGCAACCTGTAAACTCTCCACGTCCTATTGAAGATCAAGTTGCATTAGTTTATACCGGCTTAAACGGCTACTTAGATGATATCGATGTATCAAAAGTAACTGATTTCATCGCAAATCTAATTACTTACTTAAAAACGTCTAAGCCAGAGTACGGTAACGACATTCGTAATACACTGAAGTTAAGTGATGAGAATGAAGAAGTTCTAAAGAGTGCAATTTCAGCTTGTAAAGATAGCTTTAATTAATCAAAAAGAACGTAATTCAAAAAAGCATTTAAAGGAGAAATCCTTTAAATGCTTTTTTTTTTGGCGGAACTTTAAAAAATCTGGACTTTTAAAAAGTTAATAATAATAGCTTTTCTGATATCAATCAATGTCTTTATAAATAAACGGAATGCTTCGTTTTTATACTCAACTAATGGATCCTTTTGACCATACCCACGCCAACCAATTGAATCACGTAGGGAATTCATTTTTTGAAGATGCAATGTCCAAAACGAATCTATAGTAGATAACATTAAAGATTTTTCTAAAGTTCGGATTAGATTTGGTATATAACTTTCAAACTCACCTTCTTTTAGATCATATGCGATCCAAAACTCACGATAGAAGAAAATGCGGATTAAGCTTAATGTCAAATTCTTATCTTTAATCTCGTTCAAGTTAACCTCTAACCCTAATGTATTTTGAACTTTAACTGCTAAATCGAAAAGATAAGCTTGATCATAAACTTTTGAGTTTAACTCCAAGATTAGATCATCAATAACTAATTCGCCGCATTTAACGATAAGATTTCGAATGTTATCACGTTTAAGAATCCGTCTTCTTTCTAAGAATATTATTTGACGCTGTTTGTCGAGAACTTCATCATACTCAAAAACTTGTTTACGTGAATCATAATAAAAACGTTCAACTTTCTCCTGAGCGTTATCAAGACTTTGACTTAAAAAACTTGATTCTAAAGGAATATCATCTTGAACATTTAAACGGGTGATCATTTGTTGAATATTCGAACCACCAAAAACTTTTAATAAATTATCATCTAAACTTAAAAAAAATCTCGAAGTACCGGGGTCGCCTTGTCTACCTGCTCGACCACGTAACTGATTATCAATTCTTCGTGATTCGTGTCTCTCGGTCCCAATCACAAATAAACCACCCAAGCCTTTAATATCCTCACGCTCTGAACCAGTTTCTAATTCATAGTAATTCAAGAAATATTTATAGATTTTCACTAAAACAGCTTCTAGGACAGGATTACCTAATTTGATCAAATTATCAGTTATATCAATCCCATTTTCAATCTGTTGAAAAGTTAAAAGGTCATTATTGTTAAGATTAATATATTTTAAAATAAGTTTTAAAACCTTAACCTCATTTTCACTAAAGCTCAGCTCAGAAGAAACGGAGTTGAACAAAAGTTTTTGGTCAACATTTTTGTCTGCAAGAAGGGCCAAACTTAAAAGTAATCCTTTTTTTGCTAGAAACTTAGCATTACCTCCTAAAATAATATCTGTGCCTCGACCTGCCATATTAGTTGAAATAGTTATGCTTCTCTTTCGGCCCGCCTGTGCGATAATCTCTGATTCACGCTTCGCATTCTCAGGTTTTGCATTTAGTAATTCATGCGGGATTTTAAAATCAGATAGTAATTGGGAGATTATCTCTGACTTCTCGACACTAGTCGTACCAACTAAAACAGGACGTCCGATTTCATACATATCTTTGCATTCTTTTGCAACCGACTTCCATTTACTAACTTCTTGTGTATAAACTAAATCTGATAAATCATCCCTTTTTAATGTCTTAGCAGTTGGTAAAACTAAAACTTCTAAATTGTAAATCTTTTCTAATTCCGTTTCAGCAGTCTTTGCAGTACCAGTCATACCAGACAATTTAGGGTACAGAAGGAAAAAGCTCTGGTATGTTATCGAAGCTAAAGTTTGAGTATCTTTTTTTATTACAAGCTTCTCTTTAGCCTCAACAGCTTGGTGTAAACCATCGCTCCAACGGCGATCTGCCATAATCCTACCAGTAAACTCATCAACTATGAGAACCTCATTGTTTTTAACAATGTAATCAACATCCTTTATAAAAAAAGTTTTTGCTTTTACAGCATTGTTGATGTACGGAATCCAAGGATCGTTACTATCGTATAAATCCTTAACATTTAAAATATTTTCACATGCTGATAAACCCTCTTCAGTCAGGGTAATATTTTTCGCTTTCTCATCTCTTTCAAAATGCTGATTTGCCTTTAAGTAGTTCGAAATCTCAGCCGCTTCAATGTACTTTTCTAAAGGTTTAGGCGATTCCTGAGAGATAATTAGAGGAGTACGTGCTTCATCGATTAGGATGGAATCAACCTCATCAATAATCGCAAACGAAAAAGGTCGCTGAACAATATCTTCCCGATTAGGAGCCATATTGTCCCTTAAGTAATCAAAAGCGAGCTCACTATTCGTGATATAGGTTATATCAGCTAAGTAGTTAGTTTTTTTATCCTGGGTACTCATACCCTCCTCAACCAGACCAACGGTTAAACCTAAACTATTATAAATTTTCCCCATCCAGGTTTGATCACGTTGGGCTAAATACTCGTTAACTGTGACTAGATGAACCCCATTACCGGAAAATGCATTAAAAACGGCGGGTAGTGTAGCAACAAGAGTTTTACCCTCGCCTGTTTTCATCTCGGCAATTTTTCCGCTATTCAATACTAAACCCCCGAGTAATTGAGTATCAAAATGTCGTAAACCCAGTTTACGGGACGATACCTCGCGAACTAAAGCAAAAGTTTCAACCAAAAGGGAATCCTTTTTTTCAGCCGTCTTAAACTGTTTAGACAAACTAAAACCTTTCTCTAATATTTCATTATCAGTTAGTTTACTAACTTGAGTTTCTAAGCCATTAATACTATTAATAATCTTTGTATAGTTATTAATAACTCGTTGTGTAGGGTCAAAAAATGTTATCATACGATTTTAAATTTATTAGCTTTAATTAACGTTAAATAGTAGAATATCACTTTAATTTATAATAGAGTTGTATATACATATAATATATACACTCTTATAAACTAAATCTCATAACTTAAGATGCCGTTAAAAGATTATTTTATTGGATATATGATCCTAGTCCTAGCAATTGAAATTGTGAATATGGTTCTTTCACAAAACGGGAAAAAGTTTATTCCATTCAATTTGTTTGACAGATCAGTTGTCTCATTTTTTTATCTGTTTCAATTCTATGAATCAATAAACAGACAAATAATGCAAATTATACGGGTAACACCGAAACTAGGCTGGTTTTGGAAAATAAATTTTTATCCAAGCATTAAACCAGGAACATTATCAGGAATGGCATTAGCGTACTTAAGTTTTATATTATTCTTTATTGCTTATTTCTTTATAATACGTTATCCAGTATTGCCGTTTAGCTACTTTGTAAGATACCATATCATGCAAGCTTTCTTAAGTTCAATGGTATTTGAATTAGGGCTAGCAACGATACAACTAACCATTGCTCATGGTGATCCATTAACAAACCCAATTATTCAATATATCAGTGACCCGTTAACCACTTTTGTCTTGCTTGGCTACGGAGCATTTTTATCATATTGCACGTATATTGCATTAAAAGGACAATTTACTTATATACCTATAATAAATGAGGCTGTTCAGGTGCATGTAGGTAAGCGTCCGAAGTAAAATAGTAAATTAAAGATCAAATTTTGAAACTCCCCGAGTTGGACTTGAACCAACGACCAATCGGTTAACAGCCGATTGCTCTACCACTGAGCTATCGAGGATAAAAAGCAAGAATTAACGAACTTTTGTAATTAGAGTACGTATAATAAAAGGATCAAAACGTAACTTAGCACGCAAAACATCTAAAGCTTTTGGTGTAGATGAAAAACCTAATTCAACAAAATGACCACGGTTTTCGCCTTTAATAGTGTACTGTAAACTATGTTTCCCTTTTGCAACAATTGATAGTTCAGTAACAAACGGATTTAATTCACGTGCAAAATCTTGGGCTATGTTTTGTAAATCTGAAGTCATTAAATTAGGACGTAGAATAAGCAAACATTTATATTGAGTAAGGACTGATACGGCTTGCATATTATTAAATAATTTAAAATAAGTTATACTAGATTATTGCATATTATTGATAATATAGTCAACCTATCTCACTAAAAAATTTGGATTAAAGAAAGGAGAATTTTGAAAATTCTCCTTTTTTTTTAATCTAATAAACGAGTTAGCTGTTGGAAAGCTAGACGACCGATATTGTATAAAACCCAACTAAGTGCAATTGCTAAAGGGAACGCAAAGATTAAAACACGTGTATCCATAATACTATTTATTGTTTTTTTATTTTACAGATCTATATATAACTATTATATAAGGAAATAAGATTGCATTAGTAATAAAATTAAAAAATATTTAAAAAATGAGTGAATTGCCGTTTACTTTAGATCAATTAAAGATTGTAAAAGCTATTTCCGATGAAGGAAGTTTTAAGCAAGCAAGTAAAAAACTGTATATTTCACAACCGGCTGTTAGTCTACAAATTCAAAATCTAGAAAAAAAATTGAATGTAGCACTTTATAATAGAAATAAAAAGAAGATTGAACTTACAGAAGCAGGAGAGTTGTTACTACGGTATGCTATACGAATTTTAGATCTATGCGAGGAAACTTCTTTAGCAATCCAAGACCTAGAAAATTTGCAAGATGGAAATCTACTGGTTGGTGCAAGCCAAACAACCGGTACTTATCTAATGCCGCGTGTTATCGGATTGTTCCGGCAACGCTACTCACACATTAATATACAATTACATATATACTCAACAAGGAAAATTGCTTGGGCTGTTGTAAACGGAGAACTTGATATTGCCGTAATCGGTGGTGAAGTTCCAGAAGAGTTGGTAAATGTTTTAGAGATTACACCTTATGCTGAGGACGAACTAGTTCTAATCTTACCTAAATCGCACCCGCTTTCAAGTTTTAAAAAAATTCAAAAAGAAGACCTTTATCAACTCAAATATATAGTACTAGACACGCAATCAACAATACGAGGTGTTATCGACAATGTATTGAATGAAAACGGAATAGATAGCAGTCGTTTTAAAATTGAAATGGAGTTAAACTCAATCGAAGCGATCAAAAATGCCGTCCAATCCGGACTGGGCGCAGCTTTTGTATCAATTTCAGCAATAACAAAAGAGCTAGAACTTGGTATAATACATCAAGCACAAATTGAAAATATTAAAATACGTCGTGTTTTGTCGATCCTAACAAATCCAAACAGGTACCCTTCAAAAGCGTTAGAAAGTTTCACGCAAGAAATATTAACTCTATTTTTAAAGTAAAATAAATGAAATTAAAAAAAATAATTTGCCTTTTCGGCAATAAAAAACTACAATTAAAAGAAAATACTTAATTCTTATGAAATACGCGATTATTGAAATAGGCGGGAAACAGCTTTGGGTAGAGAGTGGAAAGTTTTACAGTGTTAACTATCTAGCAACTGAACCAGGTAACAAACTTTTATTAAATAGAGTTTTAATGGTTAATAATGGTGGAACAGTAGAACTGGGTAAACCGTATCTGGAAAACGTACAAGTTCACGCGACTGTACTTGAGCATTTCCGAGGGCCAAAAATTATTGTTTATAAAATGAAACCGAAAAAGAAAATGCGACGAAAGCAAGGTCATAGGCAACAATTAACAAGATTTATGGTCGACAATATAGTAATGGAAAAAAATTAAAAAACAATGGCACACAAGAAAGGAGCAGGTAGTACAAAAAACGGACGAGATTCGAATTCAAAAAGACTAGGGGTTAAGAAATTTGGTGGTGAAATTGTAAAAGCGGGAAACATTATAGTCCGACAACGCGGATTAGTATTTAAACCGGGTAAAAATGTTGGATGCGGAAACGATTTTACATTGTTTGCTTTAACAGATGGTAAGGTAACCTACGAAACTCGAACGTTTAAAAGAGCAAAATATAAACAGATCACGGTAAGCTAAAAAAACACTTACTGCTTTTAAAGCAGTAAGTGTTTTTAAATTGCCTAAAACATGTATGTTTAGTCAATAGGACGCATAGAAAGAACTGGCTCGTTCTCACGGTTGATACCTTTCTCGAAACCTGCAGCAGCAGCACGAGCACGGCCCGAATGCCACCAATGAGCTACAAGGAAGAAGAAAGCTAAAATCCAATGTGAACAAGTTAACCAAGAACGTGGAGAAACGTAATTAACAGAGTTAATTTCTGTAGCTACACCACCTACTGAGTTTAATGAACCTAACGGTGCATGCGTCATGTATTCAGCTGCACGTCGTTCTTGCCATGGTTGAATATCACTACGGATCTTATTGATATCTAAACCATTTGGACCACGTAAAGGCTCAATCCAAGGTGCACGTAGATCCCAGAAACGCATTGTCTCACCACCTAAAATGATTTCACCACTAGGTGAACGCATTAAGTACTTACCTAAACCAGTTGGACCTTGAGCAGATGCAACGTTAGCACCTAAACGTTGGTCACGAACTAAGAAAGTAAATGTTTGAGATTGAGAAGCTTCTGGACCAGTTGGACCAAAGAATTCGCTTGGGTAAGCTGTGTTGTTGTACCATGCGTATAAAGAAGCAGTAAAAGCCATTAAAGATACAGCCGCTTGACTGTACGATAAGTAAGCTTCGCCTGACCAAACAAAAGCACGTCGTGCCCATGCGAATGGCTTAGTGATGATATGGAAAACACCACCTACAACACAAAGAATACCAACCCAGATATGACCACCAATTAAGTCTTCCATGTTGTTAATTGAAACAACCCAACCGTCACCACCAAATGGTGATTTTAGTACATATCCAAAAATAACTAAAGGATTTAAAGTAGGACTAGTGATTAAACGAACGTCACCACCACCAGGAGCCCAAGTGTCGTAAACGCCACCTAAGAACATACCTTTAATTACTAATAAGAATGAACCGATTCCTAATAAGATTAGGTGGATACCTAAAATAGTAGTCATCTTATTCTTATCACGCCAGTCATAACCAAAGAATGGGAATGACTCTTCTAAAGTATCAGGACCGATTAGAGAATGGTAAATTCCACCGAAACCTAAAACAGCAGACGAGATTAAGTGTAATACACCAACAACAAAGTATGGGTAAGTATTAACGATCTCACCACCAGGTCCAACACCCCAACCTAAAGTTGCTAGGTGAGGAATTAAGATAAGACCTTGCTCGTAAAGAGGCTTTTCAGGTACAAAGTGAGATACTTCGAATAAAGTCATAGCACCACACCAGAAAACCATAACACCGGCGTGAGCTACGTGTGCACCAAGTAATTTACCTGATACGTTAATTAAGCGGGCATTACCTGCCCACCATGCGAAACCAGTAGATTCAATATCTCTACCGGCAATATTATTAAAGGGCGTTTCCACGTGGTAAGACCTCCTCAGGGAATACAAAGTTTTCATGCGGTTGATCTTGTGCTGCCATCCATGAACGGATACCTTCGTTTAATAAGATATTCTTAGTGTAGAAAGTTTCGAATTCAGGATCTTCAGCTGCACGAAGTTCTTGTGATACAAAGTCATATGCACGTAAGTTTAATGCAAGACCTACAACACCAATTGCACTTGTCCATAGACCAGCTACTGGAACAAATAACATGAAGAAGTGTAACCAACGCTTGTTAGAGAAAGCAACACCGAAAATTTGTGACCAGAAACGGTTAGCTGTAACCATTGAGTAAGTTTCCTCTGACTGAGTCGGAGTAAACGCACGGAATGTGTTAGCCGCATCACCATCTTCAAATAGTGTGTTTTCAACAGTTGCACCGTGAATAGCACATAAAAGTGCACCACCTAAAATACCTGCTACACCCATCATATGGAACGGGTTTAGTGTCCAGTTATGGAAACCTTGTAAGAATAATAGGAAACGGAAAATTGCTGCTACACCCCAACTTGGTGCGAAGAACCAGCTTGCTTGACCTAATGGGTATACTAGGAATACTGATACAAAGATAGAAATAGGACCAGAGAAAGCTAGAGCATTGTAAGGACGAAGACCAACTAAACGAGCGATCTCAAATTGGCGTAAACAGAAACCGATTAAACCAAAAGAACCGTGTAAAGTGATAAATGTCCATAAACCACCAATTTGGCACCAACGTGTGAAGTCACCTTGTGCTTCAGGTCCCCATAATAGAATTAAAGAGTGACCCATACTGTTTGCAGGCGTAGAAACTGCTGCAGTTAAGAAGTTGCATCCTTCTAAGTAAGAAGAAGCTAAACCATGTGTGTACCATGAAGTAACAAATGTAGTTCCTGTGAAGAAACCACCAAATGAAAGGTAAGCACAAGGTAATAATAATAAACCAGACCAACCTACGAATACGAATCGGTCTTTCTTTAACCAGTCATCAACTAAATCGAAGACACCACGGTCTTGATTCTGTCCAATTGCGATTGTCATATAAAATATTTCCAAAATCTTTTTTGTAAGTAAACGTGAAGATAGATCTTTATTTAAAAAGAAATATTGTTCAGTTTTACTTTTCTTTTCAGCTACATCAATAATAATTATAAATCAATTTATATAAGAACAACCAGAATATTAAATTGAAATTAATTATTATTAAATTAAATAGTTATAAGATTAAAATTTCTAATTTTAATATACAATTATTATTAAGGTAATTTGTAAAAATACCTGTTTAATCTTTCTATCATTAATAAAAAATAATTAAAATTTTTATGTCACATTCAGTAAAGATTTACGATACATGTATTGGCTGTACACAATGTGTAAGAGCTTGTCCCACAGATGTTTTAGAAATGGTTCCATGGGATGGTTGTAAGGCGGGTCAAATCGCTTCAGCACCAAGAGTAGAAGATTGTGTTGGTTGTAAAAGATGCGAAAGCGCTTGCCCAACGGACTTTTTAAGTGTTCGAGTATATTTAGGTGGTGAAACAACAAGAAGTTTAGGTTTAGCATACTAATTTAATTAAACTTTTCTAAGCAATTAAAAATTAATCCGTAAACTATTACTATGATTAATGGAAAGCCTTCCAGTACAAAGTACTGGAAGGCTTAATAAATTTAAAAAACAAAAAGAGCAAATCTTTAATTTGTTCATGCTATAATACTTCAAAACAAGTATGTACCATAAAATAAACAATGGTTACTTAACTAAGTCAAAACTACTTTACCTGGCCTAGTTAGGCATAACTGATAAAATAATTAAAAATAAATTAAATGGATTGGAATAACATTCAAAATTTTGCAGCAAATATTGTATTCGGTACTCTACTACTGACTACAGTACTGTACTGGGCAAGTTTTATATTTAGAGATATAAAACTACTAGAGACGGTAGCAAAAACTGGAGTACTTGGAGCGAATGTTCTTTTATTCGTTACCCTTGCTTCTAGATGGGTTATTGCTGGATATTTTCCATTGAGTAACCTTTATGAATCTTTACTGTTCTTAACCTGGACATTATTAACTCTTCAAATATTTGCTGAGTACAAAACAAGTAGCAACTTAATAGGTGCAATCGTAAACCCAGTTGCACTTCTATTAAGCGGTTTTTCGAGTCTGGTACTACCGCCAGAAATGCAAAGAGCAGCGCCACTGGTTCCAGCACTACAATCAAATTGGTTGATGATGCATGTAAGTATGATGATGCTAAGCTATGGAACTTTGATACTTGGTTCACTGCTATCGATACTATTCCTAGTATTGGCAAAAAACCAAGATATAACAAACTTCCAACAAGTTTCACTAGCGTCAACTAGTGCCGAAAATATGCAGCTTGCATCAAGTGAAGCAACAGAAGAGGTAAAACCGGGAGTCGACACAAACCGATTAAAGCTTCTAAACAACATTGATAACTGGAGCTATAGAACGATCGGATTAGGGTTTCCTTTTTTAACAACTGGTATTATATCAGGTGCTGTATGGGCAAATGAGGCTTGGGGATCTTATTGGAGCTGGGACCCGAAAGAAACCTGGGCACTAATAACATGGCTAATATTTGCAGTATATCTTCATGCTAGAATAACAAAGAACTGGCAAGGCAAAAAAGCAGCAATGCTAGGATCAGGCGGTTTTTTAGTTATCTGGATATGCTACTTAGGGGTAAATTTCTTAGGAACTGGGTTACACAGTTACGGATTTTTATCATAAAAAAACTTATGCATTCATAAAAGAATGCATAAGTTTTTATTTTGTACTGTAATTGTTCCAACCCAACTCAGCTAAGTTACCGTTTCGTCTTAACGGTCGAGTAACTAACTCTAAAATATCGCGCGCATTCGTAAAACCATGGATCTGAGAAAAAGTAAACTCAACAGACCATTTTGTATTAATACCTCTTGCTTCCAAAGGATTAGCATGAGCCATTCCAGTTATAACTAAATCTGGTCTTAAATCACGAATTCGATCTAGCTGGTTGTAATTATCCGGTTTTTCAACAATCTTAGGGAGCATAGTGCCCATCTCTTCGCAGGTTTTTTCAAGCAATGCTAGCTCAGCAGCTTGGTAACGCTTGTCCATGTAAGGAATTCCAATCTCGTAAACTGTCATCCCGCACCTAATTAAAAAACGAGCTAAAGAAACTTCTAGTAAATTGTCACCCATAAAGAAGACAGATTTACCTTTAACAAGATCAATATAGTCAGATAAATTTGCCCAAATCTCAGATTCACGTTTCTCTAAACCAACTGGTGTGATACCGTAAACACTACATATCTTCTCAACCCAAGCTCTCGTACCATCAGGACCAATAGGGAATGGAGCACCAATTAGCTTACATTTTCTACGACGCATTAATGTGGTAGCAGTTCTGCTTAAATACGGGTTAACCCCGCAAACATAGTACCCTTCATCTATATTAGGCAATTCACTATAATTCTTCGACGGAAGCCAACCTGCTACCTCAACACCCTGCTTCTTCAATTCAAGAGTTAACTGTTGAACTGTTGAATTAGGTAAAGAGCCAAATAAAACTAAAGGAGTCGCAGCAGAGGAGTTAACTTTTGGATCCTTCTTAACCTGTAATCTGTTTGCTAAAGCAGCCAATACAGTATCCTCGCCTTGGGTAAAAGCATAGTCTAAACCATTGGCTCTAGCAACAACGATAGGAACACCAATTTCATTTTCTAACTTTGGAGCAATACCTTCTAAGTCCATCTTAATGATCTCAGTTGTACAAGTTCCAATCCAAAAAATAACACTTGGTGCTCGATCCTTCTTAATTTGCAAACACAAACGCTTTAACTCTTCGTAGTCACTAAGCTGGGCTGAAATATCACCTTCTTCCAGCTCTGCCATTGCATAACGCGGTTCTGCAAAAATCATAACACCTAAGGCATTCTGTAAAAAATAGCCGCAAGTTTTAGTCCCGATTACCAAGAAAAAGCTATCTTCGATTTTCTGATACAACCACGAGACACAGCTAATAGGGCAAAACGTATGATAATTACCAGTTTCACACTCAAACGATAACTTTTCAGTTTCAACACTAGTCATAAAATAAGTTTAATTTTTCATCAAAGTAATTTTCTATAAGCTAAACAAGTAATGAATCATCTAAAACTAACTCATCTAATTCCTCGTTTGAATCTTCTTGAGGAGTTAAGTAGAAATCAGATAATAAACTAAATAACTCACGATCAGCTGCTTCTTCAGGCACAACACCTTCAGGTTGCGCGATTAACTGATCTGCAATATTTAAATAGTAATCACATACATAGCTTAATGAAGGCTCAACCTCTGCCATCTCAAATAAAGTTTTACCTTTTATTCGAGAAATTCGAATATCTTCGATAAGAGGTAAAACCTCTAAAACAGGCATTGGAACAGAATCGATATACTTATCGATAAGATCGCGTGTCGCTGTTCGATTACCAATTAAACCTGCAAGACGTAAAGAATGGGTACGTGCTTTTTCTCTCACAGAAGCGGAAATTCGATTTGCTGCAAATAAAGCATCAAAGCCATTATCTGTAACAATCAGGCAATAGTCTGCGTAGTTTAACGGGGCAGCAAAACCGCCACAAACCACGTCACCAAGAACATCAAATAAGATTACATCATACTCATCAAAAGCGTTTAATTCTTTCAGTAGTTTTACTGTCTCACCTACAACATAACCACCACAACCGGCTCCAGCAGGAGGTCCACCGGCCTCAACACAATCTACTCCACCATACCCTTGATAAATCACATCCTCGGGCCACACATCCTCGTAATGGTAATCTTTAGCTTGTAATGTATCAATGATAGTAGGAATTAGAAAACCGGTTAAAGTAAAAGTACTATCATGTTTCGGATCACATCCGATTTGTAAAACCTTTTTACCACGACGGGCTAAGGCAACTGAAATATTACAACTTGTAGTTGATTTTCCAATTCCACCTTTTCCGTATACTGCAAGTTTCATATTAATCTCCAAAAATAATATTATTTAATAAGTCTTAAAAGATAGTATAGAGGGATTGCAGAGTCAACTTACTCTCAATTATTTATTTAGTAAGTAGTATATTATAAATATTTAATCTTTATTAAATATTTTGAAATTACGCGGGCATTTTAATCTTTATGCACTACATAAATAATCAACAGGAAAACCTGGGAATTAAAAAATAAAATTATCTCTTTAGAGGAAAAAATAATGACAGCAACTTTAGAAAAACGTCAAAGCTCAAGCTTATGGGAGCGCTTCTGCGCTTGG
>JACLAA010003750.1_pt1 | contig 60703 bp, 43 predicted proteins | sample 8027891 | NCBI WGS metagenome assembly JACLAA01 (sample SAMN15724900, study PRJNA655200) | protist metagenome | isolation source: fluorescence activated cell sorting (FACS) single amplified genomes of... | place: Spain: Blaines Bay Microbial Observatory, Mediterranean Sea | collected 2016-01-19 | reverse complement strand
GGCATCGTGGGTGAAGCGCCCAAGCGGCCCCGACTCTCCCCTGAGACAAAGGGCGGGGTCGTGTGCATCACAGGTGACTCCAAGAACGCCAGTCTTACAGCGGCTAAACATGCCGTGGATGCCGCCGGAAACGCCATGATTGGTGGTGCAGGCAACAAAATCCTCGCCGTTGCTGAGGGTCGCGCGGAGGTGGCCCTCATGCACTTTGGCACCTCGCTGTGGGACACGTGTGCCCCCGAGGCCGTGCTCCGCGCTGCCGGAGGTAAAGTTACCGATCTGTTTGGTGCACCGCTCGTACACGACCCGTCGCGACCGGGAGGTTTGATAAATGACCTCGGAGTTCTCGCCACGGGTCATGATATCGCCTCTATCGACGCCAAGGGGCGGGATCACGCCGCGATGGCCGCTGCGATGAGATCTGATGAAGGACTCAGGGAAGCGCTCCTCAAGCGTTTTACTGGGGAGGCATCAAATACACCTGGAGCAAATGAGGCGCAAGCGACAGACATCGCCCGGTCACTCGAAGGCGCTCCACTCGAAGCCTCGTGGGTGGGAGAGCGCATCGCAGAAACGCTCTGCGGTGGACAAAACGACTTCACGCTCAAGGGGTATGCCGCGCCGGAAACTTCAGCCATTCGTGGATTGATGTCTGACGCATGCAGGCTCGAACTCGTTTGGGACGGTGAAGGATCGGCTTCTGGAATGCCCTCGACGGTGTTCTACAAGAAGGTCAATCTCGGTGACCTCGAGTACGCGAGGACAAAATCAGTGACGCAGCCAATGAAGATTGCACGCGACGTCAGGTCTGCGGGGGTGGAGGCGGCATTCCTCGCCTGTGAGCCTGTCGCCTCCGCATTGGCTGCTGCTGGTGTCAAGGTTCCACGTTGCTTCAACGCGGACCTCCGACCGCGGGAGGACGATCCAATTGAATCTTCGTTCGCGCTGCTGCTCGAGGATTTTGCTCCACATCAGGGATGGCGGTCAGAACGGCTGCTCTCCCGTTCACAGGCTCGCGCCGCGCTCACGGCCCTTGCTCGGCTTCACGCCACCTTTATGCCCGCCGCCGCTGCTGCGAGGACCGATGGCAAACCCAATGAAGACGTACTCCTTGCAGGTGTAACCGCGGCGATCTGGCCGTCAGGGGCGTACTGGCAACCCGATATGCAACCTGCAAGCCAAATGACAGAACTTGCCCAAATCTGGCGAGATATTCACCTGCCCAACTTTGAGAAAGCATTTGCCGCCGAACTCCCGAAAGACGTGGAGTACGCATCGCTGGGCGACAGGCTGCAGGAGGTGGCCGTATCCGTAGGGGGCGAATCACACCCTTTTGGACTAGACGCCCCGTCGGGTGGAGAGTCAGAAGGCTGGGCAGCTAGGTGGCGAACAGTGATTCACGGGGATGCAAAGTCCGCAAACATCTTCCTGCGCGAGAACCCTGATGAGAAGGACGGCTGGGAGGTCGGCCTCATTGACTTTCAATGGATGGGTTTTGGTCTGGGTGCAGTTGATGCTGCGCACGTCTTGTGCGCATCGTGTGATCCGGAGGCTTTGGGATACGATGAGACCGGGAAAATCGTGGACGAGAGAGCCGGGTCGGCTTTGCTCGATCACTATTACTCCGAACTCATTACGGCTCTCACCACAAACGGGGCCGCGGCATCAGTCGAAGAGGCAGCGGCAACGTGGACAAGGGAGGAAGTTCAAAATCAATACGAGGCCGCCGTGTTGGACATGTGCCGCGTTGTTTTTGGCTATCAGTGGGTCCGAGTCAAGGCATCACCAGAAACGCTGGCAGCCAACTTTGACTCGATGAACCGCAATTCCTACAACAAAAGTCTTCCCAATGCCATGTGGCTGGTGAGAGAGTGTGATGCTCTGCTGAAGAAGCGCGCTGGTGCCCAAACGTCACGATCGCACCGTTCTTCTACCCACTATAGCTACTAGACTAATATTACCTTGTTACCCACGTCTACCTGTTCTTTGATTTACTCAATAGGTCCTGGAAGGCCAAACGATGTTTTTTCCCACCTTTCATAGCCTTTGGCTTTGCCGCTGCAAACTCTTCCTTAGCTGCAGCGATAGCCTTGGCTCGCCCCCCATCGTCCGCAAGGCGCACGACGGCTGTTATCATGCTATTGTCGTCGTCGATGGCCGCGCGAAGCAGAGGATCCTCCACAGCGTCCCTTGAGTCCTGCCACCCAACAGCTGTGAGCGTGGCTGGCTTCGCTGGCGATGAGAACCTCACGAGCTCGCTCAGTTCGTCCCTGGTGAAACGTCCGACGTCGGTCTTGCCGCCGTCACCTCCGGTAGATTCACCGCCATAACCCGCTGCAGCCGCCTCCCTGAGTTTCAGGAGCTGTCGCTGAAATACCTTCTCCTCCACGGTGCCCGCTGCCAGCAGGCGATAGATGGTCACAGGGCGTGTTTGGCCGTCGCGCCAAACACGTGCCATCGCCTGGTTGTCATGTGCGGGGTTCCAACTCGTGTCGAACAGCACGAGCCTGCATGCGCCGACCAGGTTCAGCCCGGCACCACCCGCCACGCACGAGAGCAGCACCACGCGTCCCCCTCGGCCGGCGTTGAAGTTACGAACCAGTCCAGACCTGGCATCCGGTGGGACACGACCGTCCAATCTGTCGGTGGTCAGGCCAAGCTCAGCGCACAGGCCCGCGGCGAGATCGAGGGCAGCCGAGAACCCGGAGACAACCACCATGCGTTCTCCATCGCCGGAAGAGTTCGAGGCCATCTCTCGAAGAAGCGTCCTGAGGGTTGCCAGCTTGCCAGAACCCTCGACACCCCCACTGTACCCTGATGGGACACTGGAAGAGAGCTTTGCATGCAGATCATCCGCGTCTTTCGTGGAGCTGCCCGCCAAAATTTCGCCCTCATCGCTTTCATCTCCATCGCTTAGTCCTCCGTTATCGTCTTCTTTCTCAATGCGGGCCTGCTTGCTGGGTGGGGACTCGTTGTCACAACCACCTTTACTGCCTCTCTTTGACTTCGCCGACGTCTTTTTCACAACCTGGTCGACAGAATTTGCCAACTGCCTGAGAAGGCCAATCGCACACAGGGCTGCCGCGGTTGACCCAGTTGAGGCACCCGCCTTTCCTTCAGTCCATCCTTGCACGATTTTTGCTCCTTGCTCGTACATTGCACGCTGCATTTCCGTGGGTTTACAGAAGACGACCATCTCTGTCTTCGCCGGAAGATGTGCAGCGTTGATGGACGCCTCACGTCGCAGCACCCGCCCCGCGGTGAGCCTCGCCAGCTCATTGACCGCACGTTGCGCCTCCGCCACGTCGGCTGAAATCGCATTTGGCTCGCTGCCTCGTTGGACCGGCGCTGTGAACCTGCGATGAAATTCCGCTACCGGCCCCAGCAGGCCCGGGCACGCAAAGTCCATCACCGCCGCGTACTCATCCAGGTTGTTCTGGATTGGGGTGCCGGTGAGGAGGACGCGGCGCGGCACGTCAACTGCGCGCAACGCCGCGAGGGTCTGCGATCCCTGCTGAGCGTTGCGCAGTCTGTGCGCCTCGTCACAGATCAGAAGGTCGGGCTCGGCTCTTGCGGCGATTAGCGAGAGTCGGCGCAAGGTCTCGTAGGACGTCACCAGGACGGGCCAGCAGTCGAAGGCGCTCTCCGTGCCCGGTTGCGTCCCTCGCCTCCATTTCTCGTAGGCATCCGCTGCGTCCACCCCGCCACCTTCTGCCAGCGCGGCTTGCGCACGGACACCCCCAAGCCACTTGTTGAACTCCGCTCCCCACGCCCCCACCAGCGATGCTGGGCACACCAGCAACACCCGCTTCGCGGTCGGCACCCCGCGCGGTCCCTGCTTCAGCATGGTCCACACTAGCGCGATCGACTGCAAGGACTTGCCGAGTCCCATATCATCCGCCAAGAGGCACCCCGTGTGAGGGCCAGCGTCGGGTTCCAGACCGTGCAAGACGCGATACATCCACCGGACGCCCTCACGCTGGTGCGGACGCAACTTGCCCGCGATGTAAGGATCGACCACCACGGCAACACCCGGGCTTCCGTCTCCCGATAGGGCCTCAGCCTCGGCCGCTGTGCACAACACGAGCGCCCCCGGATCGTCGGGATCGTGCAGCGGCTTCGGAGGATGTCGCATCTGCATGGTGACCCGCTTGGTGGGGACCGCCTCCGCCATCGGTGGCTCCTCGGGCGTCGCAGGAACGACTTCCTCGGTACCACGGATCGAACAGGGAGTCGCCATCACGACCGGAGAGGCGAGCGACTCGTCAGCCGAGTCGCCTCCGCCACCGGCTTTACTACGAGGAGGCGTCCTCATCGCTCCCACCGTGGTGTGATCCGCCATGTTTCACCCCGGCTGCGCTTCGAGGATTGAAGGCGTACACGTACGGGAATACGTTTTCGATAAATTTCAAATACTTTTTTCTATGACGCTCTCGATAAAGGTCTTACAGCTGCTCCAACTCTGAGATGCGGCCCTGGCATCGTACTGGAAGCCCGAATCGAAATCTTCGTCCGTCGTCTTCTCTGGCCGAGTGAACGCGTGCTTGGCCCCAGAGTACACGTGCAAGTCCCATGTCATGCCCAATGAAGTCAAGCCGTCGAGACACTCCCTCAACTTGTGCTCGTCTGTGAAAGGGTCACTTTCACCGTGGAGGATGAGCGCATTCGGAGGTTTGCCTTCACCACTCTTCGTGAAAATTGAGGGATGGTCGAGGACCCCGTGAAAAGATACCACGCCACGAAGTCCTTTCGCTGTGTTCGCCCTCGCAAGATCCAGCACAGCCTGCCCACCGAGGCAAAAGCCCACAGCAGCTACGCCCGAGGTCTCCTTCACCACACTGCTCTCGTTCACAAGCGCATCATAGGCCGCCTGTACTCGCTTAGCCAGCCTCCGCCTATCGTCGCGCAGGGGCTGCAATATGCTGTTGCGTACCTCCTTGTCCAAAACGCACTGACCCGCGCCGAACAAATCTAGGGCCATTGCGGTGTAACCAAGGCGAGCCAAGCTTTGGCAGCAAGAGGTTATGAAATACTCCTGCATCCCGATGGCTGTGTGGGCGACTAGAACGCCGGGCCGAGGGCCCTCGGCGGCCACCTTTGCGGCATCCCACGCCATATATGCTTCGAGGGCGATATCTCCATCTCGATACGAAAACGTTCGGGACTCCACCTCTCGTGAACCCTCAACCCCCCACGGAAGCCCTTCGAGCGGGATCCCTGCGTCGAAGTGCATGCTTGACGCCTCTGCACACGTCCGACCTCTCACAGCCCGCACAGGACGACGATACACCCGCGGCGAACTGGCTGCGAACGAATGTGATATAGACACTGCCTTATTCGCACAAGCCATCCGCAAGCTTATGTCGGCCGTGTGCTGACGAAGGTGACGGGTCGCTATAGTGAACCACAGAATCTAAGGTAAAGGGGCAAAGCCCAAAAAACCAACAACTTATTCTAGCCAAGTCACCTCCTCTGTGATCTTGGGATGTAGGAGTTCGTCAACGCTGTTCACAAGGCGCAACTCTCTGCACCCAATACCCGACTTCCCTGCCGCCTCTGCAACCGCCTGCGCCGCTGCTGTCCTTCTCAACACCCCCTGTAAGCTTGCCACTGCCATCTCCGCCGCGCGCCCGAGCTTATCAGGCATCTTCGCCGTCCACGCAAGCAGCAGAGCCGCGCACAGGTCTCCCGTCCCTGTGAAATAGCTCGGAATGCGCGGCACGACGATGCGGAATCGCTGTCCGCATCTCTCAGCCTGAGGCTGGCTCGTGCTACCTAGGAGCGTGATGGTGGAGGAGGATGAAGCGCTGTGGTCCAGGTCCAGGCTCGTAAGCACCACGCTCGGCGGTCCCACCTGATGGAGAGATGCGCAAGCGGCCAGCGCATCTTCTTCGCTCCCGATGGTCATCCCCGTCAACAGCTCCGCTTCAAACTGATTGGGAGTCAGCAGCGTGGCGAGCGGCACGATCTCCTCCCTGTATATGGTGGTCAGCTCTGCCGGGACGTACAGCCGCCCGTTGTCGCCCAGCACCGGGTCACAGACGTACACGAGGTTGGGGTTGTACGTACGCAGCTTCCGCACCAGCCTGGCGACCGTCCTGAGCATGGAAGCTGACCCGATGTATCCCGTGAGTAGATGCGTATATCCCTCAAGCAGGCCGTTCTGCTCCAGGCCCTCCACCAGACTCTGGAGCTGCTCCCCGGTCATGACCTCGCCTTTCCAACAGCCGTACCCGGTATGGTTGGAGAACTGCACCGAGAGGATCGGGTCCACGTCGAAGCCGTGGAGTTGGAGGGGGAACACCGCACACTTATTACCGACATACCCGGACACCACGTGCGATTGTATTGTAAGAGCACGCCCGGTGCTCGACGAGACGTTCATCTGTGACCCGTCTCCAGAGCAGGTTGCTGACGCAACAGCAACGCTGGTTTTCGTGGACGATGGGTGTCGTAGACGATGGGGAAGGAGCGACCTCGATGTCGCACGACCACCCAGGGGACGTCTAAACACCCGTGGACCTCCGAGTCCTAGGGACACGCGCACGTCAACAATCGTCGTGGCGCTCAAACGCGGTCCCCCCGCGCGGAGGACAAGTGGGTGGGGGAGTTCCGGATTGCCAAAACTTTCGGGCTGTCGGGTTTTGGCACGAAAAAAGGGTGGCGTGGGACAGAGCCGGCAGGGACCCCGCTGCGGCCGCCATGATGAGTACATCCGCACAGGGCTCGTTGAGAGTACTCCATTCATTTGGATCACATCGTGGAGCAAGTTGCTCGGCTCCGAGGTGCACACGCCCATCGAAGCTGAAGGGGTGCCGAGTGAGGTGCCGAGGCGAGGAGGAAAAGTTATCGGATGTGCAATCGGCTTGGCTGGACGTCTCCCCTCTGCCGTTCCTGGCCACGCTGCCCGCAGTGTCGACTTCCGCCGCGAACGCGATGGATGCGGCAGATAATCTGTCCGCGACGACAACTTACGTACCGTCCGCCATGGACGCTGGCGATGGCTGGGCGCAGTTCGTGGTGCTGATGGTCACCGCTTTGTGCGGGTTGGTGGGGATGAAAGTGAGCTTCGATGGTGAGCAGACGGCGTCGCAGGACGCGATATCGGAGAGAGTCGCCAAGCAGGTGGCCGCCATGGAAACAGCGGAGACGATTCCCGTGATCGGTGTACCGTTGGGCGATTTGAAGGACCGTTTGGCGGTGTCCGGGACTGCGTCTTCGCTGGACACCGATGGATTGCTTCGTATCGACGGTGTGCTCTCCCCAGACACCGCCAAAGCACTCCTAGCCGAGGTGAATGCCACGCTCGAGCGAGAGCTGGCGCGCGCAGGAAAAGGCTCGCTACCTTCGGATTCCTTTGGAAACGTGTACTGCAAAGGGAACCGATACGACCTGAAGCTTCCCCTTCGTGGAGTTGCAGAGGCAGCTCTCAGGGAGGCTGTTTTGAACATGGGCCCAGTGCTTGAGAAGGTGGCGGGAGGAAACACCGCCAAACTGTGCGAATTCGCCGCGTTAGTTTCGGATCCAGGATCAACGAGACAGCCCGTGCACCCGGACACGAATTACCGCCGTGACAGGTGTGTGGTGACTACGTTTGTGGCCCTGCAGGATGTTGAGTCAGAGATGGGGCCCACCGTTTTCATTCCTGGCAGCCACACCGCGAGAGCACATCTTGCGTTCAAGGAAGCCAACGAGGTGGGGGGACCAGCGCTGGCGGCCCAAAACTGTGTGGCAACTCTACGTACCGGGGATGTGTCGATGTTTGACTCTCGCCTGTTGCACTGTGGTGGGGGTAACTCTTCAAATAAGCGGCGGGTGTTGTTCTACTTTTCATTTGAAGTTAGCGGCAAGGAGAACCCCAACTCTGGCTTCAGTAGCATTCGGGACGAGCTGAGGGGCACGTTGACCCTACAGGATCTTCGTCATCAGCCCAAAGTCGAAACGGTTTCTTATTAGATGTCACATCCTTATTGTAATTCTATGAACTACTCTACTACGAAGGTACCTTCGAAGGTACCTTCGTAGCTAGTCTACCTTCAGAATGCTGCCCAACCTCCCCCTACGGAGCTCGAATTTTCTTCAGGCACAACAGTCAGAGTCGGTTGCATAAGAGGTGGAGGCGTCGAAACATTTGTGATCGGAGACGCCACAGTATGTTGTTGTTGTTGTTGTTGTTGTTGTTGTTGCTGCTGCTGAAATTCAGGTGGAGGTGGAGTCGATGAGGTCTTTTCGCGCGCCCAACTCCCCCACGCGAGCTTGACAGTGTCGAATCCTTCATCCTCGAGGTCAGACCAATCTCTCCACGTTGGCAGCTTGGGGACCTGGTTTCCTGATGCTCCCTCTGCGTAAAGGCGAAGCTCCGATAACTTGGCTTCGAGCTGCATACGCTGCTGAGAAGCCCGCCTCGAGGCATCAAGATGTGGACCCAAGGCTGCCTCAGCCGCTGCAACCTGTGCTCGCAATGCTTGCAAGTCGGATTCCAAAGCTGCCTGCGCGTGAGAGACGCCACCACTCGCCAAATTCGCTTGTTCCGCTTGCAGCTGCTGCAGTTGCTGCAAGAGTTTTGCCTTTTCCGCCTCTGCGATAGCGGTGCGTGAGTTGGAACCATCCAGATCGCCTGACACTTGCTCCACGGCTGCCGTCACCTGCTCCACCCGTTGCCGAAGTTCGTTCACCTCCCTTTCAGCTCGTTCAGCCCTATCGGCAGCTTCCACCAAGTTCGCATCACATCTACGCTGGAACATCACGAGCTCTTGTAGCTTCTGAGATAGAGTTGCAGAATCCACCTTTGCCTGCATCGATATTTGCTCCTTCGTATAAAGCTGCTTGTCTGAAGCCTCCGCATCTGCCCTCGCACTTTTTAATCTGTCAACCTCTGGGCCGCTGGTACCCGAGAGATCCAGATCTGCGGGACCTCGAAATGTGTATCCGGCTTCCATGGCTCCACTGGTTCCAGTCTCACTGATCGGAGCGCTGATACCCAATGTCACTGGCACGTTCGCAGCAGCTGTTGGCATGTTCGCAGCTGGTGGCGTAGCGCCAGCGCCCATCACATCACCACCTTGTGCTCCAACTCCCATATCCATGCCAGAGATGGATGGCAACGACGTGCTCACGCCACCGCTGAATAAATCCGCGTCCAACGCTCCTCTGCTCTGAGGAGCCTGCGCAACTTGTGGTTGCTGTTGCTGCTGCGGCTGCTGTCCCTGTGGCCCAGGTGGGAACTGCCCAGGCGGCAAGCTTGACGGCGGCTGGCGCCCCTCGCGAGCTCTCTCGGTGAGATATATCGCGGTCACAAACTCCTGAAAATTCAGGACTCCGTCTTTATCGTTGTCAGCAAGCGCCCAGATGTCCTTGAGCAGCTCCTTCGGCGCATTCAGGGACAACAGAACTGGCACTAGTTCACTGCCAGAGAGTTTGCCGTCGTGGTCCGCATCCGTCTGTTGGAAAACCTGTTGGTATCTCGCCATGTCCGCAGAGCTCACCGGCGGCCACTCGCCCGACGCCAGACCCTTAACGTCCATCTCGCCTGTCCCTGTGCCTCCAATAGTCATCTGAGCACCAGGCGCCGTTGTTAATTGTGCCTGTGGGGCTGCCTGGCCTTGCGCAGGGAACCCTCCACCCACTATCGACGGCGCTTGTTGTGAGCTATCGGTCAAACCTTGCATCATCGGAGCTGGAAACGATGCGAAGCCGCCGGCAATACTGTTCAACAGCGCGGAGTCAAGCTCACCCCCGCTCTGCAGTTTGATTCGAGTTTAGGGAATATTCAGAATTGGCGGACAACGGTAGGGTGATTGGCGGTTTCCGGGAGGGTTATCGCAGAGAATGTTACATGAAGAGGAGAGGATATTACCTGTGCAACAGATATGAGCTGCATTGCGGCGTTGAATTGTACTCTTTCGAGGAATCCCCTGGGTGGTTGGTCCGCGAGTTGCCACACCACTCCCAACTTTTCCTGCGACAGTCCGGATCGCCGAAAGAACGGTATCGCCTCGCCACCACTCACTCTGCCGTCGCCATCTGCATCGGCGAGGGAGAACCAATGCCCGTAGTCCGCCATCGTCGCCGATGTGGAGACGCACTGCTCTCCACTTGACGGCGTTCACTAGCTAGTGCGCGGCTTCCTCCGTCACTTGCGAAATACCAAGGTAAGACTACGAAGCTTCGTACTTCGTAGCACCCTGCCTCGGGAAAAACACTGATGCAGCCGCGCCTCTGAAAGGAATCTGAGATATCACCGTCTGCAGAGTGAGCTCCTGATGAGATTTATCTGCTCCACGTGGGTTATTTTTTCAAGTGTGGCAAGAAACCCTCACACACTCACCTGCGCCCAAGCGGACATGAATGGCTCACAGACGCAGGACAAGTCATCGCAAACTACGCTGGACACCACGCTGACACCTGGGGTCGTGCTGGATACCAACATCACTCTCACAGGTGAGCTCTTTCTTCACAACGACTCCTTCTAAAAAAAAAGTTTTCGTGGTTTTCACCGGCCAAACCCAACGCAGAGTGCGAAGAGTGGTTCTGTGTAAATACAAAGCGATCATGGAAAGATACTCGCAATGCAATGATCATGAGCGCATCGATCGGCATCGCGTGCTTGATACTCTTCGGCTTGGTAAGACATCATTGTAAGGTGTACCGAACGCGGCTCTTCCACCCAAGAGTGGCAGCTATCCACAGACCACCTCCTCTGCGAGCGACGTGGAACTTGTTTGGCTGGGTGCTTGACGTCGTGAATATCAATCAGCGTACGCTCTACGATACCGCAGGACTCGATGCACTTTACTTTGATAGGTCAAATCTTCTCATGTTGAAGGTCATTGGATTCGTAGCAGTTGTGAACTGCGGAGTCGTTATGCCCGTGAACTACCTGCTTGGCGAAGTTATCACGGACGAAGAAATTACGATTGGAAATATGTCGCCTTGGGACAAATTATCGATGACCAACATACCCATCGGATCTGCTCTGATGTGGATTCATGCCGCAGTTGTCGTGCTGACAACCTTTTTTGTTTGCGCTCTGCTCTACGTTGATGCCGACGAGTTCAGAGCAGATCGTCACGCATGGCTCGGACATTCCATCCAAGCGCCTCGCTTCGAAGATGAAGAGACTAACCAAAGTACGACCTCATCTGTGGCCACTCAGCACGCATCTTTGGACGGTGGATCTGGAAGATTAAAGTCCCTTCTTAGTCGGCAACTTTCAAGTCATATTCAGGAAGCTGAGCGCTCGGCATGTAAATACGAGATGCACGACGAGAGCAGCGTTGAAGAAAAGTCAGAAAATTTTGATGATTTCTCAAGGATCCATTCAGAGATGTCAATCTTCCAAAGACAACACGTGTTCGTTCCCGGAATGGTTGGCTCAATTGCATCATCGAGATGGGCTGTGAAGGCTCAGCAGTATGCTGTGCTAGTCACCAACGTCACCAAATCTACATGTGTGGAGGTCTCAACCTCATTTCGGTCCATGTTTCCTGATGTCATCGCAGCTGTCCCGGTTCTGCACCACGTCATCGTGGACAAGAACCTCGAAAAGCTCGATCAGGCGCAGCTGTCTCTCCTGCGTCTAGAGGAGCGCATAAGTACTTCTCGCAACCCTGAATCGGAACGCATGAAAAAGATGCTATCGCGAAGAGAGTTCCTAAAGGAGAAAATAAGTTCGACATTTTCTGCTGTCAAGAAGGCGCAGGAGGATTCCAAGCTTGATCCACGGAGTGGTTATTCGTACATCATCTTGTTCAGATCACAAGCTTCTGCTACGATAGCCGCACAGACGCTGCTGCAGGATCCAGGTGGCGATCGCGGGTGGAACGTTGCCGCCGCTCCAGCACCGGACGACGTCAACTTCCAATCGTTGTGGCTTGGTCCGGGACAACGGTGGTATCGCTCTATCGTGGCACTTGTCACTGTCGCGTTCATAGTGTCATTTCCCATCGGTGTATTCACCAGCAGCATGGTTGCCTTAAGTGCGGCTCTATGCTCCAAAAGATCAGACATATTGAACAGTGAATGGTACTGCGATAATGATGGGGACGGGAAGCAAAGCTTCTTCTTTCGCTTACTTACGGCGTGGATACCAAGCTTGCTTCTTGCGACATGGAATGCAGTGGTGGTGCCGTTTGGCTTTGCTTTCGTCGCCTTGTATGAAGGTTCTGAGATTACCCTCAGTGGGATAGATCGGAAAGTGTTTCGATGGTTTTATCTGTATTCCTGTTTGAACGTCCTTGCAGGTGGAATGCTGGCAGGCAGCTTTTTCTCACAACTGGAGAACATTATTCGAACGCCCTCATCCATTTTCACACTGCTCGGTTACGCTGTGCCCCAATCTTCGGGATTTTTCCTTGCTTACATTTCTACTAATGCATTCATGCTTGAGCCGTTGAGACTCCTTTTGCCACACGGGGGTGTCTTGATATGGTTTGCGACGGGATGCGGCAGAAGGTTTGCTTGGAGTGGCAGGATCACTCGAGACATCAGTGCATATTTTTCGCCTCGCTCTCAAAGATATGGGAGCAATTATGGGACGCAACAGCTGATCTTTCTAATTTGCTTGGTCTTTTCAACTGCATCTCCAGTGATCACGCCCCTCGGCTTTGCTTACTTTCTGCTTGCTTGGTTGGTGTGGCGATATCAACTCTGCTATGTTTTCATCAGGGCTTACGAGAGTGGTGCTTTGCTGTTCCCTGCCCTGTTCAGTAGGATCATGTTTTCCTTGCTGCTCTACCAGATGTTCATGTCCTTTTACCTGCTAATCAAGGCGGCGTTCGTGCCCGCTTTCGTGCTTTGGATCATCGTTCCGCCATTTCTGTGGAGCTTCCACTCCCACTGCACCAGATGTTTCATGATGAAGTCCGTTTATCTTCCACTTGCAATCGCCAAGGAAATGCCCGTCGCTTCGATTCCGGTGGACGCTTACTGCGCTCCTCAAATGCATCCCGAATTCAGAGGTTGGGCATCAGAGGTGGGCAAAGCGTGGCAGGGCTATGGACCTTTTGTTCGAAAATATGTCTAGCTTCTCGACTGCTACGATACTCTCTGGTCTATTACTCAAGCTAACATTTAACTTTACTCAGAAGCTCTGTCACTTTTTTCTACCTCCGAAAAACATCCAAACGAACAGGAGCAGTAAGACCGTGAACACCATGCCACCGTACACGAGCATCGCGTCCATGCGTTGTCTTCTATCGATGACGCGAAGCAAAGATGCTGATACGCCGATGCTATTGAGGAGATCCAGCATCTTGTGCTGCGCGCCTTTCAGTCTCTCCTTCTGTTCCCCGAGCGCGCCCAAGACGCTAGCTCCGTGCGCCAACAAGTCGTCCACCATACCTCCAGAACGTTGCAGCGACATCTTGGCACCAGCTTCAGCGTCGTACTGATTTACGAGCAATCTGAACTCGTCGTCCGACGTGACTCTCTGCATGAGTTCCACTCGATCCCTCTCCTCCGCTTGTCTTCTGGTCTCTCTCGACTTGAACCTCTCCAGGGAAACTCGGATTTGGTCGCATTCCTCCACTACCTGCTCCACCTTCCTCTTCCACAGGTCCCTTTTGCTGCTGTTCTCCTGAACCACGAGGATACGCCACTGACTCTCGATCTGGTGCGATATCTTCTGAAGCTCTCGCAGCTTGGCGTGCATATCTCTGGACAGGGAGGTCGAGGTTTGGATAATCCCGCGCGCCTCGGCACCCTCCAACTCCTCCAGGCCCCTGCGGATCTCCATGATCAACCTTCGCGCCACCCCATATAGGTCTTGTAAAGTCGCCATGATTCCCCAATCGACAGGTGCAATGAGATGGAGGACCACCGATATCCCCACCTCCAGTTGTACACCGTTGGGCGGCTCCACCGGGAAGTGAGCGCCAACGATTTAATTCCCAGCTGGCACTTTTGTGGACTTTTGTGTTTCTGTTGTCCCTTCGACGCTCCCAGAGAATTGAGGACCCACTTCACTTCGACAGGGCGCGGGGGCGTTGCCCTATCCGCAGCTTGCGACAACACATGATGACTGTGGCGCCGTGTATACGCTGATAGGTCTCGATATTACCATGCGAGCTCGTTCTCTGGCCTCGCAGGATGCGCTCTCGACGACGGAGACGCTCAGGCTCGTGGTCGAGGCTGAATCGATCGAACGCGAAGTCTCCATCAGTGTGTTCGGCATGTCCAAGTCGGCGTGCGCCTCCACCGTCGAGCTCGGGTTGAAGAACCTTCCCGGAGTACTATCCGCGAAGGTCTCTCTGCTCACTGAAGCCGCGAATGTGCGCTTTGACGAGCGCATTATCGGGACAGAGAGGCTCCTTGGCGCGGTCGAGGAAATGGGCTTCGCAGCGTTGCTGCGGGACGAGCGAGCGACATCCTCGGTCGGAGATCATGTGAGGCTTGAGGTGACGGGCATGACGTGCTCAGCATGCAGCGGTGCGGTGGAAGCCGCGTTGCAAGGGATACCGGGTGTGAACCGAGTTGCGGTATCTCTCACCACAGGCAGTGTGATGGTGGAGTTGAAGCACGGGTGCACCGTGCTTCCGGCCAACCTCATCAAGGAGGTGGAGGACGCCGGTTTTGACGCCGAGGAAATCAAAGAAGTAGAAGAGTCCAGCGTACGATTACTCATTGAAGGTATGACGTGCTCGGCGTGCACCGGAGCGGTCGAGCGTGCCCTCACTGAGATGAACGGGGTCGAGGCTGTCTCGGTGTCGCTCCTGCCGGAGGGCTCTGCTGAGGTACGTTTCAACCCTGATCTCACTGGGCCGCGCGACTTCATCGAGGTCATAGAAGACGCTGGGTTCGACGCGAGGATATCGTCGTCGGATAAGCGCGGCGCATCGAATCACGCGGCATCAAATGAGGTAGAGAACTACCGTAGGCTGTTCTGGGCAAGCTTGACATACACTGTGCCGACGTTTCTTATCAACATGGTGTTGCCGCATTTGCCAGCGTTCATTTGGATGTACCAAGGGTTCATTCAGAAGGTTACCCTGGCTTCGTTTTTGAAATGGGGTTTGGCCACCCCGGTGCAATTTTCCATCGGATCACGGTTCCACATAGGTGCATACAAGTCACTGAAGAATGGGTCAGCAAACATGGATGTCCTCGTCTCCCTCGCGACCAACGTGGCGTATTTTGCAAGCATATACCTCATATTCCATTGTCTGCTGACTGGACACAACTTCGGAAGGGATTTCTTTGAGACGAGCACGATGTTGATCACTTTCATACTTCTTGGCAAGTATTTGGAATCCGCTGCCAAGAGATCCACATCTGAGGCCATCTCAAAGCTCTTGGACCTCACTCCAAACTCAGCCATCCTTCTCAATGAAGTTCCCGGCATGGATGCTAAGGAATATACCGAGGAGACGATATCGTCGACTCTGATCCATCGCGGCGATCTATTGAAGGTTTTACCAGGATCTCGCATTGCTGCAGATGGCGTGTTAGTTGAAGGGAACAACGTCCACACGGACGAGTCAATGATTACCGGTGAGTCTCTTCCGGTCCTCAAGAAAATTGGAGATGACCTTGTTGGGGGCACCCTCAACTCGGGAGGCGCATTTATCATGCGTGCCGTGCGAGTGGGTGCGGATGCTTCACTCTCACAGATTATTAAGCTCGTGGAAAACGCGCAGCTGGCAAAAGCACCGATCCAGGCGTTTGCAGATAGGATATCAAACGTTTTTGTCCCTTTCGTCGTTGCAGTTGCGCTGACTACGTGGTTTGTGTGGTATGTTGCTGGCGAGCTTGCTATGTATCCTGATTCATGGCTTCCAGAGGGCGAAACTAAAATGATATTCGCGATCATGTTTGGCATATCAGTCCTGGTTACAGCCTGCCCTTGTGCACTCGGCCTCGCGACTCCAACTGCAGTCATGGTAGGGACTGGCGTAGGAGCAACCAATGGAATATTGATCAAAGGTGCCGACGGACTTGAGCGTGCAGGTAAAATTACAATTGCAGCGTTTGATAAGACGGGTACGTTGACTGTGGGTCATCCAACTGTGGTAAACTTCAAGGTGTTTCAAAGCGGCTTATCAGAGAGTCAGTTTTTACGCGTCGTGGGAGCTGCAGAGTCACAGAGTGAACATCCTATCGCAAGAGCAATTATCAAGTTTGTCCGTTCAAAGCTTTTCGAGGTTCAGGTTGACACACCCGAGGATGTGAGCGATGATGCGTACCTGAACTTACCTAAAGTCGAAGACGTCAACATAGTTCCAGGTGAAGGAATGATTTGTCGCATAGCCGGTAGCGAAGTTATCGTGGGCAACAATAAGCTGCTAAAGGATGCTGAAGTTGACATTCCAAAAGACGTCCTGAGCCACGTAGGGGAGATACAAAGAGATGCACACACGTGTGTACTTGTTGCCATGAACAGACGGGTGGCAGGGTTATTAGCCATCACAGATCCAATCAGGCCCGAGGCTGCGGGCGTCGTTGCGGCGTTGAGTCGCATGGGCGTGCAGAGTCACCTGGTGACGGGTGACAACTGGCAAACCGCGCGAGCAATAGCTGCAGAGTGCGGTATAGTTTCTGTACACGCGGAAGTTTCTCCCGCTGGGAAGGCCGCGAAGATAGAAGAGCTGAAGGCCCCACCTATGAAAAGATCACTCAGCGGTATCGTGAAGGTCGAGCATCGAAATGCTCCGGTCGTTGCCATGGTAGGGGACGGAATCAATGATGCTCCCGCGCTGGCCGCAGCGGATGTTGGCATCGCAATCGGTGCTGGGACCGACATCGCAATCGAAGCCGCAGACTTTGTTCTCATGAGAAGCGATCTCGAGGACGTGGCTGCTGCGATCGACTTATCTCGGAAAACTTTCCGTCAGATACAGTACAACTACGTCTGGGCAATGGTTTACAACCTTCTCGCCATACCCATCGCTGCTGGCGTCCTGTACCCCAAAACGCGCATTCAGGCCCCACCATGGGTTGCTGGCGCTGCTATGGCTTTCAGCTCTGTTTCTGTGGTGTGTTCATCGCTTTCACTGCGATACTACACGCGGCCAAGCCCGGTAATGCGAGGGATCAAAGTCGAGGACGCTGGCCAAGAAATGGTGACGATTCAACATTAGAGCTAGCTAGGAAATAGGTAAGATCTTAATACCTTCGTAATTGATCCAACACTTACAAAGGTATGAGAACTCTCATTGCTGTTTTTTGGGCGGCGGTGGCCCGCGAGCCTTTGGGCGCTTTTTAGGCTTGGACTTTTGCCGAAGGTCTAGAAGGCCAGCAGGCGGCGTGATCTCCAGCACGCCACGTGCCAGATCGACGACGGGCACAATTTCCTTCACAAACGGGACGAACACATGCTCACTCGGTCCTTTGTTCGTGGCAGGTTTCTCTTCGCTCGCCTCTCCGTCGCTGCTCGGCAGCGGCGGGACAGATATCTTAAGTAGATCATGCTCCCCTGCACCCCGATAGATATCAATCACGACGCCCACGTGCTTCCCGTCTTCCTTCATGATAACCTCACAACCCTCCAACTCGGATGCGTAGAACTCATCGTCACCGTCGCCATTCTGCTCTTCCCGCAGCTGAGGACGGTCCGTCGACGAGACAAAGAGACGCCTGCCAATGAGGGCAGCTGCAGCATTCCTGTCATTCACTCCCTTAATCTTGATTAGGCACTCGACGCGCCCCTGACTGGTTACTTCACGCCCGCTGACGATCCTAATCTTGGAAACCGAGCCCGGGGCTTTGTCGTATTCCCCACCCACGCCACGGCCCTGCGCCTCGTCCTCCAAGTACTGCGTGTTTGGAGAGAAGAATCTCTCCTCAACGAAGTCAGTGAACGGCATGACACGCACCTCACCCCGCAAGCCGTGAGCGCTGACAACGGCGCCAGTCTGTACGAGCTCCTCCGCATCGAGGTGGAACTCGTTCGAGGCGGCGGCGGCGGTGCGGGTTGGCTGACTCCGAAGCGCGCTTCGACGGCCGGCACGGTGAAACGAGGGCGTTGGCAGTGTCGCCCCGCTTACACACGCTAACATGGACACCGACATCACGTTCTAGCACTTGACGCGGGCACAGACTAAAGGCACTCGCCACTCCTGGTGCCAGGTCTGCGCCGCTCGGCAAGTGACACTTTGACGAAAAGGCAAAGCGGAGTTTGGGCAGACTGGACGTTATCCAGCTGACGTGTCCAACTGAAGGGCACTCCACGTTGACCGTCGACACTCACCACGACAGCCCCTGGGCTAACGTGATTATGTCGGCAGAAGGATCTCGTAAGCCGCAGGTGGTCGTCGTCGGCGGGCAATTCGCGGGTAGGCGCGCTGCCAAGCTTCTGCGCCGGGGGGGTCGATTCGGTGTCACGCTCGTCGACGCGAAAAGCTTCTGGGAATACACCCCGGGCGCCCTGCGCTGCCTGGTTGAGCCGAGGGCAACGCGGCGTTTACTTCAGCCGCATCCTCCTGGAACCGTCAATGCTACGGCGGTTGGGTTCGAGAAAACGAAGACGCGGGAAGGGGACGCAGTGAAGGGCGTGAAGCTGAACGATGGGTCGAATCTACGGGCGGACTACGTCGTCCTGGCTACTGGTTCCTCCTACGTCAGCCCCATCAAGGCCGCCAGCGACAAACCATGCAGCGTGGAGGACAGAAAGAAGATAATAATGGCAGCACACAAAAAGCTCGCTTCGGCGCCGAGTGTGCTCATCGTCGGCGGGGGAACCGTAGGCGTCGAGTTGGCTGCTGAGATCGTTGGAGTGTGGGGGAAGTCAAAGAGTGTCACAATCATCACGCCACACAGTCGCCTTCTCGAAAGAATGCCCCCGCGAGCCGGCATGCTCGCTCAACGCTGGCTCACTAAAAAGGGAGTGCGCGTCATTCTCAACGATCGCATAGAAGATTGGGGGGGTTCGAAGACTGGCGGCGATCCGGCGCTGAAACCTTCGGGCGGCACGTGGAAGCTCCAAACGCGCGGGGGCGAAGAGCTTCACGCGTCGCTGGTGTACCCGTGCATAGGCGGCGCTCCCGCCGCGGGCCCGGCGGATAAATCGACTCTGGGATCACGTGGCGAGGTCAATGTGGACGACTCGTTCCGTGTCGAGGGACTTCGTAACGTCTTTGCGGTTGGGGACTGTGCGGGTACGGCTGAGGAGAAGACGGCGTTCACTGCGGACCTGAACGCCACCGCGGTGGCGCACAACATCAGGGCGGCGCATAACGGGAAACGGGTGAAGGAGTATCCGAAAGTTTGCGGGGCTCGATCAGTACCCAGCATCACCGTCGTGAGCCTCTACAAGTGGAGCGCGGTGATGCAATTCAATAAGCTGGTCTTCGGTGGTCCCGTCCCGGCGCTCGTGAAGTGGTTCATCGAGACCATGCAGGTGCATGCTGCGAAAGAGACGCCAGTGCTGACGGAGCTTTGGGACGTCGTAGAGCAGACCAACGTCTTCTTAGGGGGTTTCATGTTCAAGTAGCTCGTTGCCTTATGTCTTAGCCATGTCAGCGATTGTTTGTGATGCTATGAGACTTTCACAAGCCCATCCTACTGCTCTACTGAATATTTTCTCTCGCCTCCGCTGCGAGGTGGATCTCTGCAGCCGGTTTTTTCGATCAATGAGCAGAGCCGCCAACCCTTTCTATCCGGAGCACCCTTCAGCATCATGGTGTTCTCCATCGCCAAAGAGCAGCGTGATGATCTCGTCGACCGAATGTCCGATAGCCTGGCAGCCATCGGGTTCCATAACTACGGCCAGACCTTCACGGACACCCGGGCCAAGGCGGAAGAGATTGAGGCGAGGGCTTTCAGCGTCGCCGAAGTGGCCAGCAGCACCACCAAGGAGTCATGGTCCGCCGGGACCGGCGGAGAGCGTCCGATGATAGAGCTAATCAGGCTGTACACAAAAAAAGCAGCTGAGCTTCTCCAAGCTGAGATTATCCGCTGCGGTGAGGATGCGATGGACACCTCCACGGGAGCCGGAGATGCCGTCGGGGACTCCGATCGCTTCGATCTGTCAAGTAAAGATCGCGAGTTTTACACCCAGCAGCGAGCCGAGCAGGTGCTCGCGCCTTTGATGGCGAAAGGAGCGAGCTTTTCCAAGGTCAAGCTCAGCACAAAGAGCTTCGGCATCGACGCTGCGAAGGTGGTAACTAAGGCTTTCGCGAACAACGCCTCAACCCTGAAGGAAGTTGACCTGAGTGACATCATCGCCGGCCGCCCCGAGGAAGAGGCTCTGAAGGCGATTGAGATAATCACTGAAGCCACTTTGTGCGCCAAAATTACCTCCGTGGATCTCAGCGATAATGCCTTTGGCGAAAAGGGTGTCCGCGCGTGCACGAAGATGCTGCAGCAGCAGAGCGGCATCGAGGAGATTTCGTTCATGAACAACGGCATCTCAGAGCAAGCCGCGGCCGCCATCCTGGAGCTCTTAGCATCTCCTCAGTCCCTTAAGAAGTTCCATCTCGACAAGAACATGACGGGCGATGATGGGACTGCACACATTGGAAAACTTCTCGAGAAGGCGCCCGGGATGCTGGATTTCAAGATGGCTGGCTCCCGGTTCACCTCTGAGGGTGCAAAGTTCCTCGCCAAGGGTCTTTCAGCAGGCGCGTCGCTCGTGAAGTTGGACCTCACTGATAACAATGTGAACCAGGAAGGTGGCTTTGCCCTGGCTGGTATGCTTTTCAAGCAGCCAAATCTCAAGCACGTGAACCTGGAGGCAACGAGCCTTGGGCCGAAAGCCGCAATACAGGTCGCTCAGGCACTGGCTTCTGGCTGCCCACAGCTGGAGTACCTTAACCTCAACGCCTGTGATATTACTCCAGAGGGAGTACCACAGGTGGCTCAGGCCATCTCGGCCATGAAAAACCTGAAGACGCTCAAAATCTCGGAGAATGAACTCGGGGATCTTGGTATCGCGCAAATTTGTGTCGCGCTTAAGATGGCTGGCTGTCCAGTTGTGGAGCTGGACGTCAGCACAAACGAGTTGGTGGAGAAGGGTGCTGTTGCGGCTGCTAAGCTGGCAGCCTCCAGGGCGGGCTTCACATCTCTAAACTTGGATGGCAACTATATCTCCGACGAGGGGGTGGAGGAGGTTAAATCGATCATGGAAGGCGCGGGTATCGCCTCGGCCCTGATGCCAATGGAGGAGAACGATGCGGACATGGCTGATGATGTGGATGATGACAACGCGGAGGGCCTGGACAACTTGCTCGCCCACCTGAAGCTGTAGAAACGTGGGGTTCACCGAAGCGGGCGACTGACCATTTCGATCTTAAGGCTAATATATTTTTACCTGATCTAGAAGTAGAGGTAAACGTGATTCTACGTGTCGTAAGTGAGCACGAGATGCTGGCTAGCAAGGTGATGTCGACGTCGAGCCGAGAGATACTCCCAGGTATTCCAAATGATCAGCCACGCTCGCGCACGAACCAGGATACCCACAAATTGAGTTCTGACAGTTCGGATCCTCCCCGTATCCGTCACAAATCACTTCGACGGAGAGTGTCATCGGCGATCTGCCTACCCGGACAGTCCTCTGCCATACCTCCCTCGCAGTGTGATGGAAGCCCAAATGCTCGAAAGGAACCGTCGGGACAACGTCCCGGTCGTGCGTCATTCTCGTGTGGTCCAACGTCGAGTTCCTCAACGCCTCGGCAAAAGCCGCGTTTCCAACGCGAGGACTTCCAAATGTGTACAACTGCATGTCGGTCAAATTATAGGTGTATATGAGTTCCGCTGCACACAACGTTGCAAGGGCTCCGCCCAGCGAATGCCCAACCACCAACACCGGTACAACTCCTCGCTCTTTCAAAACGTCCTGCACAGCTTCCGTCACTTGCTTTTGCAGCAGCGAGCGGGTCCACGACCTATAAAATCCGTCGTGAACTTTGGCATTGTCTGGCATGCCTGGAAGGTTGGCTTGAGTTCTCGTTGCCATGAGATTGTGAATCCAGTTCTCCAGGCTACTCCCAATTGTCCCCCGAAAAACAACCATCAACTTCTGAAACTCCGAGGAGTACCCGACGTAACCTTGGAGATTCCAGGTTTCGTCGTAAACCACCGCGTGAGGTTCAAAATTGGCGGTCAGACCAGCACATCGTGGGCACGTCCAATTGCTGATCGTCTCGGGAGGACAATAAGCGGCTGCGGCGTACTCAGCCAAGGTGACGCCCTCGCTTGCGTCGAACCATGGACGGGATAAAAAGAGCGAGGAGAACAGGGAGGTGCCGAGAAGCAGTCGAGCGATGGCGGTGAGCACAGGGTACATCGCCTGGCCTCACTTCCCCCTCGATCGTTCGTGATAAGATGCTTTTCTCTACCGCACAGCCGGAAATGTCATGTTCCGCGCTTTGAAATGGCGCTTCGTGTGTGAGACGTCAAAGGTCGAGGTTCGAATTTTTTGTCCCCGTCATCGGCCGAAAGGGGGCCCTCGGTCCGTTGATTTGCTTGCTCCAGCAGCGAGAGACGAAACTCGGTTCGCAAAAACCAAATTTTGGAGAAGAAAAAAAGGCAATCAATCAAACTGAATGTGCGGAGGTCCCGAAAGTATCAAAAGGTTCGAGCACGGGAGATAGCAGACAGCAGACAGTAGACATCGCCTTTGCACGGGTTCAATACGAAACGCTGGCATTGAGATGTCAATGATGAGATAGCAAAGAAAAGGCCACCACCCAAGGTTTCCATGAGCTTTGAGCGGACCTGGGGAACAGCCGCCCCATCTTGACCTACAGGAGGCAGTCGAGCAACCAGACCAAGGGAGGGTGCGCTTGACGATGTTTCGACAAGGATCGCCTCTGAAGGTGATCTCGTGGTCTCACAACATCCTGCAATTTCGCGATGGACCGTTTTCTGTCCTTCGGGTCCGTCGATGCCTTGGCAGTGTCGACACGGGCTCCCCAACATCCATTCCTGGAGGAAATGACATCGATGGGTACGTTGACACCTTCATCAAGCAAGTTGACGAGCATTGGACGTTCATAGCCAAACCAGAACACATGCGAGGCATACTCCAGAACGATCGACACTGCCAACCGACGCATCGAAACCTACCAAAAGGTGAGACCAGCACCACCACGCAGGCAGCCAGCCGGAGGGAGAAAAGAAAGTAAACCGGTCTTCTGACAAGTTAGACTATTTTTCCATACCAAGTCGACGTATCGACCAAGCTTTGCGCGAGTTTCCTCAGAACGATTCCTGACACCCGAGAGACTGACAAGAATAAGCCTTCGCAATCCCACAGATGTCCTTCTTCGTTTTGCTTTGGCGGAAGATGAAAATGGAGAAGCTTGGGTGATTCCAGACTCAAACGCTGTATATCCTGGTCGTGGAATGCGCGTGTTACCAAGTTATGCAGCACTGGAAATGTGTGCGCAATCTCGAAGTTTCATAAATAGTTTCAAGCGTCCCCACGTACGATTACCACTTGGGATTGAAGGTCTGTTCGTGCTCTTCCCTGAAAATTTCCGTCGCGAGCTATGACGATACCTGTTCGCTGAACTTCTTCTCATTTCGCGATGCAGATTACGTCGAGGCACAATTGAAACGCCACACTCAACTGGCGCTCGCACAAGCATTATCTGTGGCTTCCTCTGTGAAGCGCATCGGAAGAATAAATCGAACGACACAGAACGCGAAGCAAAGAACTCAACAGTTAAAATCGTTCATGGCGTTTTTGAGCGAAGCAGTATCGGATTCAATAGCAGGACACGAGAAGGGCTTGCGCACAATCGATACGAGCAAGTTGTGTACGAACGTTTGGCTTCTCAATCAATCCGATCGCATGATTGAAGATTCACAGGTAAATACCGGGAAATTTTATAATGGCAAATGTACCTTTGCGCGATCCTTCCACGCGCTCAGCGATGATGAAATTCTAGCGTCAATAGAGCTACCGGAAGCGGAGAGATTTCGACAGTCTCGAAGTAATTACGAAACGCTCAAAGACGCCTTCATGCGGTCGAAGCTGAATAATGAGAAGTTATCTGGTGATGGAAATGATGATTTTAATATTATCGCTGTTGAGGGAGTGTCGAATGACGTGTCGTCGCGCTTATCACAAGCGCAGATACGATTGAAGTACTTTCGTGAATCACTTGCCAATGCGGCTAATCGAGGTTCTTTGACAATCAAGGAGCGCAGAAGAAGCAAGAGGAATACATAGAGGGGGCTTGCATAACCCAGTTCTCTAGCTACTAGTTTGAAGTAGAAAAATAGATATCTGCTTGATCTAGCTAATGGGATCTACAAAGCTTCTTCAAGCCAGCCCGCTTGACGAATTGTTATCAATTCCGTAATCTATGCCGTGCCGAAAACTGCATCGAGTAATGTTAAGGAGACAAGGAGTGAAGCAGCGCTGGGGGAATATAACGATGATCTATAATTTTTGTTTTTCACATTTCCTTCTGTTCATGACAAGTAAGATACCTTTTTCTCGTCGCCGTTACATCTTAATGCGAAGAGACATGATCATTCTTATTGATTCAAACTCACGTCCCTCGTATTTAACCTCTTAACAGTGCATCTTCGAAGGCATGCTTTGCCACGCTTCTCTGTTGATTGCCATTCCGAAGGTACCTCAGACCTTTTTGTCAATTTTGTCGAGAGAGCGACAAGCAGAGCGATATACTTCCAGCTTTTTAGGACATATTGTTTTGCCTCGTCGCTTTAAGTCTCGTGGTCACTGTGTTTTCGCATCTTATAAAGCTAGTCCCTCTTTTGCAGCGATCCGAGTGGGTTAGGACCATCTTCAATCTTTCTCAGGGTCTTTTGTTTTGCGTTCTCGTCGACTCAATTTAGGATATGAATAGAACAAGACGGGCAAGGGAGGTCGTCATTTATGAAATTCCCGATCGGATGCTCGATGATAAGATTAATCTCGAACACGAGTGCGCGTTCTCTCTTTCCCTTCAGTCTCGTCGTCGAGCATTTGTTGATTTTCCAATCGACATCAATCAAGCAGTTCCGTTCTCCGCTGATATCATCACAGATAAGGGTTACTTGTGCATAATAGACGAGCGAAACTAAAATAAAATAGTCTACTTTAGTTAGAGAGATAGACTCTATCATTGTGAAAGGTAATCGCCTCGCATTATTCCAGAGTAGACTAAATCACTTTTCCTCCTTTTCATCGCAAATGGTTCATGCTCTTCGTCAAAGGCCAGAATCCGGCACAAGGTTTTTTTTGATTTTCCGTTTTTTCTCCAAGTATCCCGGACATTTTTGTCACCTCGACAAAATCATCATCATGTCGGCATATCCGAGCACGCAGCACGCAAAGCGTCTGGCAAGGGCAGGGCAAGGCGTTCAGTATCGGTGAACCGCGGTGTCGAAAGATATAACCGACTTTATTTCGAGCCCCTGCTCTCACTATCGTCACTCACTGATCCACTTGAGTGTTGTGGAACGGACCAGTAGAATCGAACCGCTTAACGCTAACAACAACGCACCTGCTCAGTGCTTCTACACTGGGGCCATGGTGTGCTTCGTACTGTTCAATAAGAGAGCGGACCTTTCGAAGGGCCCTACGTTCGTTGTGCCGAGTGCTGGCAAAGAGGATTTTTGTGGGAGAAACTGTGGGCCGTGCTCTCACGCTTGTCCTCTGTCTCAGCTGGTTTGCTGTGCGAGAGATCCAAGCTGCACGGATGCCGAGGATGCTTACGACGCAGACGCGGACAAGGCCATGTTTCTCCGTTGCGCGGTGTTTGGGACACTGTGCTTGCCTATTTTCGCGCTAATCGATGTGGGCTTGACTGTTTTATCCTGTTTTCGACCGAGTTCTTACTCTGGATGTTTCCGCTCACTCCGGTGACGTCGCAGTTGAGCGTTACATATATTATCCGATAAGTAATCATTTCAACCTCCTACGTCGTACAAGGAGCGTGCGCCCTGGCATTTTTTGCCCTCGCTCACACGTGTAACTGCTTGTTCATACATCTGTGTGAGTTCCCCCCGAAATATGAAGATTCGGATCTCTTCCCCACCCGTTTATACTAGTGTACACACCCGTTTCGCTGATCCTTCCACTGAAGACTCAGTACAGGAAAGCCGAGGCAGCAAAAATACCCACGAGACCAAATTCGCTGACCAGAGCAGAAGGCGACGACAGTGCGCCGAGAGGGACGATGTCCACGCGGAGCCAACCTTGCACCGCACCACCGACGAAGGCGCCAGCGGAGAGACCGAGGAGGGCGAGGGAGATGGAGCGAGAAAGTGTCAGGTTCTTCTTGCGCAGAAGCCAGACAGAACCCAAGAGAGCGAGTGACAGCTGCAAGCCAGGAGGATTGTCGACACCAGGAGGCTGCGAGACACGGAAAATGAATGAGTGTAAGAATGTGGATGTGAATCATAAACCATAGGAGCTTGAGGTGGGAGCTTGAGAAACTCACCTGCGAGCAACCCTGTGCAAGAGTCAACGCGGTCAGCACACCCAGGGCGATACCGCACTGCGTGAGGGTCTCGTTGTCCGGAGTTTCAAACGCCGGCCTCGGAGGCAACTTTGTGGTCAAGTCCCGCGCCCATGGTGGAAGATTCTGTTTGACGGTCGCCCCAGGACTCAAAACGTCGGCGTACTTCACCCTGTTGTCTGAGACCTCTCCCTGGCTACGCTTCATGAGGCTCCTCATGAGCACGACATCGTACGCTGCTTCGACCTGCGTGTATGGGGATAGCACATAGCTTAGAAAACGTGCCATACATAATGCGATGCAGCATGAACTTTCGGGACCCACGCGGCCCCAGAAGTCCGTGGCGTATGACAACGAGGTTGATCCGAAGATTTAGGGAGGTTGTTTGTCACGCGGGAAAGGAGATCGCTTACCTTCTGCAGCTTATCCTCCTGGTTCTCATAGCGCGCGATCATCTGATTCTTCGCCCGGACCATATCCTCAGAGGATGCACTTTCGCTCAGACCGAGAAACTTCAGGGCACCGGCGTAGTCCATGGTGGGGCTCTCGGTGCCATCCGAGGCCCTCACGACGAACATCGAGCCCCTTCCCGTTTTTCGGCTGTGGAGCTTGGGCAGCAGGTTGGCCGTCGCGCGCTTTGGACTCACCGGCGAGCAGCCGGATCCAAGCCTAGCGCTTGAGTTCGTCGGCGCACAAGCCACGCGTCCACAGATCACGTTCATGCTCGACGCGGGGGCGTGGTTTGTCAAGCGCACGTGCTCCTGCTTTTTAGCAAACACGAAAAATATCTGACGTGTGTCAACGAAACGGGACCAAAAAAAAAATCAAAATCGGGATCTCGATCTCGCCGTCCCTGTGACCAGATCGTTTTTGGCGAAGGACTGCAGTTGTTCTGGTGGTTCGTGCTCACTGCTCTGCCTTGTTTTTTGGGCACCAGAATGTTTGGCGCGCCGCCTTGTACTCCCCGGCAAGTAGGCAGCGAGAAGGGGAGTATTGCGCTCGAGGAGAAGATAGCAGCTCGAGGTTGTCTCGTGTTCGACCCTGCGCATCATGAATCACAAGGATGTGAGGAACAAGTATTCCATCTCGAAGCAGGGCCAGCCGGACTGGTGCCACTTCTGCAAATGCTGGGTCCAGACTCACGCGAACGCGAAGAGGATGCACGAGCAGAGCAATCAGCACAAGAAAGCCGTCGAGACGAAAATGCGAGAGATCAGGAAGACCAAGCAGAAGGAAGAGAGGGAGGAGGAGGCCACGAAACGAGCGCTGGCAAGCATAGAGGCAAAAGCTGCGCAGGCCTACCAGGCCGATCTCGCTGGGGGAGCTCGACCTGAGGACACACATGGACCCAAACCGCTAAGCGCGGAGGCTCGTCTTCGGCTGGAACAGGAGAGTGTGAAACATGAACTTGAGGAGGCGATAGCAAAAGAGCTCAAAGCTCGGGCGGAGGCGGAGTACAGAACGCAGCAGGAGATTGGTGAGTGGAAGTTCGACGACAGGTCGTCGTACTACTGGCACGGGAAGTCGTCATGTTACTTTGACCCAAAGACCAAGATGTTCTTCAACACGAAGTCGAACGCCTGGTCCAAGGATGGTCCGGAAAACGCGCCCCCAGTTCCCGGCGATGCGACCGCGTCGGGACCTGAGCAGGTACCGGAGGAGCAATACCCCCTAGGGCCATTTTCTTCCAAGGCGGCGAAGTCCACCCCAGCCGCGCCAGTCGTCGCCTCTCAAAAGGCTGCCATTCCTGCGGCTCAGGTGAGCAAAGTTGCAGGCTGGACACACGCACCCTCCGGGATTCAACCCGCGGGCCGAGTTGCCTCGAACACCAAGCCGACGGGCAAGCCGACAGGCATGACAAGCATGTTCAACCTGGGGTTCGGCACAAATCATCCTGCATATGAGGCGGCAAAGGCGAGGTCTCAGGCATCCGCCCAACGGGCAACGGAAAGCGCGGGCGGGCGGACGTTTCAGGCCGCGGACATCAAACAATTAGGAGTAGTGAGCAAAGATGGTGGCGCTGCGAAACGCAAGCGCGTAGAGGGCGAATCCGCCGCGAAGCAGCCCAAGGTTAGCAAAGAAGAGGCGGAGGCGCTGGCCAGACGAGCCGCTGCGCGGGCAAGGGTAGAGGCTCGAACGATGAAATCGTTTGGGTTACAATGATGTTTGTATTAGAGCTTGATTTCAAAATCACCCCGTGAACATCTCCTTGACTTGCTTTCGGACCTGGGGAACGCTGTTAGCGTCCACCACCATGCAAACACGCATTGGTTTAATGCTATCGACATCGTCATTTTCTCCAAGCTCGCGCGATTTCCATTGAAAGGACATCTTGCTCACCTTGTGGAAGAATTGATCTTCTGGCCTCGGGTAGACCATCTCTGTCGCAGCATCCCTCTTGCGCTTGCCTCCACCCACGCCAGCTGGTTCAGCATCTTCCTCCAAGAACGTACGCGTGAGCAAGATGTACTTCTTGAACTTGAAAGATTCTCTGAGTTCCTCTGTTGGCTCGTCCTCTGTCGCGTTACTAATCTCGTCGAAGAGTAGGTTTACAAGGGGTTGAGCGGTCTCCTGAGGGACGTTGATTACACGTTCGTGGATAATCAGCCCGACCCCTTCCTCTCCCAGCAGGGCCTCGAACTGGTCTTTCAGGTCCTTCGGGCAGTTCTTCCTGAGATATTCAATGGTCTCCTGCATCCACTTCATTTTCTTTCGGCGCTGCAGGTTCATCACGGACATGACAGCGATGGGATCAACCTCATCTCCCGCACCCTGTGCTTTTAAAACAGTGCCGACGGTGTTCTGAGCGATGATGGCGTCGCACAACTCCGAGCTGTTGAAGAGAGCTCCGTCCAGATAGTTTCCAAGCAGTGCCTTCAGCCCAAGGAAGTCAGTTACCTTTGGGTCCATGAACTCGAAGTCAACCTAAGAGGGACGCGGCAGGGTTACAATAGTTTAGAACACGTCTTTTCCATGCTGGGATGTGTGTGTAAACGTTGGCTGCGCCCTCACCAATATCTCCTCATCGCTATCGTCGTCTGACGACCCATCGAGATCCTCTTCGTCCTCCTCTTCCTCGGAGGAGGATTCATCCTCATGGTCATCGTCCACCTCCTTGTCCTCGGCTTCGTCCTTCTCCACGTTCTTTGCTTCCTCGGAAATCTTCGCCTTCTTCTTTGGTGCCATCCTCAACGTCAGAATCGGCGTGCGTGAAGTAAGGCCTCCGTTGTGCTCCTGGTTTGTGTGTCGGCCCGCCGCCATATTTTCTCAGAATGTTGTCGGCGGGGGGCAAACGGCCGACAGGCAAACAGATTTTTATGAACTTTGTGACCGCCTCAAGCCCAGGCTTACGAGAGGCTAGTAGAGACAATGGCGTCGTGAATCTCGATATGTTTACAATTTTTTTTCTCAGCTTTTTGAACTGTCTCCGCACTGCAGCCCGATCCGTGCTTCCCTCAGCGTGAAGCGCCGCTCACTCGTCCGCAGCATCCGCAGCGTCAGCAGCGCCTGCGTCGGTGGTTTCGAAGTTTTTACGAGCCTCCTTGAGTTGCTCGTTCATTTCCAGAAGCTCCAGGCAGCGTGCCAACTTCTTCTCATCGTGGCGAATTACGTAGAGCAGGTCCTCCGTCTGCAATCTTCCACGCCTGTTGGCCGCCTCCATGGCCTTCTTGGCGAACTTGGTGAGGTAATCTATGGTCAGCTCCTCAACGAGGTCAACCGTCTCAGGGAGGGGATTCTCAGCATCGCCAAAGCCGTACATCATGTACCTCACTGTGGATCGAAACGCGGTGGTGGGTCGGGTTTGTCAGCGCGATTCTTGGAGCAGTACGAGTACAACAGATAATGTGGTGGCCACACGGAAGATCGACGCGGCAATGTTTGGGAAACTCACAATCTTTGGCCAGACTCCCTTTCCACTTGAATCGTTTCTTGTCCTCCTCCGGTTCCTTCTCCTCAGTGATCTCGGCTTCCTCTGCGGTTCTTTTACCCTGCGTCGAGACGAATGTTGAATTGTCAATGAATTTGAGTAGAACGCTTTGTAATCATTTGAAGTGGAGAGGTAAGGTCTCGTGCCTTCTCCTTGCCAAGGGCACCCGCCCTACCCCTACCGCGACCTCTTCCGCCTCTACCGCCACCAGGTCCCTTGGGGGGCTTTCCTTTCGACTTAGGTGCGACATCCCCGCCGTCACTGGCCCTTGCGGGGATGATTTCGGATACACTCGGGGTGGACATGCCTCTTGCCTCAACCGTGGATACTACGGCCCCGTGTCGAGTGCCCCGCGTTTTGCTGTGTTGTGAATTTTTTGAGATGGGATGAAACTGATTTTTGCCTCTCGTCGAGGCCAGGCACTCAAAGGTGAACGACACGGTTTGGATGGCGACGCAGGCATATCTATTATTGTACAACACGGCACAGGTGCGATAAACATCCACTGAAATCGTCCGCAAGGTGACCATCGCATCTCTTACCCTCATCTCGTTTCGACGCAGGCCCTCGGTTGGTCCGCAGCCCTGGCCACCACTGTTCGCTCAATCGTCGTCAACGGCGGGAGCCTGGCGGCAGTTTACGGTGATTCGGGATGGTTCGTCAGTAAGTACTAGATTCATTCATCCTATCGGGGGAGTGTTCCATGGGCCCAAGACTGATCCTCATCGCACAAACTTGCAGGAACATTCCAGGTGGCTTCGGCGTTGGAAGTGTTTCATGCCGGTTTGAAGCTCACAAGGACGCCCATGTCTGCTGCACTTATGCAGTGGGCTGGTAGAACGCACGTGCTGATCGCCGTAACACATGCCATACCTCACTTGCAGACGACTGCAGCCGCAGGGATTCTTATCTTGGCGTGGGCTCTCACCGAGGTTATCCGATACCCTTCGTATGCTCTTTCACAGAGCTGCCCCGGATGGCTGAACTGGCTGCGATACACCATCTTTATCCCGCTCTACCCAATCGGGGCGGCCTCAGAAATGAAGCTAATGTACGATGGAATCCCAACAATGACGGCAAAACAGATGTACAGCATCAGCATGCCGAATGCGTATAACTTTGCATTCGATTATACCTCGTTCGTCAAGGTTGTCCTCGTCATGTACCCTTTCCTGTTCTACCAGCTCTATGCCTACATGTTCGTCCAACGCAAGAAGAAACTCGGTCCATGTATCCGTAAAAAGGAAGACTAGCTAGTAGCTATTCATATTAGAAGGTTGCTAAGATTATGTCACAATATCTCCGAACTTCATCCTCGTCGGCGAGTGTGCGCAAGGGACTGTGAGCGTCGTACCTGAGCGTCCTACGATGATGGGTTTCACAAACTGCAGCGCCTGATTCCAACATCGGCTACTACCAGATGCTCCACATTTCTCAGTCATGGCCGGGTAGGTGCATATATCAGCAAGCCCATCAGTTTCGCCGCTCCGATTCAGTGTCAGCGTGAACCAGAACACAACGGCATTCGCACAACCTGCTGCGATTGAATTCACTTGGACGGCTTGCTCTCGGCAGTAGTCAGCAACCGACGACGGATCATCCAGAGGTGCGTCGAAGTCAAAACCGAAAACAGGGAATGGCGCGGTGAGAGGCATGAACTTCACACGATCAAGCCTCACCGAGGTATATTTCTTCACCTCAGGCGGGCGTAAAGTGTCATAAGCAGCCCACCGTCTCGCAGGCGAGTCTTCTGGTGAAGAACTGGAAGGCATAATGATTGGCTCTGCCTGTGGCGGCATGTTGACTACCATGGCCCACACTTTTGCTGCTGCTGGAATTACCAATGCGTTTGGTGTAGCAAGCTCTCGGCGAGCATGCGCGACTGTAGGTATCACACCTTCACCCAGCAGACCATCGTCCAGAACCTCAGATAAAACAACTGTGGGTCGAAGGCCTCCCTTGAAACCCAGATCCGGGACCTTCAGGTTGAGCGACGATCCATGAACAACTGAAACTTTGCCTCCAAAACCATTCGCTTCCAAAACACGCGAGGCGCACTCAGCCATATCACCGACACGCTCGACAGTAACGACCTGTTCCGCACCCGCTCGCGCTGCCATCATCGCAAGTAACCCTGATCCACCGCCGATGTCAACTACATGTTGTCCCCTTAAAACCTTGATTGCCCGGTTGTACGCACTGTTGCGGCGCTCATCGTTGATCATTGGAAAGTGCCAACGTTCGACTGACATGCTCACGACCGAGTTTGTTTGAGAATTGTTGGGGCTGCATTCCGATGATGCGAATGTGAAATGTCCCGTCGATGCGTCGTACCTACCTTTCAATCTCACCGTAGACCCCTCAACAACACTGAGAGGCTTCGGAAGAAAGCTCAACATCTGCCGTCTGCTGGGCTGATCTGCCCCACCAGAGTGCACCTTATCGAACATCGTGCAATTCGTCCATAATGCAATAGCGGTGAGTTCCCCGTCGGATGTGACCTCCATTTCAAGCTCGAACGCATCGAACGCATCGAACGCAGACGAACGTGGAAGCTCACCTACCGCACTGATTTCTTCCAGTGAGATGTTCGTCATGTTGGCAACCTTGGTGACAGCGTGACTCTTGATATCCCTCAGTCTGATCAGATCTACCGGTGCTTCCCCTCTGAATTTGTTGAATGGTGACAGATCAAAGCCCGAAACGTTGCCGAGGGGCGCCCTGACCAGATCGGTCTGAGCCGGGACAGTCAGACCAACAGCACAAATGGAGACAGACTGCGGCAAGACTTTCGCGTCCGCCGCCAAGAGGTTGTCGTATGCATCCTTCAAGTCTTCCAGGGCTGATCCAAGAGTTGCGACATCCTCAACCCCTGGGACGAGAAGGATCTTACCGACAGCTCCCGGTGCATCTTCTGCAGCCTTCCGGTTCGGTTGAAACACAGCCGCACTCGAAGGGAACACTCTCGCGAGACCATCAAGGTTGTTTTCCTTTAGACAAGCTCGAAGAGCTGCAGCGATCGGTCTTCTCGGCTCGAGGATGTTCACGAACCTCGACGCCAGGCCCTCATCGCGAATCACAGAGGCTGCAAATATCGGAACCGATGGCAACTCGCTGGCATTACTGATGACGTACACCGCCCCTGAGGTTTCTCCACAGACTCGCTGGATGGCCGCCCTCCAATGCCTTTCTCGTGCTTCGTTGTTGAGAGGAGCGAAGGCCCAGGATTGCGGTCTGACGAAGGCGTCATACAGCATGTACTGCAGCAGCATCCCTCGCAAACCTCTTTTACGTGTCGGAACATCCACTTCATCATCTGAGGAACTGGAAATCGTTCGTTCGTGTTCACCCATGCCCCTCCGCACGGCGCCTGATGAACTCCCTGTCTGCCTTCAAACTGTGAGCGATTATAGGTACTGGTAAGAGTTTTACTCAGGTCAGACGATCGAAGATAACAACGGGCCTTTTAACGATTCATTGGTCGAGCACAACGGAGGAGCGCAACCGTGACTTTCGCGCGACATCTCCTGGTATTCTCCTCATTTAGTATCATCGCCCAACTCATAAATGGTGCGGATAAATGCGGGGGCAACCCGTAAGAGATAGGCGTCTAGGTTCGCTCGCGAGGTCGGCGAGGAACTTAAAAATTGAGTGATGCTCGTGGGGCGCCCAGCTAGGGAGCTGGCGCTGGCGTTGTTCCTTCTGATTGCCGCTTGGATACATCCGACGCATCCCACCAACACTGAAGTACGTGGCGTCACCTTGGAGGGCATATATCCAGAAGTGGGCACGGCACACAGCTTCACGTCCGTCACATTGTATGGCGAGGGGAGGGTCAAGAACCTGCCTACTCTTGGCTGTCGATTTGGGGAAGTGGTCAGCACGTATCAGGCTCATGTTCCTGGCCAGACGATCACGTGTCTGACACCCACTTTGGGACCCGGTTTCGTCATCGTGGGTTATGCGGTCAGGACGGGAACGACGTACGCGCCGGTAAGGGACGACATCAGCCTCGAGAACGGGGCGAACATGTTTGAGTTTGCGCAACCATGGCGGGTCACGTCGGTGTTCCCCGACGAGACTTACGCGAGCGGGGGTCAGTTGCTGTTCATTCAGGGACAGGATATTAGACCAGAACTAAGGTGTGCTTTCGTGGATAACTCTCCGACCGGTGCGACGATTCACTTTGTTTCGTCAACCCTTGTGGTGTGTGAAGCCGAGGAGTTCAAGTCAAAATCCAGTGGTGGGCTCACGCTGCAGCACAACTCACATAACTGTCCTCAAGGACAACAGATCACCGTCAAACATCGTGAGGTACCAATGATCGATTATTCAGGTTTATCTTCGGCAGCATTCGGAGAGACGATCACGATCACTGCGACAAATATTAATGCTGCTGCGCCAGTGATGCTGTCATGGCAAGCGCGGTTAGGATGCCAGTTTGGAGGCGTCTGGGTTGCAGTATCAACGCAAAGCGCCGTCAACAAAATCAGTTGCACGATACCAGCATCCACAGCTGGGAATGTTCAGGTTGTTGTGAGTGACCTTCACTCATTTATGCCGCTACCTTTGGAAAATGATACATCCGTAGCTTTCGACGTTCCACCATCCGGCCGCTTCAAGTTAACTTTGAGAGAATCAGCAATCATCGAGGCAATCATACCAGCCACGGGAACGCCCAGTCTCCGAAGTAACACGAGGACTATTGATATTTATGGCCGCCACCTTTCGTCGGAAATGACGTCGATCGAGAATCTATGTGCATCTTTACAGTCAACTTATGATTACGATGTGCACCAAGGTGCAGTTCGGCTGAAATGCTCAGCACTCCTCTTCGACGGGGGAAAGATCGAAACCGGTCACGCATATAGAATCGGTTTCAATTTCGTCAGCATTTTGAGTGGCCCCGGTGACGGTCCAGGCTTGGAGATTCAGTATTTGTTGCAAAACCCTCCGCGCATACAAGGGTCAACTGCGACAAGCGCATACGCAGGTGATGTTCTCATGGTAACTGGCCAAGATTTCGTGCATGTCGCGAGTCCTGTATGGTGTTTCTTCGGTGTCGCGACGCAGAGAGCGCAGATCGTGTCCTCTGCAGTTGCTCGATGCATTATTACCATGGAAGACCATGCGCGTGCGTCCTCCCTTCACCGGTCAGCTTCAGGTTTGCAAGTAAAGCTCGGACTGGGCTTTTTGGAGGCTGCAGAGAGTACCTCCAACCTGATATCGATAACCTCTTGGCTGCAGCCTCATGAAGTTGCCGCTGTGATGCCAGATGTAGGATTTTCGCATGGCGGCACGCTGGTTTCATTTTCAGCCAAGGGAGGAGTCGGTGCTGTTCGATTCCATCCATTGATATCGTGCAGCTTCGGAACCATTTCGCCAGTTTCTGCTTTTGTTGCAAGCGGGGACACCATGGCTTGTACAAGTCCTGCTCTCGCTCCGGGATCGGTACTGCTAGGCACACAAGCATCGCGCACGTCGGACACTGCTGTACTTTACAGAGTCATCGACGCAGACTCAATCATTATCACACCACAAACAGTCGTTGCATCTCTAAGTGGAGGGGTTATAGAATTTTTGGCAACCAGTTCGCAGCCCTTATCACAGATGGGAATCGGCTGTGTCCTTCTCTCCGCAGACCAGAGTCCTACAAAAGCTCGGTATCAGGTTGGTGGAGGCTCACGCTTTTCTTGTACATTGCCATCTACAGTTACAGGTTTCAGCACTTGGGATTTTTCAGTTTTGACATTTGCTGCAAAAACCAACACCAAGCTAGCTTCCGCCACAACTCAGGGCCCATATTCAAACGTACCTGCGCCGAATCTTGATTACAGTGCCACTATGCCCTCCAAAGGGGCCTCGTTACTGCATGATGATAACCAAATCAGCATCATTGATGCAGCTCCCGTCGTTTTTGTCCAACGCCGGGCACACCTCAGCGAAGTATATCCAGGTGATGTTCTATTTATCATCTCTCGTTCAGGGGGCATGGAAGAATCCGCATCGTGTGTGATCAGCTCTGGAGGATCGCAGACAACAGCATCATGGGATTTGCAAACGATAGTACCAGCTATCGCGATCTCTTCTGCTATAACGCGTTGTGAGATGCCCACCTTGTACAAACATGGAGACAACATAGTTAATGGCGCGGCGCTGACGATGTGTTTGTCTGGCTTATGCATCGAAAACAAACTGCAAGTGATGCAGGACAGTGCAGTGCTATTCATCGGTGAGGAACTCATTCCAAGCGCCGTGTCCCCATCCGAGGGTTCGTCATATGGCGGAACAGTGGTAAACATATCCTTGAGTGGCTCTGTTCTCAACCCTTCCAAGCCGGCAATTGGTGTTCAAATCGGGAGCATTGGGCCAATTTCGTCAATCATTCTCGAGAATGGTGCGCTTCAATTTATCTCACCAGGACATATTTCAGGCAAATTTCCCGTGACTCTTGGGAGGGGGACGCCGTTGGTTGGAGATGCGGATTTCACCTATGTTCATGTTGATGCGGCTCCTTCCATCCTCGAGGGTAAAGATACTGATGCGGAGATAGCTGTCTCAAGCGCAGTGACCAAACTGGAAATTTGTCGTGACATCCCTCCTGGTGAGGTTGCTGAGTTGACGCCAGGTAGGGGCTCGTCTGATGGAGGCACTGAAGTTTTCCTTGTCATCGAAGGGAAAATTTCTCATCCTGATGACAATTGCGGTACGTTGCGAATATCATGCCGAATCGGAACGGTGTGGCCCGTGCTTGGTCAAGTCACAGATCATGGCATCAGTTGCATCACACCGGCACATGCGCCATCCAAAGTTCAGGTATCAGCACCAAAACTTGTGGATGGTCCTGGACAGCAATTCAATTATTTCATGCTCTCCCCAGTCTCTGCTGATAAAAGCATCGGAGAGACGGCAAATGATACCAATTATCAAGTCACCAGCTCCCCAAAGCTTGGCACACCTTGCACTTCAATTGATGTCACTGCGACAAAATCGTTGATGACACCTTTCGCTTGCTTATTTTCATCTCCTGTTCGAGCTCTGGCGCCACAAATCTATGCTTCGCATGCATATGTCATCTCGAGCATCATGGTTCGATGTGAAACTCCTTCAAGTATAACATTCTCTGGCGTCTCATTCGGAGAGCATGTAAGCATTGAAAGATCGGCTTCGAGGGTTTCGTTCAGCGCATATCGAGAAGCTCCAGATTGTTACATGAAGCAGATCAGCCCGAAAATGAGCTCCACAACCGGAGGAGTTGTCTCGAAGGTTACTGTCGAGTGTCTTTCTTCCGGATCGCTGACGAGCATTGATGCGCGCGTTGGATGTCGATATGGAACTTTAGGTCCAATCACAGCAACCATGGGTGAGGGCGGCATCCATAATATTGAATGTGCCGCTCCTGCACATTCTCCTGGACCTGTCCTGCTTGCTCTTACGACGAACTGGCGAGATGTTAATTTCGAGACATCGAGGTCAACCGACAAACAGATTGTACAACTAGCTTACGAAGAACACAAGGGAGACACTTCGGCCAAGGCTGAACTCGAGTTGCTTCCAATGCACCGTTTTGATGCTTCTGTCCCCATGATGTCTGGCGTAGTTCCTTGGCTTGTCTGGGGAGGCAATCTTCTTCATGTCACCGGAAGAGGGTTGCCAAATGGTTACAATTCTGTCTGTATGGTTGGATCCGTACTTGTCCCGGCTCATTCGATATCGTCAGCTCTTCTTCTTTGTGACCCGTTCCCCGTCCCGATGCAAAATCGATCCTCGAACGGCATACTCGCTGGTGGTTTGCAGGAGATGTCGCTAAGTGTCGCATCTTCTGAGCATGGTCGTCTTCTCTCTCGCGGTGATGTTACTCCGCTCAATTTGCTCGTCATCTCAGAGGCACCTGTGGTCGGCGTTGATGTTCTGAACGGATGGGAACAAGGAGGTGGTCACGTCAATGTGGAGCTTGGGGGCTGGGCGCCCACGGGTCTGATGGACTGTCACTTCGGAACAGTAGTTGTGCACGGCCGCGGCGGTGGCGGAGCTGGTTGGGCAGGGCGTGCGGCGATGGGAAGGGCAGACGAGTGGTGGTCAGAGGCGACGATTGCTACCGATGTAGAGTGTGTGACGCCTGCTCGGCAGCCAGGGAGCGTTCCTGTGGGTGTTTCGCTCGCACACTCCACATCGCCCTCATATGGTAACATCGAATATAAGTATTTGTGACAAACGTGGGAGCGTATTTCGCGTCCGTTTCTACTCCAAAATAGAGGTAGCTACTTAGCTACTATAGCTAGAATTAGGCAAAGTTGGGATATTATTGTTAGACCCCATAATATCCCCCGTCATCAAAGCCTTCGTATTCATCATAGAAGTCAGCGTACTGCGAAGCGTACCGCTCATATCGATCCCCAAATGGATCTGCATAGAGATCACTTCGGGCAGTTGTGTGTGCGCGCGACAAGTAGGAATCCTGATGATCTGCTCGCGCCTGAGCACTCTCCCACTTAGATCTCTCCGCAGGGTTTGTGAGGATACGCTGAGCCTCCCCCACGAGTTTGAATAAAATGCTGGACATGTCCGCCCGTGCTTTCGCCACTGCCGCGCTTACCCCCCCTCTACCAGCTTTGTCGGGGTGGTGCACGAGAGCAAGCTGTCTATAAGCCTTTTTGATGTCGGCGGCACTTGCGGATGATTTGATGCCGAGCAACTTATACCAGTTCACGGGCCGGCTGTTCTTTGCACGAGCACTCACCGAAGCAAGGTTTGCACTCGCTTGCATTTCCTCGTGGCTCTCCAAAGGCATCTCCAACATCCTTTTGTACGCCGCTTCTGCTTCAGTGAGCATACCGAGCTCCGTATACAGTGTTGCCAGACGGCTGTGTGCTTTTACGAAAGTGGGCGCGATGGCAACAGCGGTACCTGCAGATGATAGCGCATCTGCGTATTTACTCATGGCTTGCTCACAGGCGCATATGTTGGACAGGAAAAGTCCCTCAAGCATTGGCGCTCCAGCAGACAGGACCAAGGCTTCTCCGTATAATTTTGCCGCTTCCGAGTGCTTATTCTGCACAAAAGCTTCTCTACCGTTGTCCTTGCATGTGTTTATTTTCGACGCGTTTTGGAGCAGAATAAGCAGACCTTCCGGATCGGGAAGAGATGCGAGCTCCTTGATATTTTCGTCATCCTCTGCGACAGAATCTTCTTTGTTCTCCATCGCAGCTTTGAGGGTAAGTTTGAATTCAGGGACCATCTGAAGCAGTTCTCTGACGTGTTCGCCAGCCTCCACACAAGCCGAAACATTACCGAGGTCGAACTGAAGACGAACTTCGATGAACCGACGACGCGAATTTATCGCCTTCTTACCCGAAACAAGGGACAGAGCCTCCTCCAACTTGCCCGCAAGTCTCAATGCCTCCGCTTTGAGAGTGATGAGATCTGGAACTTGGGGAGCGATCACCATGATTGTTTCCAGCTCGTCCAGCATGCTTTTAGCGAGAGATGATGCGTCGAAATCGTCGACGTGATCACCAGTCCGCAGTGTCATCTGAATCTTTTGAAGCTCATCCCCGACAGATTTCATCGTACCCTCCAGCAAGTCAACATCCTTCAACACATTCTGCGCTTCGTTCTTTGATTGAAGCTCTGCACTGTTCCGCGCAATGACGTCTGAGGCTTCCTGACGCGCCTCTGAGAAGTCACCGAGCTGAAGTAAGCAACGCGCCAGCCGAACTTGCGCTTTTGTGTGCGTGCTATCAAGTCGAAGTGCAGCGCAGCAATCCTCTGCCGCAGGCAGAGGATTGCCCTCCATGAGGTGTGCAGCCGCACGGTTCGTGTGAAGACCAACCTTGACAGACTTGAGCGCATCGGTTTCAATGGCGTCAGCGGCGGCGTTGATGGCCGCATCGTACCAGTGAAGCGCACCCGAGTAGTCACCGCGGCGGTAGGATTCGTTGCCAACCAACCTATCCCGCTCAACCGAGGCAACCAAAATCTTCTGATTTTGTTCGCTTGCCGCATGAATATCCTCCTCAGTGGCGTCAGGGGAGAGGCCTATCTCGTCCACATGTTTCTTAGCCGCATCGAGATCACCAAGTTTAATGCAGCAGTTCGCTGCGCGGGAGAGAGCCCGTATGTTGTACGGGTTTATCTCGAGGACCAGTTCACACTCACTGAGTGCATCCCGAGTGTGACCTAGAGCCATCAAAGCAGCTGCGCGATTAGTGCGTAACGTGAGGTGACTTGGCTCCTCCAGCACGATACCGCAAGACTCGAGCTCATCTATCGCTCGCTTATAGTATGCCTCGGCATGGTGGCTGTTGCCTTGTCGATAAGCCTCATTGCCCTGCTGCCTCAGCTCATCGGCCTCAATGATGGCGCGAGCCTGTCTCTCAGCCAAGGCTTTGGCGGCGTCCTCCTCTTCCCTGCGTGTTTGCTCAACCTGTATGAGGCGTTCAGCCTCTCCAACCTCTTCCCACGCTTCGTGCGCCTGTAACTGCATTTCCTGTTGCTCGGCCTCTGCTTTTTCGAGGGCTTCCTTTGCCTTGCGAACTTCTTCTTCTGCGGACACGAGCTTCAGCTCCAGCTCGACATGGCGGAGCTCAGCGCGTCGAAGGTTCATCTCCAGGTCAGCGTCCATCTTGCGACGCTGCTCTGCCTCTTCCTCGTCATCGGCGTCGAGGTTGTGACTGTCGTCCATATTGGTCCCGGCGTGACTGCCGAAATCGCCATCGAGGTCGTAGCTTCGGTCCAGCATGTTGCCAACCGAGTCGCCATCGTCGAAGTCGTCGTCGCCGTCGTGCTCTGAGCTTTCGATGTCCTGCAGGTTGACACCGGCGAGTTTCGCTGGCACGGTCATGTTCTCCTTATCGGAGTTGTGCAACTGATCCTCGTCATCCACGGTAATACCTTGGGACATGACCTTCGTCAACAATGCCGGCGCACTCTCGTTTGGGGTCGAGGGCCCGGTTTGATGCGAGGTGCCCGTTGGTCTCTTCGACTCCGGTCCGATACCCTCCACCACGCCGCGCTTTGAGGACACGTTCAGGTCGTTAACTTTGGTCCTAATAGCAACATCTTCCCCGCCCGCATCATACACCTTGCCGCTCACGCCCGCCATGATGTCCGTGGCGAGGACCGTTGCCGTTACCGTCGACTCACGTGCCTCGGGGTCAGTAGTCAACCGAGTCACAGTTTCGCAGCGGAGCCAGCGCACGTCTCCCGGGAGCTGTGTCCCTTGTCCTGTCCCTTCGTCGCCGCTCGAACACCTTACAAGGATCCACCGATACGCCCGTCACCGCGCACCTGCTTCGCTCCCAACTCCGCGGTGTGTTATGGCGACTTTGAAGGGCCCGCGGCTCTGGAGACGAAAATCGTTAAGAGTTGACCACTCGGAAGCGCTTTCAAATTCGGCTGTCACGCGCCAGAAGCACGGGAGCGCTTCAGGCTTCAGGCGGATAGGATGAGGGAGATCATCACAGTTCAGGTACGCATCACTTACAAACATTCCCCAAACGACCGCGACGGTCCTGTTAGTCCTGACCGTTCGGTCCACCTCCGTCGCGATTCCCGCTCAGGTTGGCCAGTGCGGAAATCAGATCGGGTGCCGCTTCTGGGAGCTGGCGTTGAAGGAGCACGCTGCGTACAACACAAAGGCGAGATACGACGACGCCCTGAGCAGTTTCTTTCAGAACGTTGACACGCGTCATGAGCCAGCCATCAAGCTTCCCGTCGGCGATGGCAAGGGATCGATACGCGCGCTCAAGGCTCGTGCTGTGGTGGTCGACATGGAGGAAGGTGTGACGAACGAGCTTCTCTCCGGTCCGATGCGCGACGTCTTCGACACGAAGCAGTTCATAACGGGGCAGAGCGGTTCTGGGAACAACTGGGCGTGCGGTTCGCACCACTACGGACCAATGTATAGGGATACGCTTCTTGAGGCTGTCCGGCGGCAGGCGGAGGATGCGGACTCACTGCAGAGTTTTCTGTTGCTGCACTCACTGGGCGGTGGCACGGGTTCAGGGCTGGGGAGCTACATGCTCGGTGCGCTCGCAGACGAATACCCTGACGTATACAGATTCTCGGTGTCAGTTTTCCCCTCCGAGGATGATGATGTGGTTACGTCCCCATACAATGCGATGTTATCTTGTGCGGCGCTGGCGGAGCACGCGGACTGCGTCATGCCGGTGGAAAACCAGGCGCTCATGGACATCGTCACGTCGATCCAGTCCAAGTCGCTGGGGTCACAGCGCGGCAGCTCTCTGAGCGGTCTTGACAGCGGGGACGTGGGTGGGCGCGCGGGACACGGGGGTAAACCTTGGGATGGCATGAACGGTATTGCGGCGAACCTTCTGCTGAACCTCACGGCAGGCATGCGGTTCGATGGATCGCTGAACGTGGACATAAACGAGATCACGACCAACCTTGTTCCCTTCCCAAAGCTTCATTTTCTACTTTCGTCGATGTCGCCCGTGGCTGTGTCTGCCGATAGGGGGCGAAATATACCGGCGCCCAGAACCATGGATCAGATCTTCACGGAAGTTTTCGGCCGCGACAGACAACTTGCGAGTGTGGACCCTCGACGCTCAACATACTTGGCTTGTGCGCTGATGCTGCGTGGCGGTGTGAACATATCGGACGCAAACCGCAACGTGGAAAGGCTCAGACGGGGTTTGAAGATGGCACACTGGGTCTCGGATGGGTTTAAGGTGGGACTTTGCGACCGTGCTCCAGTGGGAACGCCGTATTCGGCCCTTTGCCTGGCGAACAATTGCGCTATGCAGCGCCCACTGGATGCCATGAATGAACGCTTTGGAAAGCTTCGTAAGCGCAACGTGTACCTTCACCATTACACCGAGTACATGGACTTAGCAGACATAGACGGCGCCGCGGAGTGCATCCAAGATCTCGGAGCTGAGTACGGTCGTCTGGACATTGCCAGGGTGCCGGACACAGTTCCATCCATAGAGTCTCTGGGCATTAGGTAGAGCAGGGTTGGAAAACAATCTATTTATTTCAAATCCCGAGTGGACCGCCGCTTCAGCTGAGCCGGTTGAGATCCTTCTCGAAGGATCCCGTCTCGACTCGTCGAGCCAAATCGTGCGTCTCGAATTCACCTTCTCGAAACATCTCCAGCACTCATCGCTCCTGTATTCCTACGTACACCTCCGTACTCAACTCCACCTCACCAACTCTCACAGAGCCAGAACCATCACCACCCACCCGTAATCACCCTTGGGCATAGCGGCGCGTCCACTCCACGGCCGTCTTGTCGTGCGCTGCGCGGTCGTTCAAGAACTGCTGAGCGATGTTACCCACGAGAGGATCATGCGGGTTCGCGTCAGTCAGGAGTGAGCAGATGGAGAGCAGAACCTTGGAGATGGTCAGCGCGGGGCTCCACTGGTCCTTGAGGATGTCCAGGCAGATCTGGCCGCTGCTGTTCACGTTGCAGTGGTAGATCCGAGTGCGAAACGTAACCTGCGGTGTCATGGCACGGGCGATAGACGGATAAGTGGGCTGGAAAGAATCGGAATAGACTACAAATGAGATTAGGCAAGCCGCGGAAAACGATGGAGCTCCGATTCGGTGCGCACCTTTGGGGGCTTGAAGGGGTAGTCCGAAGGAAAGTGAATGTCGAGGAAGAAAACGCCGCCGGCGTAGGGAGAGCCTGAGGTCGCGGAGTGAGGATAGTACGTCAGATCCGTTATATGCATGTAGATGAGGCGCAAATGTCTGTCGCTCGAGGAAGAGGATGAAGGATTGCACACGGATGACTTACCTGCGGGACCCATGATCGAGGAAACCCACTCGTACAAGTTGTCGCCCTTGGGTCCGGCGCTGCAGTTCGTCGGGGGCTCCAACGAGATCTCCGCGAGCTCTTTCTGTATGCGCTTCGCCGCCGAGCTCATAGACCCACCCTTCGACATGATCGCAGAGGTATGTTCGCCAACTACTTCACGCGGTTCCGTACCAAGCGGCAGTGGCCACCGCGGCGACCTTTTCAAAAACTTTTCAAAAACAGCTTCGCTACCTCGTAGCCAGCTTGTGGGTAGGTTCAGAAAAATGGTTCAGAATGCACGGCGAATAATACGTTGTCGCGTATCTAATTATGGTTTAGGTTCTGACTACTCGCCATACTGGAAGCCGCTGATGTTGCGTCCTAAACTCTAGTTCTATGTTTCTACTGGTTCGATCGGGAAGACTTGCGTTCAAACGCCCCTGTGAGCTGCCCGCACGCCGCTTGAGCCACAAGACCACGCGTTGCACGAACGGAGTATGACACCCCACGCTCAGCGGCCAACACGTTGCAGAAGCGATTGACGGCAGACTTCGACGGTCTCTGGTGGTTTGCTCCAGCAACTGGATTCCAAGGAAGGAGGTTGATGTGGCATCCACGTCCAACTTTGGAGCGCAACAACTTGGCCAGCGCGCGGGCGTGGTCTTCGGAATCGTTTTCTCCTGCGAGCAAGGTATATTCGAACGTTACACGTCGCCCGGTTGCCTTTCTGAACATTCTAACCTCCTCGAGCAGCGCGTCGAGCGGGAATGCTCTAGCGGAGGGGATGAGCCTCTCTCTCAACTCCTGGGTCGGGGCGTGCAACGAAACCGCGAGGGTGGCTTGCAATCGGTGTGCGGCGAGTTTGGATAACGCATTGGGCACACCAACCGTGGATATCGTGAAGTATCGACCGCCGATGCCAACGTCGCGGTTAAGACAGCGGTGCGCTCGGAGAACTTCCCTCAGGTTCAGGAGAGGTTCGCCCATTCCCATCATCACAACGTTCGTCGCTCGTCGCCCGAACACATCTTCCATCGAGAGAACTTGATTCACGATCTCGTCCGACGTAAGATTGCGTCGGAAACCCTGACGTCCCGTCGCGCAGAAGGAGCACCGCATGGCACAGCCAACCTGGGAGCTTACACACACCGTGAACCGTCGCCTTCGTCCTGGGGTCTCGTCCTCCTCTTCGAGCAGTTCATCACCATCCTCGTACAGGTCATCATCTGGGTTGTTCGCGGAGCGACCTTTAGCACGCTCGACCGGAATACCTACAGCCTCGATGATGCTGCCACACCGGAGCAGGAAAAGCGCCTTCCTTGTGCCGTCCTCGTCAGAGACGATCTCAACCGGTTCTCGCCTACCAGTCTCGTAACCGGCATCGACAAGCGCCTGTCTGAAGCCCAACGGCAGCTGTTGCATACCTTCTATTGTGGTTTTCCTCATCTCGCCGTAGATGGCGTCGTGGATCTGCTGGCCCCTCCACTGCGGGAGAGCAAACTCGGCTGAAAGCTCTTTTAGTTCGGCCAGTCCCAAGCCGAGGAGGGTCCGCTGGCTGGAGGCCACAGAAGAGGCCAATCGGTTCCCTTTGACCCGCTCGCGTGCAAGATCGAGCAATACTCGCCGTATTCCACATCTTGGAAACAGCGAAACCGCTCCCGCAGCCATCCCTAGAGCTAGACTATGTAAAGAGCAGCCCTCTCTCGGCCTTGAAGTCGGAACCATTTTCCGGCTGTTTGCTCAGAGGACTGCAGAAAATAACCGCCGCCGCCAGAAATCCCACGGAGCACTCTGCAACGCGCAGAGTGCAGCAGGACCATGGCCAAGGAGAACAAAAGAAAGCCTAAGACCCCGAAGAGCGCAAGGGCGAAGCAGAAGCCAGCGGAGGCTGCAACTGCTGTCGCCACGGACGGAGTCGCCAAGAAGAAGAAGAAGGTTCGGGTGCCGAAGACGCCGAAGGGCAAGGCCGCACAGTCGCCGGCGGGGAAGGGAAAGGGTGACAAGGATGCGTCGGATAAGTGGAAGCATGGAGACTGGGCGTGTGCGAAATGCGGCGCGCACAACTTTCGCGGCAAAGACACGTGTTTCCGATGCAAGTACCCGAAGGCAAACTCCGTGAAGGCTGCGAGCGCGGAGACGGCCCATCAATATATGCAATCTTTCACCACATCAAAGATGGATTCGGTACAGCACCTCTGGCTGGCAAAGAACGTGTACGGGCGGGACGTCAACGACGCATGCTTTGACCTCTTCGCATCTTATGTCAGAAAGGTGGATAATAAGTCCAAGCTGCAGCTGCTGACGGGTGCACAAAAAGCTGTGGAGCGCGCGAGTAAGATTGTCGAAGCGCTCAAGGACACGCCGACAGAGGTTGAGGAAAACGGCGACACGCCGCAGAAAGCGAAGGGCAAGAAGCGCAAGGGAGAAGAGAAGGGAGTGAAAAAGGTGGAGAAGGAAAAGCCGAAAAAGAAATCAAAAGTGGAGAAGGCTGAGGATAAACCCAAGGACGACAAGAAAGCCGCGAAGAAGGAGAAGAAAGAGAAGGAGAAGAAGTGACTTTTAGTTCGCCCGAGGAAATGAAATCCGTCAACAAATCTGGCTTGCTCGTTTAGGACCCTTCCCTGGACATCGTCCTCTCACAGGTCGTCGGGGTTGACCGAAGACTGGAACAGAAACTCCTCGGTCGCGTTCACGACCGACTTGAATTTAAACTCTTCGGTCGCGTCCACGATCGGCTTGAACTGGAAGTCCTCAGTTTCCTCAGGAACACCGCCTGTGCTGCCCCGTCCCACTGTCACCCCGGTGAACTCAACCGCGTCCATACTAGCACCACCAAAGCTCATGCGCTTTCGCACATTAGCTGAGACCGAGGCAGATCCTGGAGCCGAGTTGGAAACGTCCCCGAAAGGGCTACGGCCGACGGTGTTTCCACCCGACGCGTGCAGCAAAGACTCGGCTCTGTGCCTCGCCTCCCTGCAGGTTGTGATGAGCTCAGAGAGGGGCACGTCAGGGGGAGCACCCGACGGGGTATCACCTTCGCCTCGATTGCTCTCGGTTGTCTTCTCAAGCGTGCCGTCGCTGGAAATCGAATCGCATGCTGAACCGGAGTCGCTTTCCAGGCTGAGTTCAGCATCCTCAACGGGCGGTTGAATGACTCCGTTCATCACTGCCTTGTGAAGGCGGTTTGTCTCGGCATTGAGTTCAGCCGTCTTCGCCTTGAGCTCATCCTTGGCCTCGATGTCATCTTGGAGCTCAAGCAATTTAATGTCCTTATCCAGGAGATACATGGAATAGAAGGGGCAGCGCTTGTGGCTCTTCTGATGACCCTCCACCCGCTTGCTAAACATTTGGGTGCAGATTGTGCACGCCGGACCTTTCTTAACAGCACCTTTTGCTTCTTTGGCAGAGACGCGGCGGACTCGGCCGCCGATAACCGCGGGTGTCTGACAGTCTTCGTTCCACTCGGGGTCATCGTGCTCAGCGAGATCCACCTCGTCTTCCGACTCTGATTCCGAGGTTTCGGCGTATTCGATGGTGGACACCTTCTTTTTGGGCTCAGGTTTTTCCTCCTGAGCCTCTTCAGGTGAACCGCTGAGGCTAGAAGGGCCAACAGCCTGCCAAGGAGGACGCACGAACTTCTTGGGTTTCTTCTTAGCAGATTTGAGCTGACGAAGCACGGCATCGGCCTCTTCCACAACCCCCGAAGCCCCGGAGGCCCCCGAGGGAAGCGAACCCGGATCAGTTTTGCGTCGCGCGTTTGTTGCGGTGTTGAACATGACAGTGAGCAGAGATCGCGCCTCGCCGAGGGACCTGACGCGGGACCATCTTTTCATGCCACCGCGAACCTCCTCGCGCTCCTCTGATTGATACACGCGCTCCTGAAGCATCGCGATCTGCTCTGTAACAGCGCGCATTTCCTCCTCGACGGCTTCGTCCACCGATCCACCAGGGGTGAGCGCATGACCTGGGGTACGCTCAAAAGCAGACTTACCAGGAGAGGCGAGGTGGGGAAACCGCCTGCCGAGTGCAGCGCGACGAGCCAGGGACTCCTCCAGCGCGTGTCTCAGCTCTGCTTGCTCTATCGCAGCAGAAATCTCAGACTCAAGCCATGCTTTCCGTGCGTTGAGGCCAAGGCCAGTGCCCGGACCACCTTTTCCTGGTCCGGGGATGGGGGCAACCTCAACCGCAGGCGCGACAGCTGAAGCCACCTGCGCAGCAACCACCGGAGCGGCCACAGGGGGAGCTGCTACCGTAGCTCCAGGTTTCTTCCTGAGGTTCGCCTTTGCCGCGGCCTGCAGAGCACGAAGCTGGTCTCGCGCGTTCGCAGCCTCCTCAGTCTTGCGGCGGAGCACAGCAGCCTGTCTATCAACCGCAGCCTGAGCCTTCTGCGCAGCAATGGCGTGACGGCGTCCTTCCTTCCTCGCAGCCTCGAGCGCACGTTCCGCCTCCCTCTGCTTTGAGATTCCATCCTTGGCAGCCTGTTCCATGCGTCGCACAAGCTCAACTCGCGCGGCACGGAGGCGCTGGATATCAGCCTGCAGCGTCTTTGCCGCTTGGTCACTCTTTTCCCTCAGCCTCTGTGCCTCCTTGTGCTTCGCTGCAAGCTTATGCAACTCCTTGAGGCGTTTCTCCAGCTCCTGCAGTCTTGCCCTGTTCTTTGCTTCAACCTCCTTGCGCACATCATCGCCCTGCTTGGCCGCAGCAGCGAGTGCATCGAGGAGCTTATCGCGCTCAGCTGCTAGCTCGGACTTCTCAGACTCGAGCGACTTCAGCAGCCTGCCGTACTTTTCCCTGAGTTCCTCCACTACCTGTTGCTCGGGGCTGCTCAGGGTGGATGCGCTGTCACCGCGTGCCATAGTGGCGGCGTCGACTTCGTCCTGCAGCTTTTGAGCCGCGGACGACATGACGCGCATGCGAGCCTCCTTTGCCTGCAGTGTGCGCTCGACAGTGGCAAGCTCGGCGTGGAGCTCGTCATTCTCGAGGTCGTCGTCAATTTCGAGGGGTTCCTCCTCATCCTCGAGGTCCTCGTGTTCTTCCTCGAAGTCGAGAGCGTTGTCGTCGAGGTCGTAGTTTGCCGCGGGGTCCTCGCCATATGGATCTGCACGTCCCTCCTGAAACGCCTTCAACTGGTGGCGCAGCCTGCTCTGCTCAGATCGAAGGAGGGCAATGGTGCTGAGATAGCTCCTTATGACGTTAGAGCCACCCTCGTCCTGTTCCGGATTCATGCCTGAATCCTCAATCTTGAGAGCCAGGCGATCTCGCTCGACCGTTGCCGCGAGCTCAGCAGCCTGTGCGGCTGCAGCGGTCTCCTCAGCTGCTACCAAATCTGCGCGGAGCCTGGCTGCCTCCGCCTCCGCAATCATGGCACGAGCTTCCATCGCCTCGAGTTTCGTCGAATCCACGAAGCCGCTAGTGTCACTGCCACTGCTGAAGCCACTCACACCATTGAGCTTGAGGTGCGCCACTTCAGCACGTGCAGCGGCCAGCATCCGTCGAAGCTTCGCCACCTGCTGAGACGCATTCTCGTCGAAGGTTACCGTGGGCTTGTTCATGATATTTCTCGCTCTGTTGGCATACTTCAGCGTGTTGAGGGTCTCATCCAAGTTTGCATCCGCAGGCGAGATGCAGGCTACCATCACTGTGCGAGAGTTACCTCCGAGCGAGTCCTGCAGCAGCCGGGTGAGTTTTGAGTCACGGTATGGGACGTGACCACCTGCCATGCGTCGCTTATCATCCCCGAGAGCGCTGATGACGTTACCCAAAGCCAGTAGACCCTTGTTGATCTGGATACCCTCCTTCAGCCTCTGACCTTCGGCTTTTGTGCGCTTCGCCCTCTCGGAGCCGGCGAGGTCGACCAGGTGGATCTTTGCGCGGGTCACATCTACTGGGTCAGCACCCTTTCGCTCAACATGGATGGTGAAGATGGCGTGCGAGCGCGAAGACCTATGATTCATCCCCGTCGCCGCGGTGGCTCGGCTCTGCGATCCACTGGCCAGCGCGCCGGCCATCTTCTCGAGGGTGTTTACCGGCAGTTCCTTGACACCCACGAGGACCACGCCGCCCGTGGCGCCGGGTGCATCGCGGATGGACACGTTCTGGTTGTTATTACCCAGCAGATCTCTGATGTCCTCCTTGTGGATCTCGATGAACGACACTTTCAGATTCACCGTGACGTCATCCGAGAGCGCCGCGATGTTTGAGAAGAGTGCATTCATGACGCGAGGGATGAGACCCTCGGTCGCGCCGCCCGGCTCGTATGCTGTTCCCATGGTGTGCGTCTTGCCTGAACCGGTTTGGCCGTACGCTAGCACCGTTGCGTTGTACCCGGAGAGCAGCCCGTTCACGAGGGGCTCTACGCACTGCTCGAATAACCTCTTCTCAGTGGGTCCATCGCACTCGGTTCCGGGGTGATAGACGTGGTCGTAGGTGAACTTGTGGTCCGAGACGAGCGTGACGGAAGGCTCGGTAGCACTGGGAAACACGCAGGCCTGGCACCCATCCACGAGCTCAGGACCAACCAAGGGACGCATCATGAGCGCAACGGTGACCGGAAGTTCTTTCTCCTCCTCCATCGCGTGAGAGATGGCGTCATCCATGTCGGTGAGCGCAGCACCCACCGCAGTGTCTTCGTCCGCACCCAACTGAATGAGGGGGAAGAAACAAAACTTGGTGAGGTGACGGGGAGTCGGACGGTGGCACGGCGCACCCGGGCGGCAGAATGAATTGGGCAGCACGCACCGTTCGCTTGACTGAAAAACGACCCCTTGGTGATCTGCCTGAGACGCGCAGCAGGGAGTGTCGCTTTGGTCAGATCGCAACCTCGAAACCCAGATTCATCGACAAGTTTCCCCAACGACTCTGAAAAACCAGGGAAAAGAGGCGTTACTACTTGCTTGAAGGGACTTTTTCTCCACTCTACGCTACTCACACGGCCGTGGTGTTCCTGACCAGCATGACTCGGTAGCACCTCCCGTTGGTCGACGTCGTCTGCACCTCGCGCTCCGTGGGCACCCCCAGCGGGTTCTCGTCGAGCCAACCTTCGCGGTCCCCCGCCGCCGCCCAAGCGGATCGCCAGCCGTCACCCTCTTCATCGGCTTCCGGCGCAGCCGGCGTCGGTGCCTCCTTGGCTTTATCCTTGGCATCCTCGCCGTCAGGCTTCTCCGCATCCTTGCGTCGTCCCGGGTATCCCTCCTTCTCCGCCTTTTCGCGCCTGAGCCGGGCCTTCTCGTCGTCCTCGAACGCCGCCGCCGCCGCGTCCACGGCGGACTTTGCGTTGGCCTTGAGGAGCTCGGCGTCCACAGAGGAGGTGTCGTGCAGGCTGGCGTCGAGGTCGAAGAGGTGCGCGCCGAACTTCTCGAACTTGTCCCGCATGTCCTCGCTGACGTCTTTGACGTCGGACTGGAGGAAGACGCGTGCTCCCGGGGTGAGTCCCTCAGCCAGCGCCCTCACGAGCGCGGGCTGCACGACGCGGCGCTTGTGGTGCCTCTTCTTGAAGTGGGGATCGGGAAACTGGATAGCCACCGTCTCCACCTTGGAGCCGCAGTCCTCGGCGTAGGACTTGAGCCATTTACCCATCGAGACTGTGGCGTTGCACTCAGCGAAGTGGAGGTTGTCAACCACCCCGGCGTACTCGCCCCACTTGTTGCCGCGCTCGACGAGAGGAGCGCGAATGTCGACGCCCAAAAAGTTCGTCTCGGGGTACTTCTTAGCCATCATAAGGTCGAACCGACCGCCGCCGCACCCGATATCGACAACCAGGGGTCTCGCGGTGGATGCGTACACATCGTTCCATGCGGGCACGGGCGCCTGGCTCTGCAGGCTCGCCTTCAACGGGTTGACGTGCTGCCTCACGCGGACGCCGCCGACTTTCTGCGCCGCCTCCGCGAGCTCCAGCTCGGCGAACACGGAGTCCTCCATCATCAGCTTCGCGCCGTGGTAGCGCTTGAAAGGGACGTTGTCGGGGGTGTCGGCGGAGGTCTTGACCCTCTTGGGATCCTTGTCATCGTCCACGACGACGGCATCTTCGTTCGCGGTGGAGTGCGGACGCGCGATGGCAGCGCGACCGCCGCCGCCGCGAGCTTTTTTGGCAATGTGTGACATGGAGGCACGCGGGATAGCAGCAGCGCAACCACGAACAGCAGTCGCTCCCATATGCGGACCGAACTTCCTGTAGTCTTACCGGAGCCGCGTCGACAGTAAATGTCAAGGCGTGCACGCGGCAGAGTGGGCGACGAGTGTCTGAGGAGGGAACAAGCGGGAGAGTCTTTTCGGGACCTCGGATAAAACTGAGTGTGCCAGATGACCGGCAGCAGCGAGTCATGCAGGGCAGCGATCGGTTTATCAGCTCCTCGGTAGTGACGTGTCCACCCCACTCTGAACAACAAGCAAGCATGGCGTTCATCATCGTAGCTGCCCCTCGCTTGCTCCCCGGGCTCAAAGCGAGGGGATATGATTCGTCTAAGCCTCGTACCCCGGCCCCCCGGGTCGTCCGTGCCGCCTCCGGCAAGGTGAGCTACCCGCTATCGCAACACGAAGATTTATCCGTCCGATCGCTGCCCTTCGTTCTCTCCGTCCTCGGATCGATCATCTCAGCCAGCGTCATTTCAACGCAACAGGACGACTCGCCCATGACCGAGGGAAATATGGCGGACATGATGGCCAAGTTGGCGGCAGCGGAGGCTGAAGCGGAAAAGCTTCGTTCGGAGCTCAAGGAGTCGGCCAAGGCCCCTGTCCCTACGGGAACAATCGATGAGCTCGCCAAGCAGAAACCCGCCAAGCCGGAGAATCGCATCGACGGTAAAGGAGGTCGCGAGACGCTCTTTGGAACAACTAAGAACTCGGGCGATGCTTGGCTGAAGGACGGAATGCAGTTTTTGGCGCGCGACCAGCCCAGTGAGCTTGGTGAATCTGTGGAGATGTCAAAGGAGGATCAGGACACCGTCAACCGCCGCCTTGCCATTGGTCTCCTTGGCACCGGAATCTTCGTGGGCCTGAGCCAAATAAGCTTTGAGGCCCCTGCGCCTTCTAAGCCACTATTCTTTTACCTTGTTCCCCTCGTAAAGACCCGCGAGCTTCTGAAGCAGGCCGCAGACCTAGCAGAGAATGGGTACTGGTGGGTATTTGTCTCTCCCCTTCTCTATTTTTTTCTCGACTGATTCATCAATGGGATTGGCTCTAACTACAGGGATGAGCTATCCACGGTGTGCCGCCAGATTGTCGTGGCGAACAGTGCAAAGGAGAATTTGTTCAAGGCTGCAGCTTACCTCGACGCGAGGCAGGAAGAGAAGGCGAAGCAGGTGGCCTTCGACTTCCTTGAGCTGACAGAGAAGATCGACTACAACAAGTATTTTGAGAGCATGGGTGCGGTGAGCGGCCAGAAGGCTGCTGAATACAGCAAGTTCAGCAAGAAGGCTGCCATCGCGGCTGCAGCGAAGCTCGACGAATTTTTCGCGTTGATGGATAGGGACCAGCTGGAAGCGGCCAGGTCGCAAGTGATGGCCTTTGCGGATCCTGCTCCAGAGGCGGAGGTTCTGACGGATGACAGCAGAGCTTCAACGGGGGAGGTAGCGACAGGTTTCTCAGATGGTTATGAGACCGAACAATAAGCACAAATAGCGCGGATAGGTATGTTCTATTATCATGTCTAAGTGACTTGAACACGGGCCGATGAGCAGGATCGAGGAGCAGTTTTTCAGTAGCAGACGCCGCTCACTAGAAATCGTCTTCCTCTGTGCTGCTGTCTTCGTTATCCTCCTGCAATATTTTCCAACCCTCCGCAATGAGCTGCTTGCGCACAAAAACAATGAGGGCATCATCAACTACGCCATTATCTGCCAACGTCTTGTCGTCTTCAAGCTCGCGACCCTTGTACATGCTACGCGGGGAGGAGAAGGTTGAGAAAAAGTTAGCGGGTCACGTCGTTTTTTGGCCGAGCGAGACGAGAGCTTCGAACGCGGCGCGAGGGAACGAACGGGCGCCTACCACAGTTCCCAAGGCTCGACGAAGCTTTCAAGGCGGCAAAGTTCGTCCTCGGGTCGCATGCCGATCGTCTCCGCTAGCTTACGGCGAAGCTGCATGGCAGTCATGACCCCGGGGTCGACTTCGATATCGAAAGGGTCGAGCGTGAAAGTGTGCGTGGCCATAGAGCACTTCCAGTAAAGGCTCCACTTGTGGTTCCCCTGGCGAGGCTTGATGCGGAGCTTCATCCAGACGACTTCGTGCGCGATGCGTAAGAGGCTTGTTCGGGCAAGGGGATGAGCCGCTGTGGTGCTCGGGGGTTCTGTGGCGTGGCCCTTCTCTCGACAGTCCGAGGCCCTGGAAAGACGAAAAACGCTCGCCTCGGTTCTTCCGAGATTTTTTTGCGGTTTGGGTTCGACAGTCCCCACACTGTCCTCGGGTACGTGGCATGTTCCCAGCGCGCGCGCCCTCGGGGGGGTTGCGCGCGATTCTCTCGCGGGTGAGACCACGTGCAGGGGATGGCGGAACCCACCCCATCATCCTCGCGGCCAAAGGAGCGAGGAAGATGCAGCGCGATTCGCTGATGCGGCGGAACGATATCCGAGAGGACCAGGAACCTGGTGAGGCTGCCCGTGGTTTCTGTCGCAGGTGCGGGTCGACGCATAGGTTGGAGCGCTCTCAACGCGCTGAATCCGAGGCGAAGGGGCTCATGGAGCGTATTCGCGCCGCGGGGCGACTAGACTTCGACGCTGCGGTCCCGGACCCTCGTTTCGCCGTCGAGCGAATGTATGAGCAGGGCGGCGGGAAGATGCTCGGGGTGCTCCTCGCGGCTTCGCCTTCGGGAGTTGCGTGCGGCGAAGGGGACGGGGACGATGTCGTCGTGATCAAGGCGTTCTCCGGTCAGCTGTACGGCGAGTGGACGGTTCAAGGCTGGGCTCCTCCCCTGTGCGGGCTGACCCACGACCACCCGCACTACGAGAAGGAGCACGCGAGGATAAAGGCTCGCGTGGACGCGGCTGGGGAGATGAAGCTCGCGGTGGAAGAGTTGGAAAGAGAGATGAAGGTCAGGACGAAGAGATGGGACGATGACATCAAGGCGGCAGCTTCACGGCTCAGAGAGGAGCGCGAGAGGCGACGGGCAACGCGCGCGGCTCTGAAGGATGCCGGGGACGCCGCCGCGGAGGTCGTCGAGGAGGAGCTAGCAGAGGAGAGTCGACGCGGGAAGAGGGAACTCGCCAGACTGCGCGAGGGACGCTCTGCGGACGTGGGTGACATCGAAGCGGCGCTGGTAACGGCGCGTCGAGAAATGAAGGAATTGAGGGACGAGCATCGCTCAATGTCGCAAGTGCTCCTCGGACAGATATTTGATTCTTACAGGCTGCCGAACTTTCGTGAGGACGGTGGTTTCGGCCATAGACACAGTGAAGGGAGAGTGGCGGAGGCTGCTGACGACTTCAGCGGAGGGATGTCGGGCGCAACATTACAAGAGGCGTTCGTGTCTGATGAACATCAAGAAATCTCTAATGCCGAGGTCAACCTTCCGTGTGGCTGCGGAGACTGCTGCGCGCCAAAGTTGCTCGCAGAGGCATCACGGAGAGGTCTTGTCCCCCTGTCCATTGCCGAGGTGTGGATGGGAGTTCCTACGGCGAAGGAAGGGTATCGGAAAGAGGGGAGCTTCTATGGTGCATGCCGTGGTAGATGCCGTCCGATTCTTGGACACATGCTCTGCGGAGCAGACAAACTCAGACCTCGTCATATTGATCCATCAGCAGATGCAATTGAAAATGTTATGCTAGGCTAAGATTAGGTCTACCACGTCTATGCTGCTCGCATTGCGTCGCGGGACTTCCTTGCATTGTCCTTGCGCCGCCATTCGCCAATCATCTCCACTTCACCGCTCCCTGTAGAAGAAGGAGAGTCAGAATCCTCCTCCAGCACTTCGTACCGAACACTCGCTAGCGACGCAGATGATCCACCAATGCCATGGGTCAGCGCAGCAGCTGCGGCAGAGGCCACCTCTACGTCCCAGTCCAACCTTGCGACTATCAGAAACAGTACCACACCGCCGACAGTAACTCCGAGGGCCAGTCCATACCACAATCCGATAACGCCCGCTTTCAGAAGGAAAGTTATAACGTAACCAGAGAGCACACCGACAAGCCAAAGTGCGATGATATTCATCCACGCAAGCAGCGCCTGACGACCACACGCGCGAAGGACGCCATTACTGGTGCCGAGCAGGCCGTCAAACACCTGAAACACCGCGGCTATCGGTGCAATTTTTGCCGCAAGCATAACCATCTCGTTGTCTTTATCACCGACGAAAACTTCGCCAGTCTGCCTCCTGAAGATGAGGATGAGCGCTGCCATGCACGCCATCCAAGCCACACCGAGTGCCACGCTCACCCGTGATGCCACCTTCGCCCTGAATCCAGATCCTGCACCGAGGAGATTACCAACCCGCACGTTCGCGGCAATACCGAACGCCATTGGACCGGTCATGAAAGTCAGACCGGTGATATTCAGCATGGCCATATGTGCATTCATCGCCACCTGCGAGATTTGCGACGCGAACACCACGGTGACATCGAACGATGACGCCTCCGCAGCGACCATGACAGCCCCACGACTGCCAAGCTCAAACATCCTCTTGTACATGCATGGCGTGGTGGTACGCCAGACTTCGGTCAGCGCACCCTTCAACGTGCATCTTGGGGCTTCGTGCTGGACTCCGTCTTCCTCGTCCGTCTCACCAGTGGAGAGCAGCACTGGGCGTCTCACTGGTGCTCCAAAGCCGCTCACGTCAACCACAGCGCTCCACTGGTCCGAAAAGCGCAAGTATGCAGCGACGAGGATCAAGTTGACGACCCTGGATGTCGTCGTAGCCAGTGCCGAACCATTCAATCCGAGATTCATTATCCTGATGAAGAGCACGTTGAGCGCGATGTTAAGCAAGAAAGTTGCGAAGCTCGTCCATGCCACCGGTTTGACCACCCCGCGGACTTGCAGGAACTTCTGCATGACGAGGGTCCACGCCGCGGCGAACAGACCGACGATTAGCAAGGTACAGAACCTGCCGACCCGTTCTGATGTGTACTCATCCTGGCTTAGGATTGTTCGCGCGATGCTCTCGCCACATGAGAGGACGATGGCCGCCGGGACGCAACACGCGGTGAGGAAAGCGGCGGCGAGGAATGCCCACTGCCGCACCGCTGCAAAGTCCGCTGCGCCCTGCGCCTGAGAACCCAGTGTATCGAAACCCGTGCCGAATCCGGCGACGCCGAACCACAACAAGTTGAATATCGTCGTGCACAGGCTGCCTACTGCAAGCTCACTCCTACCAAGGTGGCCGAGGAAAAGGAGGTCCGTAGCTACCATGAACTGCTGGCTTCCCATTTGCACTACGATTGGTAAGACTAGCGCCCACAGCGCCAGAGCCTCGGACCTCCATATCGACCCCGGCGGCGACACCGTCTCCATGGTTGTCGAGTCCTTCCCTCTCTTGAAACGACGACGACAGTTCGGCGATGACCGTGGGTGTGATGAGCACGGCCCACGGTCTTTCTGCTTATAAGCGCTTCGTCACCGATGGAAGGAAACTTGCCAGCAAGGGCCGTGCTTCGCTCTAGTGTTTTTTGGCAAAGGTACGGGCATAATCACAACATTATCATCGCTACTTTTGGTGGTGCGGGCAGTTTTCAGTCAACCTCTAGACCTCCCCATTGGCCACCATCTCCTCGTACCTGGTCTGCCTCGACATGTCATCCTTGTTGATGCAGCAAACCTCGTAGCCCTCCCGCATCATGAGTATCTCGCTGCACTTGTTTGCCACCTCAAACGCGTTGACAAAGGTGTCGGAGAAGTCGAACTCGATGAGATCGGCGGCGACGCCCATGACAAGCGAGCCCATATCCTCGCACCCTTCCAGACGCATGGACGTGCACTTCTCCGCCGCCCTGAGTCCCAGCTCCTTGTGTGGCTCCTGCAAGCTCCACTCGTCATCCAGCCACAGCTTGAGCATGCCCCCCAACCACTTGACCTCGGCATCCTTCTCCTCGGGGGTGATCTGTCGCATGAAGATGCCCTGATCCGAGTTACCCGGCGTGTTGTCATCTTCGTCGGAAGATGCACGGCGCGCGAGGCGGGGGGCGCGGCGAAAGGCGACACGCGACAACGCACTCGACGAGGAACGCCTGGAGTATGTCACGGAAGGGACCGTCGCAATCGCGAGGGAGGCCACGGCGGCCATGTTGACAGGGAGCGCGCGCGAAGGGCCAGGAGAAGGAAGAGAAGGCGAATTCGCCTCTCGGTACGTTTACGAGCCTTAAGCCCCGAGCGCGCCTGTCCGCTTCGTTGTGAAGCGCGCCTCTGGCGAGTTGTGCCGCTGGATACTAGCTAGGGGTTAAGGTGCCCAAACAAACCACCAGCTGAGAGAGATCTCGATCATCTCGGATTAAATTGGGGCAGTGGGATCAACCTCCACTGCAGTCGAGGACGGCCTACCAGAAAGAAAGGGTCATCTTTTTTCTCGTTGGACCTTCTTTCAGTTCGTGGCTGCATCTACTTTCGACTTTTTTCGGTCCGGTCTTTTTTCGGACAGGTCATGGTAACCGGCAAAATCTCTGACTGTTTGCCTGTGGAAGACGACTTCGCAATTTCAGAGATATTTTGAAAGATTCCGTATCCCAGAGAGTCCTCACGTGGCAAGACAATGGGCTCATTAAAATGGCATTTGTAAAAAAGGGTTCCTTTTCCGGGTCCCTCCGCGTCCTCAACGAGGTCCCGTGCTCGAAAGGTCACAGGCTAGAGAACGCGCGATAGGGCTCCCCGGGTGAGCGATCGATACATGTGTCAGACAACTCACGTACATGTACAAACACCCCTTGGGGGACGTCGCGGTCTAATATGGCCGGTTAGCGCCCCCCCAGCTAGAAGTACTCGTCGAACACCCGCCCCTCAACCCTTGGACGACGTGGTCATTGATTTTCGCAGCTTGGAGAAGAAACCCTTGTTCGGCACAGTCTCCGTTTGCGAGTCCGTGTGCTTGAGCAGCTCCACGATCTGCTCGAACTCCGGCCGCGCCCAAGGATCCGGTTGCCAGCAATACTGCATGACCTGCGAGAGCACGGGGTGGCAGAGCGGCGGGACGGTGGGCCTGAGCCCCCGCTGCACCACTCCCACTGCTGCCTGCAGGGGCGTGTATCCAGGATAAGGAATGTCACCGCCACTCACAAGCTCCCACATCAGGATCCCGAAGGAGAAAACGTCGCACTTGTGATCGTACTTCTGGTGCGAGATCACCTCCGGCGCCATCCAACGATACGTCCCCGTCTCCGCAGTCATCGCCTTCCCATCCGTCGCCTTGACCCTCGCCACTCCAAAGTCAGCCACCTTCACCACCTCGTTTTCGTCCATCAGCAGATTCGCCGTCTTCAGATCACGGTGGATGACGTTAACCTTGTGTAGGTAGTCCATGCCGAGCGCGACACCCGAAGACAGCTTCAGGAGCTGGTTGAGCTTCAGCGGAGCCCTCTTGTGCAAATACTGCAGCGCGCTCCCTCCCTTCATGAACTCCGTCACCAGGCATAGGCGCGGGGGTTTCGTCATCGCCCCGATCAGCTGCACAATGTTCTTGTGTCTTACCTTCCGCAGGATCGACAGCTCCTGAGCGAACTCCCTGTACACCTCCTCCTGCGAACTCTTCCCTCCCGTTTTCAGAACCTTGATGGCCACCTCCTGGCCGCAGTAGCTGCCCCGGTACAGCACCCCGAACGCGCCGCTCGCTATCTTCTCCATGAAGTTCAACTGCACCTCCTGAATCTCCCACTCGCTGTCACTTGCTCCCGCGAGCGCCTTCTGGTCTTCGCCCATCGTCGCCCCGTCGCTCGTCCCTGGCTTCACGTCCTCTTTCCAATTCACCTGGTCCAGACGTCGCTGCAGCTTCTCGTTCATGGCAGCCTCGTCGTCTGCCCTCCACCCGGTGACCACGAACACGTCCAGAGCGTAGCCGTCGTCCGTGCAGAACACGTGTGCCTCCGAAATGTTCAATCCGATGTCGAAGAGCGCGGTCGAAACGCGGCTGAGCATCCTCGGCCGGTTCAACCCCGAAACCGCTATTTCGTACACCGCCCGCGAAGCTCCGGCTTCCCCACCCAGGTGCTCCTCGAGGGTATGCAGGTTGAAGGACGACCCGAACGTGGGAGCCCGCAGCCGCTTGGTCGCGCCAGGAGACATCGCCACTTCCATGTTCTCAGTCGAATTTGACATGTCGCCGAGCACGGTCGACACCCGTATGCCGCGAGATTCGCAGAGCACTCCGCCGGGTTTTTCCACCGCCGACCTCTCCAGCAAACGCATGTGCGTCGTGAGATCCTCCAGGTTATGTATATCCAGGGCGTATCGACGCGGGAGACGCATGAGATGGCGCTTCAGGGCCATCTCGAGGTTAGGGTCATCACCTATCTCACCCCACGTATCCTTGAGTCTATCGACCACCTTCAACGCGACCTGCTCCTTCGACACCCGCGGCACGACCGGAGGTGTCATTGCACCTCCGGGATTTTCTCGTCCGAAGGATCTCTCGGCTTTGACGTCTGACTCCGGATATCGGCCCGCGCCGGCGCCCGCGACGTATCTAGCGGGAGGAGGACTGGATCTGTCGGTAGGTACGCTCCGTCGACAGAAGGCCGCCGGCCCGTGAGGCGG
>JACLAA010000589.1_pt1 | contig 60931 bp, 46 predicted proteins | sample 8027891 | NCBI WGS metagenome assembly JACLAA01 (sample SAMN15724900, study PRJNA655200) | protist metagenome | isolation source: fluorescence activated cell sorting (FACS) single amplified genomes of... | place: Spain: Blaines Bay Microbial Observatory, Mediterranean Sea | collected 2016-01-19 | reverse complement strand
GGCCTTCCATGGGCTGGCGTGTGAGCATTGTAACAGGACCACGTGAGCGAGCATGGATTTTGTCGTCAACGAGGTGTTTGAGCCGTTGGTAAAAGGTTGGGCCTAGAAAAACTTTGGCATGAATTGCTCGTCCTGTATGCCCAGAGTACATGACTTCATTTCCATGACGATGGTAGCCAAGTTCGTGCAAAACAGCAGCGATGTGATCAACAGAAACATCCGTAAATGGAGTGGCATCTCCCTCTTTACCTGTAAGAGCACCTACTTTAGACTGTAAACATTCTACCAAATGGCCGATCGTCATGCGTGAAGGAATCGCATGTGGATTGACGATAATGTCGGGTGATATACCATTACGCGTCCATGGCATATCTTCTTGAGCATAGGTCATGCCAATGGTTCCTTTTTGCCCGTGCCGTGAGGCAAATTTGTCTCCTATTTGCGGGATCCTGACAGAGCGTGTTCTTACCTTGGTAAACTTCATGCCATCTTGGTTTGTCGATAACATGACCTACCAGGAGGTGGCATTCATATGATAGCAACTGCAACTTAGATTACCTGATCAACTAGGCCAGACTCATTAGGACGCATTGCAGTCGAGGAGTCGCGTTTTACTAAGCCACTTGTTTCACCTCCATTTAGTACAGGAACTGTTTTCCCAATCAGGATGTCAGCACCGGATACACGCACCCCCGGAGAGACAAGGCCATCACAGTCAACTTTTTCGTATGATCCATTCCGCATGGCGACGCAGTGGTCTTGACCAGGCCGCTCAAAAGTTTCACAGTAAAGTCCAGCAGCGTCGCCAGTCACGTGACTGCGTTCTTGATCCACATAAGTCCGATAAAAAGAGGAACGAAAGAGGCCACGGTCAATCGCTGCTTGATTCATGATCAGGGAGTCTTCCTGCATATCAACAATAAAGTCAGTGGACCTGATTTTAAAGAAGAAAGGGCGCTGGAGGGGGCCTGATTATATCCCGTGTAGCACATGATAGCCACAATCGCGTTAACACCACTAGGAAGTTCACGAAAATGGAGATGTTCCATTGCTCGTGTCGTTGCTAATGGCTTCTGTGGGTAATGTAACACGTGAGCTAAGGTATCCATGCGCTGCTGAAAGTTCGATGCATAAATTCCCATTGCCTGCTTGCCCATTGCCGACTGATATGTATTGCGAGGTGATTGATTATGATCAGGGAATGGAATAATAGACCCACAAATGCCAAGTATCATAGAAGGATGGATCTCGCAATGTGTATATGTTGAGGAATATGGTTCGTTCAGGTCAGATGGAATCATTGCAATCATGGTTGCCTCCTCCTCCTCCGTGTCAACCAGCTCCACCAGACCTTTAACCAGGAGCTGCGTCCATCCCAACTCACCATTGACTAACTTATGAATGTGGGGCTTGCGTAGTTTGAGCTTTTGTGCAGGACTAGATGAACTATGATTCAGTGGATCTTTCCACGTAGATGCATGATCTGATTCAACAATCAAAAGTGGTCGACAGACCCGTCCTGCATCCGTATACACCCTAAGTTCCTTTTCCTTGATGTCACGTACTACAGAAACTTCGGGATCTATATCAATTTGTCGACGAAGAGACCTCAAGGTAGCCTCAAGCGTACATGGGTCACGATGCACACCAATCCAGCTACCGTTAACAAATATTTTTGTCGTCCCCGGATCTGCTATTGTCTGTGGTGAAATTTCTTCCAGATTCTCCATCGACCATTCCTCAAGAAATTCAAGGATAGGACTTTGAGGGCTACCTACTGATACATATGCCATCAATGCCAAATTCTTTACGAGACCAACTGCCTGTCCTTCTGGAGTCTCAGCTGGGCAGATAAACCCCCAATGTGTGTTATGTAGCTGCCTTGGCTTCGCCTGTTTACCTTCTCGTCCCAGAGGGGTATTTAATCGCCGAAGGTGAGAGAGAGTTGATGCATAGGTCAATCGATTCAAAACTTGCGAAACTCCAGCACGTGACGCATCCTTTCTGTCGCCCCAATTTCCCGTGGCCAAAGAATATCGCAGTCCGTCGGTAATCAGTCGAGATTTAATTGCGGAGCTGTGGAGTTTTAACATCAATAAAATCATTTACTATATAGAATAATTAACGCACGCTAGATTGAAATCTCGAGCTTCGTCAATGCATTTTTGTAGGTAAGCGAGAACATCCTTGGTAAGTTTACGAAACAACATTCGGAATAAGCCACCCAATAATGGCCCAGCTAGGTCCAGCCGCTTCTTGCCGTAATGATCACGATCATCTTCATCAATGCGCTCGAGTGAACACATGAGCAACTTGTGTACTATGTAGCCAACAAAAAAAGCCTTCTTTGTGTCCGATTGCTCTTCTGTACCAACATGTGGCAAAACTTCCTTTTGTAGTAATTCTTTTGCATACTGTACACGCTTAGAGCGTCCAATGTTCGTGGCACTTCCTCTGCGACCAATGAAGTCAAGGGCAATCGTTTGATTCTGAACCACAAACGCTTCGTCCAGAGATGGCCGTAGCCGTTCCATCATGTCTGTATCTGAAAAATCGTAAACAACGTGCTCGAGGATATCCCGGTCTGCAACAAAACCTAGTGCGCGAAAGACAATGATCACAGGGATGTCTACGCGAACATATGGCAATGTCATCCTGATTTGATTGCCTTGAGACTGACCACGACCTGCCTTGTTATACATCTGCATATATACGGTGCTAGTTGGGCGAGCACCATGTTCAACATGGGAACGGCATTCAACCACCCATGAGTATCTATAAAGGGTGATATTAGATAAATAGCAAAGTAAAGTAGTAGTGCGGCTTACTTGTGAGGCTGCTTCTTTCTGAAGCAGTACACGTGATTGTTAGACATACGCTCTTGTGCTACCACAACCTTTTCTGAGCCATTGATGATAAAATAGCCCCCTTGATCATAAACACATTCGCCAAGCTCACAGAGTTCCCTGTCGGATTTATCAGCAAGAACACAGAAACGACTACGTAACATGATTGGAACATAGCCCAAAAACTCCTTTGGAGAATCTGTTCTATGTGCCTTAGCTAGGCCACTCGGTAACCGTATGCGGCTAGAAACTTCTACGTCGCTTTCTTTGACAATTACCACTTTGTCGCTGTCTTGGAGTGGCCCGGCAGTTTCATAGGTAACGTTTGCACGCCCAGACTTGAGTTCATCAACTACACACGGATACCAGTCATTTTCTATGTAAAGTTCTGCCTGGCAGCCTTGGTGCAATGTGGCTGTCGATTCTGGTTCAATACAGCTAATATCAACATATATGGGTGATGAGTATGTCATATTGCGCAGTCGTGCTTCGTGAGGGAACATGTTACTTGTAGTCCCATCCCGTTCAGTTGCTGTTGGTTTTGAGACGTAAACTTGATTGAATACCACCGTAAACTTATTTCGATGCAATGACTTCTGGCCAGGCAGGTATTGTGCCTCTGGTTCCACGTGCAATTCACCACTATCATCCACCAATTCTTGCATCGTGTTTTGTATGAACTCATCGAACGAATCTAGTTGTTGACGCACAAGGCCCTTCTCCGCGAAATATGCACTGATCACAGTCCAAGCGTCCTAGCACGTAGAATATCGTCGCTAATATACGCTCAAAATTTAAATAGAATACCTCTTGCGTGATGTCCATCTTCAGCAGATTCCAGCCTACCTACGTTACTATATTTCCAGCTTCGTTGCGCCGCTAAGGTTTAAAAGCAAGAATGCTGACGACGGCAGACCTGTTTTCACGCGCTAGCACCAGGCTTACTAGACCAGTACTAGCACCAAATGAATGCATATGTTTTCCTCTCGCGCCCGAGTTGTGGTCTAACTCGACGATCCGGCAAAGATAGCGGCCTGCCAATTGCGACGCTTTTTGTATAGCTAAAAATAGCAAGCCTGAGCGTACCGTCCGAGTCACCCGGGCCGTGACCGTCTGGCTATAAGAGAAATATTTCCCAGGAAACGCGCGCGTGCCCCAGCCTGAGGGGTTCAAGTTCAAGTTAATTTTCTATTCCGAGTCAAGTTTCTGACAAGATTGAAGGCACCAGCGAACAAACTGAGAAAAGGAGTTTATTCGAAACAGCTGGCGTCACGGTCACTTCGGAGGACGTTTTGGGGGGATTTTGCCAGCCTCAGGCTGAGTGTTGAATCATGATTGAATATTTTAATCATACCAATGATTATACTGTAATTACGTAAGCTAAATTACTAGTATAGCCCCCATCGTCGCCGATTTACCCACCAACCGTGACAACAAAACCCGTGCTCAAGTATGTAGACTTGTTGGCCCGGGTAGTAAGCGCTATCAACCGTATAACATATCCCGTCGGACGGGATATGTTAAACTACCCGACGTGGGATGTGACCTAGCCTTTATCTACAAGCACTGCCGGTCCCCACCCCTAGCCGGGCCCGGGGCCTCAGGCAGCGGCTAGTCACGGTGAGAGCAGAGCATTTGGTGTCATGATTGCCGGTAGGTGAGCATACTGTGAACAAGCAGACTTGAGATCGAAGCCTAGGGTCCAGCGCATCTTGCCGCGCGGTCTTCATCCCACGCCGCCAGACCACCTGAAAGAATAAGACTATAGTGATGTCTAACTTTGAACCTAGGAAGATGGATGAGCGATGTTCACCAAAAATTCTAGAGGTGATCGTCTGAGCTCAACAACAAAGCTACACCGGCATTGATCCACTTAGTGGCGGGTTCTTCTGTGTCCAAAGTGGCAAGAAACACATACGTGGGACCACGGAAACTAGTATAATAACATGGGCAATTGTACATGTTTGGACGTAGATGACCGATTGACGTGGGTTCCCATTCTGCTTCAACAGAGACCGCTTTGACATACAAAACGGGCATCGGAGGCAGGAGATCTTTGGCATGACTGTCGACTATGACACCGGCACATTTTATACCAGAAGTTAGCCTAGTTTGATTTGCTGCGCTTGCTTCCTCGACTGTCATCCATCGTGCGCCTTGCATGAATAGTCCGTGAATAAAAGCGCCATCTGATGGCTCGTTCATCAAGGAGTTGAGGTCTTCCGGGCGACGATATATCGTGACGTCGGTGGAAATAGTCATATTATCAAGCGGTAGACTTCGCTTTCGAGCCACAACCTGCTGTACAGCTGTGAGAAATGCCATGGGGTTGAACAGACTCATCCACAAAGACCGAGGTAATTCAAGTCTCTCTTCCCAATTCACGAGTTGCTCGATGCGCCGCTCTAAATCACAAAACCAATGCTGAAGATTTTTTCTGCTGGGCCAAGCAAACTTTTCCCAAGATGCTAAGTGAAATGGATTGCGGCCTGGGACCTCATTAAGCGACAATGCCGTGGATAGGTCTTCCATCTGTTGGGACATATTCAATTGGCCATTCAAGCCTTTGTGCAACTCGCCAAGACTACGAGAAATTTCTTCAACAAGAAGATTCATTCGCGTGGCCTCTTGAGTGGCAACAACAACGTAGGGGGCAACCGATTTGGTCAAAAGTGGCTTAGCTTTTTCATGAGTCAATATTAGATTAAAGCATTTTGGCTGTCTTTTTACTAGTGAATCCAGGATCTCACGCACACCCCCAACTGCAATACTCCCATCCGGGATTGAAGTTCCGCCTTTGCGCAAGCGTAGCACAGTCCCCAAAATTTGTTCGCCTGTAGATGTCAAGTATCCGATTTCCGCGTTAGGATGGAGGCCAAAAACGACAGGTGTTTCTATGGGGAGCGCTTTTTCAATGTAAGTGGCGTATTCTTGGTGATCTAAGTTGCCATTTGGCAGTGGAAATCCTGGGGCAAGATGTTTTCCTGACTCCAAAAGTTTCTGGTTAAAAAAAAACTGCAGGTATGAAACATTTGTTCTACGATCCCAAAAATCTGTTATATGTCCTCCATACATAATTTCACCAAATATGTAACGAAGATCGTCCCACGGAACCAAGACACCCCCCCCCTCTGCGTGTTCGGGTGCCGCATCCAGATAGCTTGTTAGTACATTTGCGCATATTTTCAAGTCCCCTGTGTTGAATCCATATGCACGACTCCAGCCTTGTTGACCAAATCGACGGCGGCCAAGTATCAGGGCATGAAAAAAGCATAGACCAAAAAGACATTTTTTGAATTCCGTTGCATGATTGCAATCATCCAGCTGCTCTTGACAAAAACAGGCCCATGCACGTTGCAGATTTGACTTGAAGTCTGCTGGTGCTTCATTTGCCACTTTGATACAAGTCTGTAAGAGACTTTCAGGGATGTTACAGAGATGTGGGAGCGGCGGAGGCTCTGCGCTAAGAAAACAACGAAAATTCATCGCAGCTGCTTCGCTGGCCAGTTCGAGCTTGCGTTCTAATCTGCGCAGCCACGATTCCATCAGCTGTATGTTCTGAAGCATGATCCAACCTCCCTGCTTTGCCATCATATCAAGCGTTGCTTCCGCGGGTGATTCTTGTCCTTGGCCCATAGAAATGTTTCTGAGTGTCCCTTTCCGCAAGTTGACATCAAACTTTGACCCCAGCAACTCCACCCAGGGTGTAGGGTCTACACCGGGGAAAAGCACGAAAAAAATTGGAGTCGAGGCCGAACTTTCTGTGTATGTGTCCAGCATGTTAAAAGGCAGTGGCTCAGAAAAAGCGGGGCCTAGCATAGATGCAACATAGGCTTGTAGTCCAGCTGGGATTCTGTCAGCCCGCATAGTTCGTAGTAAAATTAGCATAGAGATCCCAGTAATAGACTTTAAACCCCCTGGTGGTGGCTGCGTTTCTGGTTTTGGATGCTCATACCATTTGTGCCATCCATCTGGATCACTATTCACTTGATCCCCCAGCCCTTCAAATGCAACCAATCCAATATTTTCGACAGCCCCTTTCTCCAATCCCTTGATTTGTGACCAAACCATCACTGGTAACCAAGCGCCCACATCTTCAGTCATGCCTCCAGCAGCCCCCCCTTGGGCTTTGACGGGCGAAAGCAAACAAAGAAATAAAGAATGTTCGAGCGTATCTGAAGCTTCGGCTACTGCGAACGAAAGAAGTGTTGCCACTGTAAGCAGGTCACGAGCAAAAATTCCACGTTCTATGTACCTGAAAAGAACCGACGTGATCGAAGCTGTAAGACTCAAGCATCTATCATTGAAGTCCTCCTCTGAAACGTCATTCTTTTCTTCCGCGGTCTTCTTCTCAAGTGCTCGTGTACTGAGTGAAAGAAAATCCTGTTTTCCTGCAAGAAAAGATTGATGGAGTAGATCCTCATTCCAATTGAATCGTTGCATTTGAATGATCTTGGCAGTCACTAATTTTAATTTAGAAAGCATGGTTTTGGGTTTCTTAGGTGCTTTGGCTTTGCGCTCTGTATCATGCACTAGTTCAATGCCATGCAGAAACATAACCACAAATGAATTCAAGCTGTAAATGTAGTACCTATTTTACACGCGATCGCGGTAGTGAAGTATCAGGTCCAAATTACGTGTGGATGCAGTGTAGGGAATTCATCAGAAAAAAAATCGTGGCTCCTCGCTTTGCTACCATTCGGTATCTTTCTGCAGTCTTGTTGATGGAAGTGCTGATCTCCTTCCCTTCACTGAGTCTTGCCGATGCGTCCAGGCTCTGTTGCTTGGCGCTCTCTAACCCTTCAATGAGCGCGCGGTCCTCTGTAATGTCGCCTTCTGCTGTACTTAATTTCACGAGAATGTCATCCTCAAGTTGTTTGATTCTGACCTTAAATTCATTCGCTTGGTGGATCACAGCTGCTTTCCTGGCTGCCAGGTCTGGGCGTTCCTTCCTGATTACAAGGCTTAACAATTGGTCTTCCAGCCCAAGGGGTGTAACCGTAAAATTAACAAGCGTCAGTTCGGCCTGCAACTCTGGAGGATAGTGCCTAAATGCCATTTGGATACAATGACGTGGTTACGAGGGAAATTATAATGCGCTGGTTTGGCGGATTTGAGAGTTTTGTGTGTAGGACAAGTCGAAAGCCTGGAGAATATTCTACCTCATCATCGCCGAGGGCAATATATTGATGGTCTCTCTTTGTCAAGATTGCGCGTTGCAGGAGGGGCAGCAGGACTGCGTCGATTTGCTCTCCAATATTTTCAATAAGAATAGTAGTACCTCCAGCCATAGCTGATCGCAGCCCAGGTAGCAACTCTGTCTGTCCAAGTCTCTGTACCTGCAAACGCCCAGATTCCCGTGCCTTGACCCAGGCTACCCCCTGGAGCTGCGGGTCAATCATTAGTGGCCAGCGCGTTGAGGCAGTGACGATAGCACCGTTCTCGGAGGAGACTGGATCACGGGGGAGCCCCTGGGAATTCCAGCCTGCGACGTCCGCTTCAGTGGCAATTAAGGTCACAACTGTTGTTGTAGCATCGAGTTGGCGCATGGGCACAGAATTGCCTGCTACAGCTACTTGTAGATACGGTATGTACGATTCGAGGAGAAGTTCATCTCGAAACTTTTTGTTGAATGGGCCACCTAAAGTATACTGATGAATACGATGTATCGCGCGAAGTGAAAATTGTGTGTGGTGATGCGGGTCTGACAAAGTGAAGTTGATTTCAAAAGTCTTTTTTTTTGCTGCTGGCAAAAACAATAATACTCAGTGCACCGCAAACTACAATACCTGAAATGCAAGTCACGCTTGGGCTTCCTAATTCACGCAAAGAAAGACATGAGACTCTGGAAGGAACGAAATAAATGCAGCCGCCACAAGAGCATCTCCAACCAGTGGGTCTCGTTCGAAACGAAATCGCTCCACGCCTTGTACCCATCTCACTTCCTCAGAGCCCAGAGCATTGATCAAGCGCTGGGCTAATTCGAGCTTAAGTTGGCCCTTTTCTGCAATATCCACTGCTTCTCTTTTAATTTTTTCAGCTTGCTCAAATTCAGAAGTAAGTTGTCGCAGTTGTGCCTGGAGTTCATTGACTCTTTCGCGCACCACAGCTAGCTCCGAGTTAGCTGCTTCTAGCTGGCGTGTTGACTCAACAACTTTGATACGCTTAGGCTCCACATCTTGCCAGATGTCATAATAACGAACAATATTCTCAACCCACTTTACCAGTCCTGCTGCCGCTGAGTTCTTTTTGTTCATTGCATCTTCATTGAAGTGGTCCATTTGCAGGTATGGTCTTACCTCATTAAAATTAATTTTTGGGACACATTCTTTATCTATAAGAGCTTTATACTGCTTCAGTTCGTCAACTAGGCCATTGATATTACCGAGCAGTGACTTTTTACACGCATCCCAACTGCGACCCTCCTTTTTCACCTTGCCATTGCGCTGGACGGCAATTGCTGGGTTTATCCCAGCCAACAGCACGCAGACTGCACTAAAAACATCTTCAACGCCGCTCGGCGGGGTGGCCATTGTCTTGCAGCTACCTAGGTCTCGTCGATCTAATGTATCAAGAGCTGCGGTGGCAGCTCGAATTGCAGGCTCAGCAGCAAGCAAGTCACGCTCGGCATCTTCGTTCTGGAGCTGCACTTCTCCTTGAATGTTGGCCACTTTCGCAGCCTCGCTATTTGCCTTATCTGTCTCTCGCTCCACGATCATCTTTTCAGATGCCACCCTTGCAGCGATAGCCTCACTGTGCTCTCGTTTTTCATCAGCTGCTTGTACCATTGCTGTTAATTCCAACTCGAGTGTACCGACGGCGGAAGCTGCTTCTCGTAAGCGTGATATTCCGTTTTCCAAGCGCATAGTTGCGGTCTCGTTCTCTTCACGCCGACGCAATAGAAGTGTGCGATACAAGGCAAGCATTTCAAGATAACTCTTTGGCGTTAAGTAAACAAATCTGCCCTCTTCTCTTTTGTAGCGCACAGCCGCCTTAGTTGCCATTTCAAAGCTCAGAGGCATAAATCTCTCAATTGCAGATCGCAGGGCAGGTGATTTGAATTCTACATCGCTTAGCTGCTTCTCAGCTACAGATTCCAAAGCATCGTTCGGCCAGGGTTGAAACCAATCGATTGTGGTTCCAGAAATGAGTGCTGGGAAACGCTTTGCATAGGTCCCAAAATCAGGGCCAACTGGAGAGAAGCACACAGCAATATGAAGGTTGGCTCGAACTTGTGTTAAGAAATACTCCCAACATGATGCGGTGTCTGCAGGAAGGCCCGCTGCTTTCGCTTTACCCTCCACCATTGATGCCAAGTTATCTCGTTCGTCTTTGCTAAATAAATCAGGAATACTCCCAGCGAGTAGGTCATTAAGATAGACCAAAAACTTTTCGTCGATTATCTGAGAGTCTGTGAATAAAAAGACGATGCCCTCCGGTTTTGTGCCAGAACGAGTGAGCATGCTTTGCAGATCCAATCTAAAGTCCCCAAGTCCATAACTTGAGGTTATGCATATGCGCACCAACGCATGGCCACATATGTGAGTAGATAGGCGCGCAAGACTTTGCTTGCCACTTCCACCCACACCAACTAGAAGAATGTGCCCCCCGGGCTGAAATATGGTTCGCGTGATTCGTGCCACGTGTAAGAGCGCGTCTCTAAACAAAACAAGATCCATAGCAGGATGAAACTCGTTATAATCGCGGAGGACCCGCTCAAAACAGTTCCGTAGTGCATCAATATCTTCTACTAGCCCGTATGCTGGAGAATCAAGGGTGGCGACGTCGCGGACATGAGAAAAGCATAGGGGAGTTGTAGCATGATCTCCCCAGAGATGGGCTGTTCCTACTGCTGGGAATGCCTTTTTGGCCGTGCTTTGAAGGATTGCCCGAAATCGCAAGACATCGGATTCGCAGACAAGTCTATCGCCGTAAGTTCGCTCAGATTCATGGATCCAGAGAAATACAATACTATCTGGTATAGCAAATTGCGCAACATGGGAGCGAGCGAGTAACAGACCTCCAAAGACGCTTGCCAGGTGACGTCTGTGTGTTCATGCTGCTGCGGGAAACTCGTCTGGACACCGATGCGCACACATTGAACCTGTGAAGAGCAGACCATAAAGTAGTGTGGCGAAGATAATACGTGATGACACTGGATTGCACTCATAATGAAAATTTGACGCCGTCTTACGAAAAGTATCATGTACCTCTTTATGTAGTGCAAGTGCCCCCTTGATGAGATTTGATACTTGATTGCACACATTGGCTGGGAATTGCTCAGCTTGAAAGTGTCCATCCAGGAAGGTCTGAAATATTGTCAACAGACTGGTGGCGCTTGGCATGCCAACGGCAAAAGTTGAGAAGTGACGTTGAAGACGCGGATTGACTAAAAAGGATCCGGCCGTTGGGTTCATGCATGCCATGTATTGACAATCAATTACACTCTTGAGGGTGAGCTTGACTGGATCATACCAGCCGGCATAGTCCAGGTGTTGGCGCATCAGGGCAATTGCAGATTGTGTATTGTATTTATCTAGCTGCCTAGCAGTGTAGTACCATGCGGTGCTTACCACCCCAGCGACTACTTTCCCACTCGACAACAGAAAAAGGTAGTATTCTTCGCGGCAGTGGTTCGCACGGTAGGTTTAAGTCATCTACACACAATGAATGGCATTGGTATCAAATGAAATCAGCACGCACCGATAAAATATATTAGTCGAGTTGAGCCAGGAGCTCCATATGTTGACCCGGTTCTTTTCTGAAGTGGCGCCTCCAATGAGCCGATTAGAATAGTTGCCGTGCTGTAATAATTCATATTGATGCCCACACTCGAAAACTCAGTAGGAACTAATTCGCGCAGTATGCCGGTGACGAGTTGCGTTTTCCCAGTACCTGAACGAAGAAGTGTGCACCACAGCAATGGCCAGAAGAAATAGACTCTCTTTTGCCTAGCTTAGCATCTCATGGTCGACCACTAGGCCCAGCAAGCAGCACAGGTTGGCGGCACTGAACGAGAAGGTTGATCCAATGACAAATACTGGCTGTTTCAGTTGTGGGAACTGTGACCTCATTCATTTTAGCTGTACGCGAGTCAAAATTTACTGCATGAAATGAAGGATTCTGTCGCCATGGTTCGAATTTATTCGAGATTGGATCAAGCCAGTAGTCAAACACAGTATCGCGTGTTGGCAAACGCACTTGTTTAAATTGAGATTTCCACCACTCACTAAAATCCGTCTGATTGTCGTGACCGTCATCTGACAAAGTAAGTGCAGATCCAAATGCCCAGATAGCGCAGAAAACAAAAACCATTTCTAATTTGAATCGGTCGTTGGCGGTCTCAGCAACAATTGCGCCCTCTAGCATTTTCAAAAGTCCTGAGACTAACGCCATGTCCACAATAGGGACGACTGCTTTTGAGTTGTCACGCAAATACTTCAAGCTTGGTAAAACATACTTCTGGAAAAGGTCGCTTAATACCTGATTGTAAAGAAGCTGTGTCTCAAGGGTCAAGACCAAAATCAACGTCGCATCTCGCCGACTTGCTTTGTGCCGAATAAACTTCATCCGGCTGTGACTGTACCCATGAGGCTATCATTGAATGCCACAGATTCCCGTCGTCGGAACTTATGTAAATAATCCCTGCCCGGCTTACTGTTGCTGGTGTGGCAAAACAAAGGTCACGGATTTCAAACAACATCCGCATACATGGCTTCAGGGGAATACGTTCATTGGACGCTAGGGTAAGCATTCTATTGTCGTCCATTACCTGCAGTGGCGAATAATATTTTAGTGCATACTACACTCAAGGTGGACACTGGCTGATACGGAGTTCATTGACTCAATCCAATTTGCATCAAGATCACCTTAAAACACAATGCTACCTCACGTCTAATAAAGGGGGCGTGGGGCGCATCTGATAGCTCTTTGCAGCGAAGGGGGGCGGGAAGGTCAGACGAGTGATTCACTTACCATCAAGCACTATCCTGGGGGCGTATGATTGTGATTAAATGGGAGAGTGCACGTACCATTTGGGTTTGTCATCTTCAAGTTGTCCAAGGTCTCGCATAATTGAACTCAACAGTCCATCTTTCCATTCACGTGATTGAAGCATGATGTGACCATATAAGACTTCGGTTGGAATCACCTTAGGGTTTAGATGTGCAATATAAACTTTTTGCTGTGGGTCTTTATCGTCACGTGCGCGGGCCAGCATCTTCCATGTCACTGATTTCCCGGCACCTGCAGGGCCCATGACAAAAACACAATGCCGGATCGCCAACAGTTCGTCGAGCTGCGCAACTTTGAGAGTAAAATGTTCATCAGGCCAAAGATCAGATTCTTCGATGGCTTTGATGATTGAAGTGGCAAGGCTCGAGTCTACTACTCGTGGTGGATCGACACCGGGAAATAAGTCATTAAGCAGACCTGTTTTTGCTGAGCTCGAGCATGAAATACAAAGCACATCACGCACCAAAAAACACGATTTCGTCTTGTTGGACAATTTTAGGGATGTTAAAATCCCTAAGGGCACGCATCAACAATTGATCTTCTGGCAGCTCTGGCTCGGCCCTTTTAAGCTGCCCTGCAACGACAAGGACTGATTTCACAGCGCGCAGACCCCAGTCATAATGCCTATCGAGTTGAATTTGTTGTGCTAATATGCATAGGACAACAATGTAGGTATATATACGACTGCTTCGAAAGTAAATCACGCAGCAATGAATATAGCCCATAGAATTTTGATGCTAAGCTTCGAGCACTTACGTATCCCTCGGCCATGAGCATGTTTTCGCCTGGAGAAGGATAGTATCAGATGTAAGAAAGCCATAACTTGAATATAGACGCGAATTCTCTACATATCAACACTAGATCTGGCACCTAGAACTCAAAATTTGGCGTGGGGTTTTCGCAAGGACACGCACGCACCATGACAGTCATGGGGCGGAATAAAGCTTTGAGACCCTCAGGCAGTTCCGAGCGCCCCAAATATCCCTGCCACGTGAAGTCCTCACCGCCAGTAGAAATGTATGATTTCTTACCGGGTTCATTGTAATAAATGCGCCGCAAGTCGGATCTAGGTCGACCTGGTCACCCTCAATCAAGATGACGTGAGTGGTGACTTCATTGTGCTCGAAGCGAGCGTTGCCCTCGCAGACAGCCTTAAACTGAACAGTGCACACAGAAAGAACCGCAGGAATGAGTCGATTGAACTCATCAAAGCAGCCCCACGAGCCACTTGCAGCCAATCCCTTGAAAATGTTGCCTAGTGATTGGAAGTCCATTTCCGGAGAACCTGGGTTTTCAGATAAACACGTGGATAATCGACAATTGACATAGGCACTGTCATTTGACAATTGAATACGTAGCAACATTTTCCTAACGCAGATGCAAGATCCTTCGTTGTCTCTGTTTTGCCTAGTGATTGATAGATTTGCACTCAATTACTAACTCGAATAAAACACTAATCTTGAAAACCGGTCCCGGCAGGACCCGCGGGTGCACAACCCATTTTTAGATGGAGTGCTTGCGTCGCAGTGACATAAAACCGGTCTGTAAGCGGAGTAACGACAAGGCGGGGACCATTTCCGAGATATTCCAGACCATAGCTAAATCCTAACACAAGCAAAGGAATATATACAGTTTCAAGGCCTGAAAAGACTCGGGCGCCAGGAGGCTCAATCCGCACGAGCATCACAAACATGTATCTCTGTCAAAGCAACCACTAGGCCAGCTTCTTCTTTCTCAATAAAACGGTGCTTGAGTTGTGACTGCCATTGAAAATCATTTTTGTCAACGGAGACTTCTTTGATTAATTTACCAAGTATGTCGCGTGTGTGTGCATCCATTGTAATTAGACACATCACGCGTTGTCGCTCGCTACCCTTCAGGTTTGTTTGTGTCAGCCTGACTAGATCGATGAGATCTTGCTTCTGTCGATCAGAGTATAGTACAAGAGTATTATTGTCCATGGCTCCTTCGATTGCCATGACCGATTGAATACTTGCAACCAATATTGCAATCTGTGCCGGATCTAGTGAGTAACCAGCTGGATTTGATTCCAGTAACCACTCTGCTCTTGGTCTCAGAGGGTAACGTTTTTGGGATCTCTCAAGGTTCTTTTGTAATGTGTCTCGCTGAGCAGTGAGAATCGTGTGCATGTAAAATTCTACTTTGCCCTCCAAGGATACGGCTGGCTCAAAATCCACTTGCTCTTCTCCCACGCCGGATATAAAACTAATTGCACGTGGCTTACTTGCAGACGAGCTTTCAAGACGCAAGCTAGCTGTTGCAAGAAGAACTTTATTGATGTGGCGCATAACCTTTGCTGGGCAGGACCCATTTGAAAGAATATCCAGAAGGTCCGCTTCACCTGTAAAAATTATATTCCTTATGATTGGGCTGAAACAATGGACGTGGGTGGCTGCTTGTGAAGTAGAACCTATACATCAGGTGTGATCGTGTGATCGTGTGATCGACGACACTGAGAGTGCTGACCGGGGGAATTTGCAACGCTTCCCTGCCAGGAAGTCTGCAAGTGCCTTTTTGCAAAGGTCCTGGTCTGAATTAATACTGTCAAGACGCTCTATAAGCCCTCGATGTTGAGATGCTTGTTTCACATTTTTAACATCAGCCATTGTCTTTAATGTTTTTCTAACTTGCTCATCAATCATAGTAAATCGCATTGCATCTTCGGGAAGTTCCCGCCTCACTTCATCTGATCCTATAAATAGTGGCTCTAGGTAGGACCACGTGCGTTGTATGTCGGATAGCATTTGCACAACTTCAGAAACTGCAACTAGTGCGCGTTGCCATTCCATTGCTTGTGCTCTGAAGTGATCGTAGCGGCTTGCGACCATGCTTTGCAACGTAAGCTGGTCAGCCTCTAATTGATCGACATCATCTTCTGTCATCTTCAACAAAGGCACATCAGTGTCTTTGTAGTACACCACCCGAAAGTCTACATTATCCCAGGTTATAGAAAGAGCCCGTAGTGTTTCTTCATGTGCTGCTTCACGCGAGGCTTTGTCAGTAACGTCGACAATAGCGGCTATGTGCAGGTGGAGCTTTAAGCTCAAAACATCCGCTAACCGCATCCCGTGGAAAGCACTAGGTTGTCCCAGTACCGTGCTTACCCCGGTGATCTTTCTTATCTCGTCCCAGTGACGATCACGCATAGTTTGTTGTCGTAAACTAGAAATCACCGGGCATGTCATCAGAAATTCCTTTGCTGTACGCTCAAGGCCAAGATATGCATCCGACTGCTTTACAGAGGCAGGATGCTGCTTTACCTTTGTCAGTATTAATCTTGCGTTTTCCTCAAGTCCATCTGCGTCTAGGTCGTCCCAAAGAAGATTGCCAGCTTCTTCAATATAAGTATCACATTCTCTCGCACATGCCCAAACCTCCTGATAACTCTTCAGCATTCCCCCGGCAGAAGAAAGCAAATCCCTGGATGTAGCTACATCAGCTGGACATTCAAACATTTTTGAGAGGTGAATCATTTTTTTGCAGCGCTCTTCTTCTTCCTCATGAGCAGCAATCATCAAAGAAAGAAGCTCCATAGCCTTGAAAGTCCCTGTTTCATAGAGTACAAAAGGTGCAGACTCAACACTTTTTTGGAATTCACGCACCCGAGCTTCATAGTCTAGCAACTCGCCCTTTGTTCTAGTGCCTTCAGCCTTAACAAGTGGAGCTATTTTGAGAAATATGCTCGGGGCTGCACGCTGTGAGGCTTCCCAAGAAGTGCGGTACGATTCTACTAGTTTTTCTTGTGGCCCAATATTGATACCTTGCATTTTATGATGCGATAGAATGCATTCGAGACGGTCAAATAAAAGATCAATTTCTTGCTTCATTTCCTGGATCATATTTAGGTGCTCTTTTACAGATACTAATGCCGCTTGATTCTGTAAGTCTGTCCAGCCATTGTCACTAGGCTTTGCTTGGATACCAGTGGCAACTGACTTGCAGAACGCCGCTAGAGTTTGGATGTCCTGTTGCACGGCCAAGGAAACGAGCTTTCCTGTCATTGCATTATTCGATCTTGGGACAAATTCCTCAAAATGTACACTAACCTGACTCCCTCGTACCTGCCCCGGGGAGCCGCCAAACGTGCCTAAAAATTCAACCGCTACCATATAAGTTCCGGGAGAAGGAGCTGTAAAACCGACATAGTAGGTTCCATCATCATTGTCGCGTACTTCTACGCCGTTGCGAAGCTGCACATCTTCACCATTCTCACCACCGCCCAAAAGGTTGATACTCGCGATGAATTCATCGCCTCCTGTTGTACGATTGCAATTTAAGTTGTCCTTGGCCTGGATAATAAACATGGTCTCTTCGTTGCAAGCTCCGCCATTTAAAAGCCCTGGGCCAAATATGAGAGAACTCTGCGCACTAGTTACAGCAAAAAATGTATAAACTTGAGATGTCGTGGTAAAGCTGTCGCCATTTAGAGCAACCCGTACATCAACTGCACCTGCAGGGTAAGCACTGAAGTCTGGTGCTGTGCAGACCAATTGCGTGCTGCTGAGAAATTCTCCATGCACATCAACTGTGCCAAACTGAGAAGAAAAACGAACGACAACGTCTTTCGTGTTGACAAAGTCAATTCCGGTAATTTGCAAAGCGGTTGAGCCAGTAATTGGCCCAGTTTGAGGATAAAGATCCATGATTGCATATGGGGGACCTACTAAGTGTGCCACATCAAGCGTGAATATGTCTCCTAGCCACTCGTTTGCCCATCCACCAAAAAGAATGAGCCTGGAAGACTTGCTGTCATAGACGAGGACTGAGTCTGCACGGGCTTTGGGTTGGACATGACCATCAATTAAAGGACAGGTCCAGCGATTGAGGCCCGCATCTAAAACAATGATATCCCCACAAAGCACACCTTGTCTATTGTTATCACCATCCAACTCTCCCTCAAGACCGCCATAGACAAACACTTTCCAAGCAGGAATCGCCATTACAGAGCAGGCTGCGAAATTCCATCGCGGCGCCGAGAAAGAGCCTTCAACACAAGACCATACTGGTGGATTCAGCTTAGTTTCCATTATGAAAAGATCATCAAACTGTTGTGATGCATTCCAGCCCCCCAGAATGAACAATGATGCTTCAACCGCACAGGATTGGTGGCCAGAGCGCCGCTCTGGGCACCGTCCCTTCGCAATAACCCGCGACCATGTCCACGCTCGAACATCAAGGCAGTGAAGATCATCAAGGTCACGTCTTGCGTAACCTGCGGCGCGGAAGCGATTAAGTATATTGCAGCGAAGAACAGAAAGAACAGACGCCAAATTGAACCGTGGCCGCCATAACCGCCAAATATGAACATTGAATGCCCAATAAGAGTTGCAGAATGACCTCCACGAGGGGCAGGAAGACCTGGCCAAGTGCTTGATGCAGGATGACTACCATTAGCGATAAAACCAGGATCTTGATCAAAATACGGCTGCTGCCACTCCATGGCGACAGTGTCGAACACCCACACATCTGACAGACGGAGAGAGGCTGTATAGTATCCTCCAAAAATAATGATTTGGGTGCCGTCATAAATGCTGGCAGAATGACGCCACCTTGCCAAAGGCTTTTGCCCATCAGCAAGCTCTAGTAGGCACCATTCGAATTCTGAGCTACCCATTTTAAGAATGTGTAATTCATTGAGTGGCCGTGCTATTTTGTCATGCAAGCCTGCACTCAGCCCACCGAACAGGAATCCAGTGTTGCCAATCACCGACAAGGTGTGACCCGAGCGTGCGCAGGGGACATTTTTTGTCTCACTGTCACTCGGGTGACAACGAGGCTTGTTCCAACGTATCTTCGGAGAGGACATTGAGAGCAACACAAGCGCGCTGGGAACGTATACCGCAGTACAAGCTGGTACCTACGGTACCGTAGGTACCGTAGGTACCTACGGTAGGTACCGTAGGTACCTGGTACCGTAGGTATCGTAGGTACATGTACCTGCGGTACATGTACTTCGGTAATTGTAACCAAAGAGAGCCCGGGGGGCACTAGTACTGGACTACCTCAAGGAGCCAGAGCCCGAGCCCGAGAAGAGCCGCATATTCTTAACTCGAACTTGACTCGGACTCGGAGGGGTACAAGTAACTTGAACTCTCCGGCGGACCGTCTCAGCCGCTGCACCGTGACCCCGAAACTCGAACTTGAAGGTGCGTGGTACCCCTTTGGTTCGCAGGTATTCACCGTCCTATAATTACAGACGTCGCACTCGGACCCGAACTCGGAGACCCGGGCCCAGTGCCGCCGCAGTGCTATACAGTCATACGGTATCGTGACCCAGCCTGAGGTTAGTACCAGTCACGGCGCCGTGGTCCCAGGGCCCCGGGCAGAATAGGCTTCTGGTTGACGTTCCGCCCAGAGGAAGTAGAAAGAGGAAACCCTCTAGCCTATTCCCAAGGATGTATCCACCCACTCAGGCTACGATTCCGAGTCCAAGTTCGAATTGAAGTTGAGTATACCGTGACTCGGACAATGGCCCGGGCACTGTCCGAGTCGCAGTTGTTCTATTGGCTTTGCCTCTATAGACCAACTTTTATCCAATACTCACGCCGGGTACCGCGAAACTCTCTCCCGAGGCAGCCCAGGGCCCTTGCTACATCATACAACGCTACGACGTTCTCTTGCTAAGGATATATATGATTTGTACCTACATGGTATTGTTAGAGAGGCGTGCACCGGCAACTGTACGATGGGGCCGATCAAACAAAGCTCGAAACGGTTGTCTACGATTTGGGTGGTGGCTCTATGTATGCTCACGCAAGATTGCAACCTAAGTGAAGAGTACAGGGTAGAATGGCCGTTTTATATGTTCTCGAAAACGACTGAAATTACCTACCAGTCTTCGAAATATCCGCCCGCAGCGAGCTCCTCCGGGGATGCGCATGCTACAAATCGCGGGGTGCCGCCAAGTTGTGATTGTTGGGAGACAGGACGCGGAGACAGTGACTGCGAAGTCTTTGACTGCACTTGCATATGCGATTTGACCGCTGGTAAACACTCTGGCTCTACGTTACCGTAAATTTACCTTGTAGGTGAATGTGACCACAATTGCTGTTGCGATAAGGAGTGCAATGAGGCACAGAGGCAAAGATTTGATGCAATACAGGCATGTCTGCCTGAGGGAGCGCAAAATGGAGAGATAACCAGGCGCGGCAGTGCCAGCACTGACTACGTCGAATCATTATGCGGTGGACCCCAGGTGCTATTCAACAAAGGATGTGGATCAGGTCAACCCAAAATTTCCTCTATCGACGCGAGGTACCAACTCAGTGCAAGCAGAACATGAGGGAGGGGAGGATGTTGACTAGTTGTGCAACCCAGGCACCGCGCGAGGTTCTGTAGACCGAATGCTCTGCGTTCAATATGACAACTCGAATTCCCAAAGAAAATTTTACAAGGTGCCCATCTCAAGCAAAGTTCATCCAGACGGGGTCGCGATATTCAAAACACAACTCATTTAGGATCCTAACTTGCTTAGCGCAAGTACCGTCGACAAAGAGCTTGCACAAACCGAGCTTGGCTACTCCCAATGGAAAGCAAGCCTGCCAGTTGTGATTGTGTTGTGGCTTCCAATGATGTGATGCTCACGTATTTGTTGCAGGTCATAGTGGATAGATACTACGATTCCGGCGATTCCATTGGTGCTGTTTTTTCAAGCATTGAAGCAGATTCTGCTTTGGTTTCCGCATGCTGTGCGGTCAATGCTTTCCCTCGTTACATCATAAATCATAATCTGCTGTCCAGGTGGCAGCTTTTGCCGGGAGTCTACCATTGCCAACGAACACACAACTCGGAGAGCACGTCTTCTTTGGGTACTAAGCAAATAAACAAGGCAACATAGGTGCTCTGAGTATGGTCTGGCCCAGTTTGCAACGTCAGTGGCTGTTTATAGAATAAAGTCCTTATTTAAGTATATGTCATAGGGCCACAACAACCAAGTGCATTCGGGTTTTCGACGCCGAGAGCCTGAGCCGAGCTTGTCAGATTGGTATTCTTGACATTAGCCGCTTTACTACAAAGCTACGTGTCGGGAGCAGCTTTACTACGAGCCACGGAAGTATGTCGGACGCGGGAAGTAACTGGGTAAATGTGCCAACATCAGTCACGAGTCCATGCGAACTCTCTCTTTCTCTTATGGACTCCTTTATCACGCAGGTTGCTGTTGACCACATGAGTTGGCAAAACTTTACAACCGGAGAATTGAGCCGTCCTTTCCAGGGCAAAGATTGTGAATCTATCTATGACAGTGGCACGGAGCCCCTTACATCTGCACTGAGCTCAGAAGAATCGACAACACCATGCTTAATAGCAGATGCCCAGAGGCCACCAGCTCCAGCATGTCGCAATACCATTGCTAGTATCAAGTATACAATACATCACAACGGGGACGTGCAAAACAAAGGAAAACAACAAATTGTGGCAGTTAATGCTACCATTGCAAGCAAGCGTGTTACATACGATATGGACAAAAAAAGTATGGAAGTTATAGGTGCTGACTGACATTCCAGCTACACTCACGGACGAAGATGGTCTAGTTGTCGTTCAGCAGGAGTATTCCGTTCAGTTCAGAAGTGATGCCGATGTTCCTCCGTCAATGAAATCAGGTAATCCGGGCTATATATTTGGACGCCCTATCCCCGTCATACCCCATCGGATTGGTTACCTCGGGGTGCTTGGCGCTATTGCTGATGAGGCTTGCACAGACCACAAGATCAATATGGTTTGACAGATATTGAATAAATTGCTTTAACTGAGCGTTGACATCACAGGTAACTTTTGGCGTAAATGTTCATTCCGGTTGCTTACTTAAGTTAAATCGGTCAGAACTGCGTGACTTTTGCGTAAGATCTCCCCTTTGCCTAACCAACAGTTCGTCACTCTGAGCTTGTCCTTCAAGGTTGGCAATGGACCGCACGCTGCAGGAAAAGGCTTGCCGTATGTTCACAGCGAGAATACACATTATCATCCTTGAGAGTACACAAAATAGGCGATACTTCAATACATCGCATATTTTCAATGCAGCTTTTGAAATGACAGACTACCGCGTGATGTCCAAAGTCCTTCTACAATAAGACATCAGCCTGAGAAATACATTAGGTTGGAATTTTTGGGAATGCAGCGGACTCACGTGACAATTCACAATGGCTGGAACTTCCTCGTCCGACTCGCAATGACGCCGACTGGCAAGAGCGCAGTGGAAGTTGCAAAAATGCAATTACGAGCATGAACTACCGTGAGTGTACTAGATCTTTTCTACATTGAGCTACGGGAGATTTAGGGTTTATATGGACATATGTCGGTGCACAGGGTAACCCCCAAGCAAAAATTATCGGAGCGCGGATAAGCTTTGGTACTTCTGATATTAATTACCATCACAGCACAGTCCCTAGCACAAGTCAGAGTATTTCAATAACAGCAACCGCGACCTTTGTCAAGAAGGATTCGGATTTTGTTGATTACTCACCGCCCTCTCCCCCTGTTGCCATATCAGTTCCGCATGATGTCTGGTATCCGTTTAAGATAGATTCGCACAGCGACAGGAGAACCCCATTTCTGAGTCTCACCTGGATCTTTGCTGCTAGCTTGGTAGTGGTAAACCAATAATCCCCGTGAGATAAGCAGAGAATGCACCCAAAAGCGAGCAAAATTACCGAGATGGTGTTGAAGGCTACCAGGGTTAAGCAAACAATTAAGCTCCAGGCACGCCAAAGCGTCGTCCATTGTCGGGTGTTTCGTTGATCTTGGCACTCTTCATAAAATCACGGGGTCGCATCAATGCGAACTGCTTTATGACTGCTTGGCGACCTGAATACACACCCAGGGGCCCGCAAGTAAGAGAACTTCAAGTTATCACACGAGAGCAAAATTATGCATGGTGCCAATGGCTCGGCCCACCGCAGAAGTCACCGCAGAGGCCCACCGTACCGGGACTCGGCGATTGCGGCCCCCACCCATAATTACTTCTCGCTAAATTCACCGGTGTCAGTACACAGTCCCAGCCCCCCCGGAAGCCCCGGCCGTCAATGGCCTAGCAGCTCCCTAGTACGTCAGTTACACAAGGAGCAGATATTGTGCCGCGTGGCAATGGGAGCATCGGCCGAGTTTGCCCCAAGAAATGGATCGCTATCAACGAATTGACAAAATTGGAGAAGGTTTGATGCCAACCTTCTATCCATCCCAACTCTAGCTCATAGGTACATATGGTGTTGTTTACAAAGCAACAGACAAAGTAGCTGCCAGCGCCACCACAGCGTTAGCATCAATTTCCGATTTAGGCAACTGGTGAGATTGTAGCATTGAAGAAAATTCGTCTAGAGGCCGAAGACGAAGGCATACCGTCGACTGTGTGTTCCAGCCAGTTAAAGCTGAAGATTAGACCAAAGAAGACATCATAGGCAATCCGGGAAATATCCCTTTTAAAGGAGCTTCAACATCCGAACATTGTCCGTCTCTACGATGTTGTGCACACAGATCGTCGGTTGACTCTGGTTTTTGAGTATCTGGACCAAGACCTTAAGAAGTACCTTGATATATGCGATGGTGGCCTTGAGACCGCGATCCTGAAGAGCTTTCTGTACCAGCTCCTGTGTGGCGTTGCGTTTTGCCACACCCACCGCGTTCTTCATCGTGACCTAAAACCCCAAAATCTTCTCATAAATCGCGAAGGAAAATTGAAGCTGGCTGACTTTGGCCTCGCCAGGGCCTTTGGTATTCCGGTCCGAAGTTATACGCATGAGGTGCGAATAATGATATTCAATCATGATTAACATGCTGATTAGGTTGTCACGCTGTGGTACCGAGCACCAGACGTTCTCATGGGTTCTCGCACATACTCCACACCTGTTGATATTTGGTCTATTGGCTGTATTTTTGCAGAAATGGCTACGTCGAGACCTCTATTTGTGCAGACCGTGCCTTATGAAACAACCTAGTTAGTCAACCGGCACCTTAGGCGGGTACATCAGAATCTGACCAATTGAAGCGCATCTTCAAGACCCTAGGATCGCCCATACAGCAAAGTTATCCTGGACTTGTCGAGCTCCCTGACTATAATAGAGACCCCAAAATCATGCAGTATCCTCCACCAAGGTCGTTTTCCGATGTTGTACCACGCATTGATGGTACTGGTCGCAGTCTACTTGAGAAGATGCTTGCCTATGATCCGTTGCAACGCTGCTCAGCTGCAGATGCGATGAAGCACGAATATTTTAACGCCAACATTGCGTCAAAAGTATAATAATAGACACTAGCTGAATTGGTGTCCGGCTTTAAGTCCAGAGAGCCAGTTGTAAAAGTACTTCTCGTAATCGCGGTACTGAACTTACTAGAAATACCCTGACATGCAAATCTCCACTTCGAAACTAGGCCTCCTTCGCTAATGCTGACCCAAGGGGCTGGGCCCCAAATGGCGAGATTTTCCAATTGATAGCCCGACTAGCCAACCGATACGTCTGGGTCCCAGGGACACTAGCTTGCCATGAAGTGCCCCGATGAACCTAATGTGCGGGTATCTGGCCTGACTTGAGGGTTCTTGAAAGAAAACTCGTTATGGTACCCCCCCGAAGCCCCCTTTGTCCCAAGAGCATCGGTAAGACGCAAACATGGCAATCTTTCGTAGGATTGTCCAAACAGTCGCCTGATGCGCCTGACGTTCGCAGCTGCTTCACCCGAGTGTCCTTGCGTTTTGGTGATCACGGCGCACAGGTTTAGGCCGTCCGGCTGGCACCGAGGAGAAGGTGGGCCTGAGGAAAATTCGACTCGAAGGCCAGCAAGGGGCCGGGCCTCCGAGTCGAATACTAGCAAATAAGTTATGTAAAAAGAGAACTTCTTGGGCCAAGAACGAACATTCTGCCGGCCGGCCCTATGGGCCCTCGCGCGAACGTTCGGCGACTGGGGTTAGGCATCTGGTTCGACGTGGGTGGGGGGTTGGGGTCGATCCTTCTACTAGTAGGGTGTGATTTACGTGAAAAACGCGTAAGTTGCGCGTAAAGCACCGCCAAAGAGGATCTCACGTAAAAAACTCCCGCTAGGGAGATCCTGGGCGGCGGAGCAGTACGCAACCCGTTTTGAGACTTTCAAAGTTTGCGCCGATCACACCCTCGCACATAGTGTGGCTGCCCCAAACGTGACGTTGTCAGGTCCGAGCCAGTTGCCAGTTGCATGCTGTTGCGAGTAATGTGCACTCTTATGCGCCGCGCTCGTGCTGCTTTTGGCTCGCTGCGTAGCTACCAAAAGTCCTTTTTAGGATCTCTAGCTGCATATAAATAATAAATAAATAAAAAATAAATTAAAGGAAGACCTAAAAAGAAAGGAACATATGTGCGGGTTTGTTAATAAGCACCGCAAATTACGCGTAAATCGCGGCGAAATATACGCAGCTGCCAGTAGACCGTCTCTCACTTAAACTACTTCTAGTACCTTAACTACCCTGTTCTGCCCCGACATACCCCAACTTCAGGGCTGTAGTGCGGCGCCAGAGAGCGTTCCGTGCCAAGGCCAATCTACTGGAAGAGCCACGTCGCTACTTCCCACAACGTTCTGTCGCGAGAATCCACTCCTCTGTCATGCATATCCATGCCGACCTATATAGTAGTGCAGAGTGTCTGCAGTGTCGAGAACTCCATATATGGAACAAACCTCATTGACCCAATCACGTAGTACATTTTCCTTCGCTGAACTCTCTACTGCATCATCAAAATGTAGTTTTAGGATTGCATAAGCTTCCTGAACCTACAATCACAGCGTGGTGATCGACATTTCACTACATTATTCAAACAGATCCAGATTACTGAGAAGGCTCTTTCTTCGAGCTGTTTCATGATTTGGTCGCGAAAGAGCTCCTCTTCCTCTTCGCTGCGCAATAACCTGTGTTGCACCCGTAGGTAATCGTGTGAAGTAAAAGTAAATATCAAGGACGTGGATGTCTGCTGTATCTCTTGAATATTTTGACTTGGTGGCGTGAAAACGTCTACAGAACTTTGGGAGGAATGGCCAACAGCCTGCGATTTCAATGAAATAGAGTCAGCTGCAGATGCTTCAGGCGGCGAGATCGTTACGTCATATCTTGGTTTAGATTCATGAGTGATCTCATTATTCACGATATTTTGTAATCCTCGAGTCAGTGCGTTTCGGTACTCCTCGGCCTGTCTCGGTCGAATTTTATGAAGGAAAGGCTCAAGTGCTTGAAGTCGATCCGATTCAGATGCTGCAATGAACATTTCCACGATCAGATCTTTAGCTGCGGTTCTAACTTCCTCAAAAGTGTGAGAGGCACATCCATGGATTTCGACGAATCCAATCACTGACCCAAGATCAAGAGCATGCAATCCATTTTCAGAAGCTACCCCTCTGTTCAAGCCATATTCTCGAGCTAGACGCCTGAGTAGTTCTAGACGTGTTGCAAGTGGGCGCCACTTATTATGAGGTGGTCGTTTCTTGTCTAAGGAGTTCATCACTTTTGCTGCGATTTGACGAGCACCAATGACCCGGCAATAAGATGGCGAGGCAAGCGCATCGACAGCCTTCTCCCGGAGACGAGCTTGATTGTCGCCTAGTTTCGACACGATTGCATCTAAGGCAGGTTCCATGGCAGTAAGCATATCAGCGGATTTGAAGTCTTGACATGAAAACTTCTGAATCACGTCTTCAAGGAGCGCCAAGGCAGTCAAATACACCTGAGCAACTTTATCCTGAACGCCGAGTCGGGCAATGCTGCAAAGATGCGCCATATCTTCAGATCGGCCCCAGCAGCCTTCGCTCACAAGTAGACGTGTCTTGGCCAAAGCGGCTTCACGCAAAGCCCAATTTTTCGACATGAGACAACAAGCACGGTATTCACCAAGGAATACCGAAATAGCACTAAAATCTGCATCTGCAACAATGTCGGTAGCAGCAAACGCTTCAGGCGCTGGTAATTCAGCAACATTTGGCAAGCCACTGAGAGCCCCAGAGAAATGCGGCATTGAATCTGTTGAGGGTGGTAAAATAGGAATGTCGGGGGTGGTGTGGACTTGAATGTGTTCAAAAACATCACTAGACTGGTCACGATGCTCCTCCCCTCCAGTGTACTGCGGTGACTGTGGTGTCTTCAAGATGCCCGACTTTTTTCCTAAGTGACTGTCACTATTGTTCATCCCAAGTTCCTTTTGTTCTTCTAACTTTTCAGGGACAACAACAATAGGCTGCGGCTCACTAGATAGGCTGTGCCTCACCAAATCTTGCGCAACTTTGTTTTTGGAAGATAAATGAGGCATTAGCTGCTGTTGTTCAACGTGCATGTCAATATCACAATGCCCCACAGCTTCGTTGACACATTTTCGCAGAGAAGAAACCTCCTTCTTAAGAAGTTTTGCGCGGTCATAGTCTTCATCTCGCACAGCGCGGCGCTTAGCGATTTCTATTTGGGCAAGCTTAATGCCTAGTGTTTGTATTCTCTGCTCTGCTAGTTTAATCTTTTTTGCAGCTTCAAAATCCTCCGCCTCAATAGCAACACTTTTTGCTGCGACTAGGGATCGTATTTGCCTGGCAGTCAGTGGATCGACCTAGATCGTAAATTATAAAGAAGGATAAAGAAGAAAATGGAAAATGGCTTTGTCTGCACATTAAAATCAAATGCAAGGTCATCAACACGGTCATCGTGGGAAATACACGCGCCTCGAGATAGATTTTTGATCTCTGTGAAGTGCCCAATAACCTAAATTACGCAATTATACCATGCCAAGCCCAACAACGCGCTAATACATTCAAAGCGATAATGCCAACCTGATTGAATAGGTTGGCTTGGTTTACATGGCAGCGATGCATAATGAGTTTGAGGTATTGGCCTCGCGCATTCACGTACACAGACTTCAGCTCCCTCGCTTTATACCTAGATGATTTTCAAGAGGGAATCGACACGAAGTACACACTGAAAGGCGACTGGCTTCGTTCGTTTGGATCCAGAGATAGATAGCCTAAGCGCGTCCAAAGCACATCGTCTAGGTTGGCGGCTCTGGGTCCGATGAATATTTCAACACGAGTTGCCTAATCAGTCCCTAAGAATGAATCTCGAAGTGTCATTAACTCAGTATGACAACTATTTTGTGCTGATGACTTAACAGTTGAATCTGAGATATTGTCGCCGGCCGAGCTAATTCGATTGTGACCTCTTGTGGGTACCTTTGTGTTCACCCCGTGGCTCAAGGGAGGGGGGGGGACTCGGTAATTTGCTCGCAGAATCGCGAAGTTTGCCAACCACGCGTTTGTGGTGAATGCACGTTTAATTCGCTTGCTGGGAATTCTGGATCACACCCAGACGAAGCAACAACCCCGTAGCTTAATTTCGCCATGCTACAAAAAAATACATTAAAGACTCTCCTGTGTTTACGACCGGCAGAGTCAAAGATACCTACCTCGGCATCCACCTAGGTACGAGCTTGTACCGAGTAGTTTTGTCCGCAAACGCTCGGAGCGAAGTAATCCCTGGCGCTGGACCTCAGGCATCGACGGCCCTCGTGCTAGCCGTAGCCGGGCGCAGCTGAACTAGCTAGCTGGACCTAGCCTGAGCCTGAGTAGGCCTGAAGTCTGAGTCAGCCTGAGCCTGAGGCCCTGAGGCTCAGTGGCCAGAACCCGGCGGAGTTCGGGCCGGGCCCGACCACGACTCAGTGGATTCGGGCCGGAACTGGCACTCCTAGGTAGGCATAATAGTGTTGGGTGGCCCGGGCCATGGTGGATTAATAGTCTGAAGGGCCTGGAATGTCTTTCGCTACCTATTCCAAGCTGCTGTGCATACAGTCATTGTCCTCAACTGCAAAAATTTGGCAGGTACTAGGACTACTGGTAACTTGAACTTGAAAGCAGGCCCTGAGGCTCCGAGTCCGAGTCTCCCCCTAGCCGGGCCCTTGCCAGTGAGACACAGATACCTTGGAGACGACGACGATATACATCATTGCGCAGTCCAATCGCACATACCAGGCCGGTTGAGCCACTGGAAGATCCCGATCCCTCCCCCGCGCAGCGGCCTCGCCACGCAGCGGGTGGTGTCTGGGTGGCGTTCTAAAATTTTTCCCCTAGGGCGGCTTTCCTGCACTTTGCCTCCCCGTTGCAAGCTTAGTCTAGCGTGCGTGCCCGCTTAACTATCTCCCTTTAAGACAACCCGGGCCAAACCCGGGCCCGCCAGCGATCAACGACGATCAAGGACTATACTTAAAATGATGGACTCGTCTTAGATACACGAGACACACAAGACTTGAGTGGGTGGGGGCGAGAAATATAACCCTGCCCGATAGTCCTTATTCTCCCAACCTAATGTAACTACCTGGAGGAGGACACTGATAATGTAACTAAGGTAGCCCAAATTATAGCCGAGACATCGCCGGGGGGGAATTGGATTGGCAGCGCGAGAACTCAGTCTGAGTTGCCTCTTTCGTGGCACTGGCTCAGATCGGAGCTTCGTGCAGCCGTGTGAGCCTGTAGCTCGCCCAGTGCAGCATTTCGCTGCCCAGCGGCAGCCCAACGCGAATCAGGCGGTTTTTCGTCTCCGTAGCATGAAATCTCGGCGCGAGGTGGCTAAAAACTGACACTGGACGAGCTGCTGCCCGGACACGACAGGGCGAAGCTACGGTCAAGTTTATGCGCCATCGTGACTGTCTTAGCGTCGCGAGAGCCCGATCCGACGGTCTCGGTGTTTCGTGGTGATGGGGTGTACTCTACGAGTTTTGTCGCAGCTGCAGACGTTCTAAGATTCTGGAATCGCGACGGGAAGGGGCTATCGAATGTCTATAATGCACTCTGGAGGCTGCTCGCACCCCGTGACACTTCGATGGATCGCGAGCTCCGGGCCCATTTCGCAAGTGGGCTCATAGCAGCCTGCCAGTTGCGACGATTTGTTTAGCTAAGTTTAGCAAGCGTACCGTCCGGGTATTCTCAGGGTAAGAGCTCAGGCTCTAAGAACACGCAGTAGTACCCTTCTTCACGTAAGTAGTACGAACGGGGCCAGGCAGCACGGGGATCAGTGCACTGCTGTGCTCCTAGGCACATTGCAACCTAGTATTTTTTAGCAGCTTGAAAGTCAGACTCTGAGAAATTTCGGAATGTAGACTCCGGCAATGGTGTACTTTCGCGCCGGGCGGGCGCGAAGGAAAATGTTTCAGCCTGTCAGTTTGCTCGTCTTTAAGAAACAATTTCCAAAACAAAATTCGCCCATACGCTGGTAACTCGGTTTCCTGAGGGCCCTCAAGTACCAGCGATGTGGGTCATCAGCCTGATCGCGTGCCAGAAGCATACGCGACGCGGCACGAAACGCCGCTGGCGCGACGTTCGCGGCCACTAAAAACGTCAGATCCCAGCCATTTCGGCCCGCTCTTCGTCATAAGGTGGGAACAGGCGTGAGTAATCTTAATCTAGAAACTTCAAGACTTGCAGACTGCGATCAGGCTTGCGTTGTGAACCGTCAAATCTGGCTCCCCCCCATTCGTAATTGATGCTACTGCACGAAGATTGACTAATAACCAGCCACTCTAACCAAGTATGCATATGACTCTAGTTCGTCACATTCTGTGTGATTGACTTTGGGCGGCGCTTCTTGTGACTGGATGTGGCCTTTTTCGATCATAAGGATATGGCACAATCGGAAGATCACATCATCGAAAAATTTCATATTTACTTCAGCACCCCAGTTGATATCACAAAGCAGCTCTTGGGCAGCAGACAGTGGTCCCATACCCACAAAGCAATCACGGACCATGGAGAGTTCAACTAGCCTAGCATATAGTTGTTCTGCAATGTAAGCACGGGTGCGCGGGTATGGAGAATGCAGACATTGGAGAAGCGTGGCAAGAGAACGGTGTGCAAGTACCGGAGCAGACACTGCCGCGGCAGAAAGATAGGCCAGGAGAGCATCCACTGCGGCACAGATTTTTTTGACATCACTCGAATGTTGATATGAAGCCAACAAGGTTAGCGAAATCACCAGATCAAGCCCAAGAGCATTTGGATCACTGTGCACACGACTCGCGGTTTGGAAAATCGGATTGAGAGCCCCTGCCTCAATCAGGGCAGTTAGGCATCTAAGAAGAGGTAGATGCATTCTGCTTCTCTCTTCGACAGAGGGTGCCTTCGATACCCTGGAACCAAGAGTACGTGTCTTGAGGACAAACGACCGGGCAAGGTAAGATGTATCTGAATTATCTTGAGTCTTGGCCTCTGTCATTGCATGGTGAACTAAAGCATGTCTAAACAGGCTGCCCATCTTTGAGTCTCTCGAGCCCGCGGACTGAATCAAACCAGAGAGAATCGCACTATGATAGGCCCCCTTAAGCTGAAGACACGTGCATAGACGGCTTGGAAGCTCAGAACTTTTTCCATTAGCAAACAGCCTGACTTCAATCTCATTTCGCATTGGGACGGCGGGGGCGCGTTGAAAAAGCATTGGCAGTAACTGCAAGGAAACTTTCCGAACGGTGTCAAGCTTCTCGCTAAGATGCCGTAGTAGAGCGCAGCAAAGCTCCTGTGACTCCCTTGCCCCCCAACTGAAAATTGAGTCGACGTGCAGGAATGGCCTGGCAAGTACAAAATTGACACAGCCACAATCGGCAGTGATTCTTGCAGCTCGCTTGAGAAGACAAGGTACAATACGGGATTTGCAAGAGGTGGACGTAAGATTGCACTGCGGATTTATAACTGAAGCTAGAGACACAGCGGCTTTAAGTCCGCAAATACGACACCAGGACCCAACGTCACCACGCTTATCAAGGCCAAAGTCTCGGGCAGCATTGTGCACAAATGAAGCATGGAGCTTCAAGGCTCGCTTCCGTATCAGATGTCTTGAATCGATGACGGTGACTATTTCCTTGAGTGCAACTAAAGCACCGCGCCTTGTTTCAGCGTCCTTTTCGCCAGCAACCATGTTGAAGCGCCATGCACGAACAATTAAGGTCTCAAATACTACATCAAGTGTTGATTTATCCCTGACAACAAGCCATGCAGGCAAGGCGCCGAGGCAGTTACACGAGCCTCTGGCGAGGCTCGCAGTTGTCCCTTTGCGCACAATGTCCAGATACTTGAATACGGTCTGAGATAATAGCGCTTCATCTGGCTCATTAAAAGCGCCGTTTGTGTACGCAACCACTCCAAAATAGCTCATTGAGAGTACGCGCACTGCTGTAGCTGCAGCGGTGCGCACAGTCTCAAGGGCGTGACCACTTGAATCATCTAAGGAACCCAACAGCCTCAATTGAGTCGGGGCATTTAGCGGGCAAGAGCACGAAGCCAGGGCCGCAATGAAGCTGCAGGCAGCGATTCGCACTAAATCACCGTCTCTGCCTCGGTAAAGGCGTGATGATTCGAGACTAGGGACTACAGTACTCAGCTGTGCGGAAAGATAATTATCATCAAAAGTGCGAAGGGCACGCATTACATGTGCAAGAGCAAGAAGAGCGCCGTGGCGGAAGGCCAGGTCCCTGCTTCCACTCGCAAGAGGAGCCAGAACCAAGCTGGCTCTACGTGCAATATCCTGCAGCAAGGATCGATCATTGACAATGTTCATGAGAGCATAGAGGGATTTGGCCGAGAGAATGCGGATTCGAGTATCCCAATGCCCAACGAGTTCTCTGAGCAGCTTTGCAAAGGCTGCTTCCCAGTAGCCCATTTTGGCGATTACAGGGGTCATTTCAATATACGCACGCTCACATGAACCAAGGGCAGAAAAGCTCAAAGTCTGTGTCAGTTTGATGCCAATGGAACCAAAAGCCTGAATTCCCTGTCTACCAATGTTTTCTTGTAGGGCCGCTCCGGCAGCTCTTCGTACATGGACCTCTCGATCAAAGACCGCTGTCATTAGAATTTTTTCGATTAGAGCGGGTAGATAGAGACCGAGCACACAGGGAGGATATGCTCGTGCGAAGGCCCAAGCCACGTAGCAAGCAGCGTCTCGCACGTTGGCCCCAACAGAACGGCTCCCATGTCTTACCTCATATCTTAAGGCAAGTTCAAGGGCAGAAAGTGATTCTGGAAGGCGCTTAGGCAACAGGATGCCAAGACGACCGAGCTCTGCGAGGGCGAGGCAAGATCCATGCCACGCATTATCATTATGATGGGACCCAGGATCCGTGAATATTGACAAAATATTTTTGACAATATCATCCGCCAGGCCACGTGGAAGTCTAGATGCTATTCGTGCAATCCCCTTCGCAGCAGACCACCTAATTTTTGTCTCTGAGTCGCATGTGGCTTGTAGGAGCACACCCACAGCTGATTCTACAATGTGCTTGAATCTCTCATCTTCGACCCCGACACTTGCCCTTTGCCCAGTCTCCTCATCAGCATCTGAGACTTCATAGCAGCTTTCAAAGCCATCCATCATCAAAGTCCTTTTTCCTCGGGTGTAGCACCAAGAAGCATTTCGTGGTTTAAGCACGGCAATGCCAAGGCGTGCGACCAGCTTGATAACGAAGTGTTTCAGAATTCGAATCGTACCGTATTTGGCATCCAAAAGGCAGGGTCGAACAGCTTCAAAGACTCTGTCGGCAAGCTTCTGAAGCAGAGTTCTGTCGCCACGCTTATATATTGCGGCTAGTGCCTGAACAGCGCCCATCGCAGCAAAGGGGGCTTGGCTTTCCAAGCTGCCAAGATCTGCAAGCAGACTAGATATCTGATGAACCAAGTCAACCATAAAGTGGATCGATACATCCTGCCGAGTTAAAGTCGTCGAAATGCAGAATGCAGCTGCTTGGCGAGATGGACCTGGTTCGTTGAGAGCTTCAGTACAGCATTGGACAATTCCGGCAACCAGCGTTGTGCCGTCGTCAACTATAGAGTTCATGTCAAAAGGGTTTAGCAAGAGCACACCTAGCCACAGAAGAAGCAAATAGTGCGTTCGCCATCTTTTAGTCTGCGGCGACCCATCTAAACTTATAAGTGTAACATAAACTGCATGCAGATCCCGCACAGCATGCGGTACCGACTTGACCATGTTTTTATATCCCTGCGCACTACAAATCTCGTAAAGCATGTCGCATGCCCGGTCTAGTTTCCTGTCTTGGAACCCCAATTGGGGAGAGCATATCGGAGAACGTAACAGTCGCCTAGGCAGACAAGTCTCAGAGAAACCCCATGTGCGCACACTGCTATATCATGCGTGGATGCAAATGTAATGAGGCATTCGGTTGCATGAGTAATATCAGGTGACACTGTTGAGGTCGTGCAGTATTTTCGCACGGTATGTGCATTTTGCTCTCGTTCATTTTCGGACTCCCGAAAGCCATGTTTCTGATTCTTGTTTTGATCTTTTTCATCGAAACAGATCCTGTTGACCATCTGCAAAAATCCACTCTTATCGGCTGTCGAGGCAGAGTCCGGAGCATTTGTCAGCATGCTTACTGGTACACCAAACGATTCAATAATGTACTCATACTGTACTGGTATAAACTAAAATAAAATATTATAGAATCTGAACCCAAACTCTGCAGAGACGCCCAAGTAAACTGCATGCCACTGCTCAAACTTGCGGGGAGCACTCTGAGCAAACAGATCGCAGTGCACTAATGGATTCGAGGGTAGCAACAATCAAACCAAAGGTACAACGTTCTAAAGGTGCAACAGACCAGCATCGCTGAATCAACTGGGCGAGCGGTAGGTCCTTCTGTCGGAGAAGATCAAGCGAAGGACGACCTCCAGCAATTGTCCTTGCAATTGCTTCAGCTGGTGAGAATTTTGAGAAAGGCCTCGGCTCCCAGAGGGCAAGCTGCCAAGCACAAATGGCGAAGGAAAATACATCTGCCGGATATGCATAAGGCCTATGTTGAGCGACCTCTGGCGCCATCCATCGGAGGGTGCCGGTTCCTCCTGTGTGTTCATCGCTCAATGTTTTTGACGTGTGGAGGCATGAGAGGCCAAAGTCTGAGATTTTTGCCGCGCCCTCCGCATCAAGAAGAATGTTGTCTGGTTTGAGATCCCTATGCAGATGGCCCATGGCATGTATATACGCCATGCCTCGACTGACATCAAGCATGATGCCCAATCTAGTTTTGAATGGTGGGCCCGTCATATCGGGATTTTCACCAACCCGTGCGTCTAAGCGCAAGTGTTGCGCAACACTACCGCCAGCGAGGAACTCGAGTAGGATACCGCAAGAGACAGGCGGGGCACGTGCGATTCCAAGGATGCGTACACAATTAGGGTGACGGAGTGTTGCAAGAGTCGATATTTCGCGTACGAGTTGCTGGGCAGCCTGCGATGGTACGCCATTGGGCATTTGTCTCGCCAGTACAAGCTTGATGGCCACATGCTGGCCACGCCAGAGTGCAAGATGAGTGGAACCAGTTGAACCACTTCCTAGAACTTGACCAAAGGTGATATCATGCACACTGACCTGGATAAGCCCCTGCTGCGCATCCATTCCAGCCCATGTTCGAGTTGCGCTAATATTGTGCTCTCGAGGAAGAGGAGAGAACGCAGAATAATGCGAAGATGAGCGGGGTACTAGCAACATGTGATTGCACTGTTCTGCTGTCAAATTTTGCGTGTTTGTTTCAATTTTGATATCTCTCTCGGTTTCACTATTTTCCTCAGGGGACATGCCACGTCTCGTCCATGTTGGTTTTGCGTGGGAACGGAGCTGGGACGCATAAAGAATTTCGTAGATGTCGGGAGGAAGAACATGATGCAGCGCCGCAATTTCTACAACCTGAAGCTTGTCAATCCAATCTGTCATGAGCTGCCAAAGGCTCGCTGGATCAAGATGCACGGCATTAGCTTGGTTCAATACACAACCACTTTGGCCAAGGGCAGCAGGTAAATAGTCAATGTGCGCTCTCCTATTGCCCTCATTTCCCCATGGACTTATGGCCCATGTATTCCCGAGCAAGGCGCAGTGGAGACTTACGATGTCGTCGGGAGCACGAGTTGCTGCCTCAAAATTCCGTGCATTTAGTATTTCTCTCACGTGGCGTGCAAGGCGGGTTAGAGCCTCTGTGTGCTCATCCTCGGGGAAAAACATGCAGCGGATGGCGCTGCAGTTATCCTTGAGCTCTGAAAATATAGCAATGGCAGCCCGAAGCTCATCTCGTCCTGGAAGCAGCTCTAAGCTCGATGACTGAGGACAGCCTTCACCAATAGAGCACGTGGGTCTATGTGAATCATACCTTACTGTCTCAGAATGCGGGATTGTTGCCAGCCTAAAACCTAGCATCCCGGCGGTCAGTGCACGCTGAAGACCTGCATATTCCTTCAGACGCAAAAGCATGTGAACAAAACTTAGCAATTTACTATTGCTACGAGGCAGAACAACAGCCCCATGAAGCTCCAATAATCGTCGCAGGACTACGGAATAGCTACGTGCTACATCAGCATATCGCCGCTGGTCTACATGGCCTCCCAAGACAACTTGTCGGATGGAGTCTATATCTTTTTTCATCGTGGCAAATTTCATCTCCACTTCAATCATGGCTCTGGCCCATGCCGCTTCTGCGAAGTCAAAACGTGATGTACAGCTCCTCTGCGACAATGGGTTTGAATGCTCACCAGATGCTTGTCCCACTTGCTCGCCAAACGGACGTGAAGCGTGACCCAGAGTTAACTTGACCTCTGGGACACTAGTCCGAAATGATTGCAACCACGCTACTGTCTCTTCCCACGCTGCTGTGGACACCGCATGCTGCTTTGCCAGAGACCTAATTTGCACAATCATCGTAGCGTGTATGATCCTGGCGCTGAGCACACTGTGCGCCCCATGATGCGTCAGCAACATGCAGCGTCATCAACCCACGCTCGCGCTGGAGTTGGTGCATCAGAAGACCCATACGCGCTGTCAGTTCCGCACCACGTGTCCAAAAGACAGCCAACTCATCGCTTTGAATATACCCAGCTCCGTCGCCCATGTTTGACGGCTCACCTCTCATGGACCTGTTGTTGACTCCCCTCGGTCTCTACCTAGAGTCTAGTAGGGGGCGATACCCAAAACTCAAAATTCTATGACTCCTCCCGGGACCCCCAGCGTCGTCACCATGCTTTAGAGGGACCTTACTTAGTATATTTTAAGGTAGCTCCGCGTCAGACTATCTCAGCCGCAATACTCCCAAAGGTGCGTACTCCTCAGCTGAGGCTTTGGTCTTGCATTACTAGTAATAGTAGTATTCGCATTAGGGTTGGGCGAGATTCGGTTTAGAGCGGGTCCGGAATGGTCCTAGCGTCGGCGGTGGCAGTTTCGCGGCAACGTGGGCTCGGATGGTTTTGAAAAGGTGGGGAGCGAGAGAAACTTTTTTACACGGGCGGAAATTGCGAGCGGCGAAGAACAGCGTTCTGAAGAGCGGCGCAAACAGCTTAAATGCTAGTGGCGTAAAACTCACTAGGGCCTGTGTGCCCCGTACCGGTAACGGCGCGGGGCAGCTAAAAATGCTAAATAATAAAAATGAAAGAGCTCCAGCGCCGATGCTGGGCTATTTCCCGGTGCCCCCAAGCACAAAACAATTCACCTCGGGATGGCATGCGGTCCAGCTTCGACCGATCCGCCCCTCCTACGGGGGTCGTAGTGGACCGAGGACGGCCGAAATCTTTCAGCACTCCGTCAAGTTCCAGTCTCGACTCGGACTCGGAGGGCAAGTCTCCATAGAGATCATACTACGAAGCCTAAAGTACGGCCGTTGGGCCGGGTTCTAAGTGCAAATCCGACGCGCGAGGGGGTCAGAATCGTCCGGGACTCGCCACTAAAACCCGTAGCAACCGCAACTATCGACTAGTCGACTGTCGACTAGCTAGCTATGAACAACACCCGCTGAAGAAAAGTCCACTTTTAAAATTCGATCGAATGGATACAGCCTCTCATAGCGACCACAAGAGCCAATTCACAGCGTTTCTTGACACGCAGCACAGGGGTGAATACGACCAGCAAATCAGAGAGATGGCCAAAGCGGCAGATGGGAGAACGTCCCAGCGACTACTTGTGAGTGTAAATGATATCCGGCAATTCGATCCCAAATTAGCAACACAATTGCTGCGGCAACCTCTTCGTTTTCTCGCGCCGTGGACAGAAGTCGTCACCGAGCGTGTGCAATACGCTACAGGGAAAAAAAACACAAGTGAAAGTATTTCTCTAGCTGCTCGGACGCATCTTGGTTTTATTGGCACCTTCGGTTCGCATCACGTATCTCCGCGTGAACTGCGTGCATCCCAGCTAGGTACCATGGTTTGCGTTGAAGGTGTCATAACAAGGTGCTCAATCACGCGGCCCAAAGTGGTGCGCTCTGTTCATTGGTGTGCATCAACGCAACAACACATTACCCGTGAATACCGTGATTCGACAGCGCTTGACATGAATATTGTGGCGGTAGTGAATGCTGAAACTGAATCAAAGGACAATCCCAAAATTCACCCGCTGCAAGCCTCTAGGTCTTCACCCTCAAGTGATGCGGACGGCAATATACTAGAAACGGAATTTGGATTAAGTGTCTATAAGGATCATCAATGCGTAACAATCCAGGAACCTCCTGAAAGTGCTCCGCTAGGACAGCTCCCCCGCTCCGTCATATATCGCTGCGCGCAGTCAAAGGGCACGGTGATGTTTTGCGTTTAGGTAGAAGTTTTCCTTGACGATGATCTTGTGGATACAGTAAAGCCGGGGGACCGCGTTAAATGTTCAGGAATTTATCGTGCGTTGACTCACAACAGTCCAATTACTTCCGGTGTTTTCCGCACGGTTGTCTTGGCGAATTCGCTTACTTTCCATGGTCATGGCAATACTGCGGCATCTTTAAGTCCGAGAGATTTAGCAAATATCAGAAAAATTGTAAGATAACCGGCTGCACTCCCAAAAAATCACTTCTTACCTTTCAGGCCAAGCAACTTGAACTTGAGCGCTCAATTCAAGACACCTCCGACGCCGTATCATCCGGATTTGGCCGCATACTCCACGCGCTTGGAGCTGGTTTTGCCCCCTCAATATGTGGTCACGAGTCAATAAAACGCGCTCTGATTCTACAACTTGTGCTACCCGATGCGTTATTCCAATGAACTCGATAATCCGACTCTAAGAAACATTGACTTCAGGTTGGGGGGACCGAGAAGAGCCTGGTAAGTGGATCCCGTCTTCGTGGTGATATCAATGTACTTTTGGTTGGCGATCCATCAACGGCAAAGAGCCAATTACTTCGGGCTTCAATGCGCGTGGCACCACTAGCTGTTAGTCGGATGCTGAGCATATTTTTTAGCGTAATCAACTACATCCATCTGAATTAAGCTAGGTACCACTGGTCGAGGGTCTTCGGGAGTTGGGTTGACGGCTGCGGTTGCTCAGGATCCTGAGACTGGCGATCGACGTTTGGAAGCTGGCGCTGTTGTTCTTGCTGATCGCGGTCTAGTGTGTATAGACGAGTTTGATAAGATGTCGGCAGGTATGTAGCAAAGACCCCTATCTGGAATGCATGTGTACTCCCAGGTGATCGGGTGGCAATACACGAGGTTATGGAACAACAGACTGTGACTCTGGCGAAAGCAGGCATTCATGCCTCGTTAAACGCAAGATGTGCAGTACTGGCTGCCGCAAATCCTGTTTACGGTCAATATGATACTGATCGACGACCTCAGGAGAATGTGGGATTGCATGTAGCATTGTCCAGGACAGCCTTCTTACACGAATGCACTGCCTGGTGCTTTTAGGCCGGATTCATTGCTTTCTCGTTTTGACCTTATGTTTATAGTGCTTGATAACGTTGACGCTGAATCGGACAGGCATGTTGCAAATCATGTGCTCTCTTCTCACCAGTACCGGTTCCGTGATCAAGATACTTCAATCAAGTCTGTTGATGTGCTTAAGCCCCCAGATTTAATTGACCAAAATGAGTTTCACGGTGAAGGTTGGTCCATGACGACTTGTTCATTTCTAATTTTCTAAACTGTTACAGAAAGTAAATCATGTTCTATCTGGCAGACCCAACACCAGTCTAAAAGCATAGACTTCAACAAGTACGTAAAAAAGAATTCATCTTTAGTCTCCGAAGCTGACGTGGTACTTTTTTCTGTTTAATTAGGCATCTTATCACTGCTGCAGATACTGCCCCTGCATGTTCCTTCGCAGAAGATTCCTTTCCTAGGGGCACACAACATAATCTTACTCAGGCCAGTCTTCCACCCAAAGATGCAGTGCTAAATTTGGCCTTTGTGCGCAAGTACATATCATTCGCCCGGCACAATGTCGATCCGAAACTTAGCGAGGAGTCTCGCGAAAGTATCGCGAATGCTTATGCAGATCTTCGTTCCAAATCCGACGACCGTACCTTGCCGGTAACCACTCATTGTGCTCTTTATGTAACTTAAAAACAAAAATTTTTATCTTGTGTCCCACTCATACTAGGTGACGGCTCGATGCCTCGAATCTCTCATTCGAATTGCAACGGCCCATTCCAAGGTGCGGCTCTCCAACATTGTGGATGGTCGTGATTGTCATGCAGCTCTCAAATTTCTTTCGTAAACTCCAGCGCAACCTCCAGTTGGTATATGCATGACCACATATGTTCCACAGCTTCGCCCTGTACGGCGATGCAAAGCTTGGTCCTCATGAAGTTAATGCCTTGTCCAGGTCTTTTGTCAATAAGGATGATTTTGTAAAAAGATCTGAACGAATACCTACCGAACAATTAAATTTTAGGCCATTGAAGCGACGGGGAAGCGTCTACGAAAAACCAGCGATGCAGATAGTCAATCAAGCCACGCCAGCTTGCAACCGCACGTTGATGATGTTGGTCGTCATAAGATCTTGGTTGACGCATATACCCAGCTTGCGTCTATTAATGCTACACGGGGAAAAGTGCACATCAACGAGCTTTTGACCCTTGCCAATTCTTTTTTGAGCGAGAAAGACAGAATCTTCCAATCACCCGAAATTGAAGTCATTCTACATAAGTTGCAGGATGAGAACAGATTAATGTACGACGAATCGAAGCGCAACACGCAGTGATGTTTGATAGCACTTTTTTAGTTTACGTGACCTTGTTTTCTAGGTGATATACACTTCCTCTGATAGGACAATCCACTCGCCCCTTTCTTCTTTATCAACCCGAACCTGCCAATGGCCCAAAATAAAATCGAGTTGAGTTACATACAGCTTGATTACAGGAGTTTATACAAGATTTGGTTTGTCTCGAGGCTTGCGTAGAATATAGCATGTGTGTGTCTCGTCTGCGTTATACCATGAAGTCCACTTCCGATAGTGGGAACTCATCCTTACTGCAACCCCCCCCCCCCTCGACCGCCTTTCTGAATCCATGCAGTTGCAGCCGGCGTGCAGAATTTAAAAACGGGCTCAGGACTTCAAGTCCCAACAAGAACCGTGGCGACGCGCTTGGGATCCGTGCAAAGGGGCTAGCCACAATAAGCGACTCTCTCTCTCTTTCTTTCTTCTAGAGCCCGGGAATTTCAACTTTCCGAGTCAAGTTCAACTGTTCAAGTTTTGGTCCTAGAGTCCAGATTTTGGACAGACTCGGACAAAGACTCACGGTTACCTGACCTCCTCTCCCACCGGGCCCGTCTGACTACTGCCAACGTAGGCGCCGTGACTAGCACCGTAGGCGCCGTGACTGGCAAGTGTACTGGCGTGCTTTAGACTCCGAGTCTGAGAGGATGGGCCCCCGGTCCTCAGCGGAATGTGCACTTATATAGATAGGTGCCTCTCCTTCCCCAGCCTCCCCAAGTATCGTGGCATCGGCAGGATGCGCGGCAATGGAGGTCGTCAGAACACCACCGTGAGCCAAATTAGCCAAAAAAATCGGATATACTGCCAGTGAGGAGTATACAGTCCATTGCCTCAAATGTGTGTTCCTCGCTTATCCAGAATTGAGATCCAGTCTTGAATCTTAGAGGACCCGTAGGTTCTTGAAGAAACTCGCAGGTGTACATGGGCTCAGGAATATTAATGTGGAGGATCCTCTGGGCTTTTTCTTGCTTATCGCTTCCTGGTCCAGACCACTGCGTCCAAATGGTGCTTGCGCGCTGCTAGACTAGCCTTCAATTTGATCATCATTTGCCAGCTAGGATTGCCAGCTAGGATAAATCACGCATGCAATACCATTTGAGAGTGATTAGTGTTGTCATCATCCCCCATATATAATCTGAAGAGGTCGGCGAGGGCAAGAATAGCACGCCCGCGGCGCACATCCTGGGGAAGCGCACCAAGTGGATTTCCAGTGCTAAAGCCAGTTTCAACTCTCATCCAACTGATGCGATCTGGTTTATCAACTTCGTTGTTTCGGGAAACAGTGACGGGTCTTGCACCATGACTCGTGCCTACAGAGCTTTCTGCACGCATTCGAAATCTCTCTTCGCGCCTAAACGACAGTTTAGTAGGTTTCGCTCATAGGCAGTATGAACGGCCTCACCGGGCATATTCCATGATGTCATATTTCTTCTGAAGAATTCCATGTAGCTCTCGCTCTGTGCGAAGCAATTGTTCGCGGATCTTCTGATTCTTCAGCTCCTGCTGAGCATGTAATTTCCTGATATGGTATGTCATATCTCAAGCATTTTGGGACAATACTCGGCTGTGACGCGCACTTCCAACTTCCAGCCTCTTCAGCGAGTGCTTTATATTGCATCTTCCAATGTGCAAGCCTATATCCGTCGAATGATGATTAAATTGGAAGTTAAGCAACAAATTACGCGGCTGCTGTGTACGACTTTGCAGCATCCGACTCGAGTTGAATGTACTCTTTAGCCTGCGCCTCTAGCCGGGACTCGAGATCTACATTAATTGACTCCACATCAGCTATTCGCTGCAAGGTGATTCGCAACTGAGCTCGACACTCTTGCATCTCAGCTGCACGATACACATCTTTATGAGACGTACTCACACCAGCAGCCTACGGTGCAGGCTTGCGCTCGTCAGGACAAGTGAAGACGTACCACGCGGTCAAAGAAGCCTCCACCAAAACTCTCCACCGTGGTTTCCGCACTATATTCAGCGGAGCTCATAGAGGTAAACGCCTACGGTACCGAGGTACCTACAGTACCTAGGTACGGTAGGTACGCTCTTACAGTTAGATTTCAGCTGCCCGGTACCCAAGCCAGGGGGGGCGCCAGCAGATCCATAGGATCACAAGTGGGGGCTCCTAGTCACCCTGGGCCACTAAATACGCTGATCATGATGCGCCCCACGTCGTGGACTCGGACGTCGTGGCGTATATGCAGTGCTGTGTAGTAATTCCGAGTCTGAGTCCGCCGAGTCACGGTAATTCAGAATCATAGGCCTCGGCCTCAGCCTGAGGCTGGCAATAATCATGATGACACTGGCAGCCGCTGGTCAAGGTATTGGCAATTTCAAGTTCTTCCACCCACCCACACTGCCGCCAGTGTATTGTGGAAAATTTGAACTCTCGATTGGTGAATCTGTCCAAGTTAAACCAAGCAAACCAAACAAAAACCAAAACTTGAACAAAACCAAACAAACCAAACCACGCAAAACCAGTCATCATGATATGCGTGGGATCATTCTCCGGATTTCTCTCCCGCCCGAGTAGTATAATGGGAATGAGATTAGCGAAAACCCTTCAAGTTCTAATCAACGGTGAGATTAGCGAGAACCCCTCCTAATCGAGCGGAAGTTACTGCAGCTGCAAGTTGTAGCTCGCGCCAATCTGCGACCCATGCGAAGGGACGCGATATTTCTCGCTTCTTTGCAATGCCGCCAGCGAGGGTTGGCGTCGTGTGCATTCAAGTTGCCACCACTGAAACGTTACGGTCAGCTTCTTGTGTAGCTAGCAAGCATTTTAGTAAGATGATTATGACGGACTGTTTCGAGTCCGATTTTGTCAACTGTTCGCACTAGTCTGTTTGCATTATCACGAAGGTGGCATTGAACTGCCTTATTCTTGGATATAAGAGCACGCTGGTGAAACTCATGATGCTGTCCCTGCAAGAAATCGTAAGTAGCAACCAGGCGCCTAATGTTTGTGGTAATTGCTTTGATGGGTAGCTCAGCAGCTGCACATTTATCATCGAGCAGGTAAAGCTCTTGGGCACGAGTCTGCTGCCTGCTCGTCTGGGTACGAAGGAGTTTGTAAGCATGCGACCCGGCCTCATAACTTGGTTTGGCAAGAGCCATCTCCATGTCATGCCAACGATTTTTGGTTTTGTCCCCGATGGCTTTGAGGGCACAGACCTCTTGATTCAGGGACTGAATTTCACGTATCAAGATTTTCGTATGTTTAATCCAGTTAGTACGCTGTATTTGGAGTCTGGCAATAATAGCGCAGTGATAGTCTTTGCAACTTGTTTCGTATGCATCTGCGGCATGCATTATGCCGAGCTCCCAGGTGTGTGTTAACGCTTGGTCATGGTGAATTATATTGCCGATGGTAGTGTCCCGTCGGCGCAAGACTTCTTCTGTCCTCACTGAAAATGATTCCTTTGAAATTGTGTTGACGTGGGATATGGTTGCCTGAATCCAAACCGCATGGTCCGAATTTCGTGCCTCAGCAACTATTCTAGATCCAAAGCATTGAAGCTGATATACAGTATCCCGCACACAAGCGAGCTGGTCACGTCTCGTCCTGAGGCGATCTCTCTTCGTCATGCACAAATTCTGATGCATAAGCTGAAATTTAGCTCTGTCCAAATGCAGCTTTTTCTGTAATTCGGCCTGCAATTTTGCAATGCGTCCAGATTGCGCTCTTGATGTGATTGTGCAACGATGTTGGAACTCACACTGAAGTGCTGTTATGGATTGACCAATGCGAATGTTTTCATTGAAATCGCGCTGTGCGTGGACACGACTCATTGTCTCACGTAGTGCCACCTGCTGATCAAAAAGTTTTCCACTCATCTTGGCTCGTATTGCGCTCCATGCTAAGTCCTGGGCAGTGCGCTGCGCTATTGTATCCCTTTTTTGTTTCTGGATCAGTCGTTGAACCTCAGGCTCAAGTCCTATCACGGTCACCTGTCGGATGGACGCTGTCTGAGCCCTTACGTACTCTCGTCGCCGACAACTCATGTTTCGATTCCACCTGAAGCATGAAATAACTTATCCGCACTATGGTAAAAGGCACAGCGAGACACTTGATCCGACAAGCTTCTAACCTAACATCATTCTTGTGCAAGACTGCGGCCAAAGCACGACAAATAGAGTCTTCATTGATCTGTGATGGGGCAGTAACACGTGATAATAATAGTTTCAAATGGAGTGACTCACATTTATCCCGAGGACAATTCTCGTACATTCAGCGGAGAGCTGCTTTTTGACAAGCATAAGTGCCTACAAGCGTCCATTTGGTGCCCCGTCTTGCAATCCAAAATATACATCCACTTTTAGAAGCCCTTTCGTGAGCTCAAATTGTTTTTTCTCTCCTGCCGTCCTCATATGGGCTTCACAAAGAGCTTCGAGCTTTTCCACTTCTGCTCGACAATTCAACGTTTCCTGCTCGATGGCATCTGCCAGAAGAAGTATGGCTTTTTTTTTATCTTCTAGATCTAAGTTTATCCGCAGCAGACTCGACTCGAAAATCTCCATCGGTGCAAACGTTGAATCGTACCGAGGTACCTGCGGTACCACTACCTCTCCATACATAAAACATATGATGTCCGGAAATCGTCGTAGCTCTCCCAGCCGCTATTAGTCTTCTTAGAACCCTCTGCATGATCGATATACCGCGTATTAAATTTTCTTCTCCCGGGTTTGTGCCGACCCCGGGCCGCACTGGCAGGCGCCGCGACGCCGCAGCGGCCGCGTTAGCCTCGAAAACGAAGGGGACTGCTCGGATGGGGGGGAGGATAGGGGTGGGACCCATAGATTACACGTCTCCCCTTCCTAGGCAGCACTCCGGACGGCCTTGGGCATCGGAACGGACCCCTGGTAGGGGGGGTTAGTAAGCAACATCATATTTTTTATGTATGGAACCCACAAGCTCGTACGGTATTGGAATCAAAACCCGGTCGCGACTTTTAATAGGAGATCCGAGGGCCGGGTACTAGTGGGAAGTGTCCGCGGGCCGCGGGAGAGCCACGGGATCTAGACACGGGAGACGCGCAAGAGCGAGAGCCGGAGGTAAACCGGGATTTTACTAGTTTACCCCGGGCCGCCGGCGGCGCGGCAGCTGGCGAGGTGTTCGCCAAATCGGAACTGACCCAGAAGTGGGGTCCTCGGGAGTAAGCGGAAACGCTCGTTTCGGATCGAGGTCGAAGTGGCCGTGGCGCGCCGTCGGCGGGCTGCGGCACGTGTCGCACACGTTTTCGGAAGAAGCGAAACCGCAGCGTGGGCAAACTTCCGCCTGTACGTGGGTGCGGAAGTGCGATGCATAGGGAAATAGAGCCTGAGTGTGTAGCTCCGGACTTCCCCGGCAGCGTAGTGTAGTCGTCTAACGAAATAGTTTCTCCCATGTTTGATGGGGTTTGTGACGGGGAATTGCGTCCGTCAATAAAAGTGACTCAGGATGATAATAGTTAGGAGTGAGAGGCGACTTCCCCCTACTAAGGGGATATCGGAGTACCCTCGGAGGATGGGCCCTGACTCAGGGCCTAGGATGGGCCCCACTGGGAAGTAGCCTAGGCGGGTAATACAAGTAAGGGTTGTGCTTGGATACGTCTCAGTTGAACCTACTAGACGTGTATTTCCATTGCACTCCCCCATTGTCGTGATCGTGATCAGATTGCGATAATCAAGTCATCTCTGGCGGTCGCTTCCAGTGGGGAAACCGTCCACGCGGGGCGTATAGAGGTGCTCGTAAAGCCGGTGGCGTTGCGTAGACGCGGACTCGGACGTTTAACAATTCAAGTTACCGTCACGGTGACTCGGACCTACTAGCGGCGGAACTAGCAGAGCTCGCCGAGTCCGAATCGTCTGTCTGGCCCAGTGTGGCCCGGGCGCAGGGTTACAACCGAGCAGAGAATATAAAACCCCAATTACCATGGTTACTTTGGTTGTCATATCATGGTGTGCCCAAGTGCGGCCTGGCCGGCCCAGGGGCCGTCCGGTGGTTTGTCGCCTCGTCTCTCGCCAAGCATATGCCGGGGGGGGGGGGTATAGCTTGGCGGAGGAAGCCAAGCATATGCCGGTGCTGTGGTTATAGCTCTCGCTCCACTCGCAAGCTTGGCTTCCTCCGTTGTAAACTTCAAGTTTTCTGCACACCTACCTGGCTAGGGTGGGGGGATCGCCTACGCCAATGATGAATGAGCCAAGCTATCACAATAAATTCGTTCTACATGCATTACTACACAAAATAGACGTTCAGAATGGCTTCAGGCACAGCGAGAATCTCGCGAATTACCGCATGTACGATAGTTGACGTTTATTTATTTTTTAAGCTTCAACTACACAGGCGATGTACTCGTCAGTTACGACGTCTACGCAAGAAGCTCACAACCCCCCATAGCGATAGTAAATTAATGACTTTGGGGTCTCCTGGCCCTAAACGTGATTCATATCATCTGTTGATCCAAGCGTTTTTGGCGGAGCGGGCTCGGGCCCATGCTATGGAGTCAAAGCAATATCTGTCGGGGAATATCAAGATGAACGTTGCGACAGAACAAACACGAAAAAAATATGCGGAACGTCGCCTGTGCCAACGTTTAGTTAAAGCAGCCGCACATAGTAACACTCTTCGGGCATTGTGCATCACTATGGGTGACTATGCGCTCGCTCGTGAATGCAACGCTTATGCGGACTGGATCGACGGTCTTACACTGGAGTCGAAAGGCGACTATAATCACGCTGCCACGGCCTTTGAACGTGCTTGTGATATTTACAATATCTTTGCAAAATGCCATGGGGACACGGCATGCTTGGATTCATTTCAGAATCAAGCTATAGATTGCTCAAAGGCAACACGTCGCTGTAATCTTGCAGGCGGTAGTACTCACTCGTTAGAAATTTCTAACATGGATAAACAAGATAGTTGCAAGGTGGTAAATTTAACTTGCGGTTTAGAATCTTCGGGGAGTATTTTCGTCAACTGGTGCGGGTCATCTCCCGAAATCACAGCCGAAGAAGTTAAGCGCCGACTTCGGGTTTGTGGTCCATTAAAATATCCGAGGATATTTGACGTACCGTCAGGCGGCACAGCTGGATTGTGCTGTCAAAATATTCGGCAACCAGCTATCTCACTCTCATCACTACCAAATGAAGTGCAGTATGCCCAAAAGATGATACACCTGGAGGATATTATTCGTGCTGCTATTTCAGAGCAAGATGCAAAAACTCAAGGTGACTTTTCTCTGGAGCTCCTTGTGGCACGCACCACCTACGAGAAGCTCGACCTGCTTTATCAACGCTGTGACGCCGCAGTCATAGAGAGAGCTTCCGAGTGGCGTTGGGTAACGTTAGGTGCTATAATTGCTCAGGTATGTAACGCCTCACTTGATAGCGTAATTAATCCACGCATACCTGATGATGTCATTCACCTCTACGATAAGATGATAGAGGTAACGAAAGAAATGGCAGCTCTCACGGTCCTTCGAGATGCCAAGGATGAGACTCTCGCAGAGAGACTCCATGGGCGAAATGCAGCACTTCGTGCCTACAGATGTTACTTCCTTGCAGAAACATTTTGTGTGCACATGGACGAGAGTCACACGGCATCTGCTCTACTCCGTCACACTATCTACCTTGCTGATCATGCCTCCCAAGAGGCCGAGGCCTGTGAAGTGCCAGTTCTTAGCATAGAGACGGCACACCTCAGTGATGCCGCCCAGGCGTCCTTGTCCCGTGTCAAGGCTGCTCGTTGCCTTGACCATCTGCATCGCAAATATGCAAGGGAGTCCAGTTTCTCTCAATCAACATTGACCATGTTCCTTGGCGTGCTTGATATTCACGTTTCAGATTTGTTAGCCATATCTTCGGCAAGCTGCTTTCAGGCAAGTGGGGTTCCATGTAAGCCTATCTTGTTCAATCTGGGACATGTATACCTGAATCTGCCCTCTTTTCAAACAAAGACAAATGAAAAAGGCGTTCGTGGCCTCTTTGGTTGGTTCAGAAACTGATAGAACCGGTGTCACTCTAGGATTGACGCTGTGCTAGCTATAAACAGTGCGGTTGGAATTTCCGTTACCCCACAGCAGAATTCTCTGGGTGTGTACATTAGCTGCTTTCATGGAGGAGTAAGATGACTAGACGCTGCGCTCTTGGGACCGGCAGCATTCACTGGTCTGGGCCGACCCAGGTGTCCGGGGCGCTTCTCCGGGAGCGAACTTGAACGACAAGGCCCGGGCTAGCTCGAAATACAGTCTAACACGGCGGCTTTCCCGGGGCCGATCATCATGATGAGTACACTGGGCTAGCCTGAGTAATATTTGCTAAGCCTCCTGAGGAGGAAGGGGGAGGGGGTCTGACATTTTCTCATTTTCTACAGCCTGAGGGAGAAAGCTCTTAGGAGCTTGTTCCTTTTTTTTAGGTCTTCGAGTCCTCAGGCTTAATTAATTAATTAATTTAATAATTAATTAATTAACTAATCAATTAGTAACATCGGGCCCGGCCAGCTGCGGGTATATAGAGGTAAATTGAGCCCTACTCTTCTCCGTTCTTTTTTTTAATAACGCCCGTCTGTGAGCAATAATTCCCAGTCCGCCCCAAAACCACATCGCTCCAACGGACGGGATACGACCTGCCTCTATTCTCCACTAGTTAGTTAGAATGTACTACATAGTCCAGAGGATAGGTAACCAGGTTTTGATTAGGCGAAGTAACCAAGTTTTGAGAGAGCTGCATCAGTGGCAGCTGTATTGGCCACGGCAGCTGCCTTGGCTTTCTCGACGTGTGCAAGTTTCTTGGCTGCGTAGAATTCGGCAGATTTGGAGATGCGTTTCGATTCCATTAGCTTGATCAGGTCTTCGTGCGCCCAGCCAAATTCCGTTGCGAGCCGTGCGAGGCCAGTGCACCGGCGTCCCGGCTTGAGCCGAACCACCTTGAGAGCTTCAGGGACGACTAGTTTCTTCATTGTGTCGTAGGGCGGTGGTATGCCCTCAAAGCACTGGAGGCGCGCGAGTGCGGCTTGACCACGTGCCGTCTTGTGCGGCAGCATGCCGCGGATCGTCCGCCAGACCATGCGCGCAGGAGAGCGGTAGTGAATAGGGCCCTTTTTGGGATTCGTATTAGTCCGCTTCTTGAGGAACTGCGTAAATTTTACCTTGTTACGGACCAAAGAGCCTGAGACAACAACCTGTTCGCAGCGGACGACAACAATCTTTTGGCCACTCAGGAGCTCCTTGGCCATAACGGACGCGAGGCGCCCCAGCATGTGTGTCCGGCCGTCGACGAGCACCACATCCTGGAACACCATTTTGCGTCGCCGATCGCTCTGTGCAGGCTCGCTGGCTCGCTGGGCTAACGTGAATCGCGGCCGCCGGTGTACCTACCAATAAACGACAGTCTAAAACGACAGGTAACCTTAGCAAGTATTAAAAATTATCATGGTTATAGTAAACTCAGAGCTCAAAGGTACGCGGCGGGTGGTGTGTCCAAGCATTTTTATTATTTAGCATTTTTAGCTGCCCCGAACCGTTAAGGGCACGGGGCACCGGCCCTAGTGAGTTTTGCGCCACTAGCATTTAGGCTGTTTGCGCCGCTCGTCAGAACGCTGTTCTTCGCCGCTCGCCCTTTCCGCCCTTATAAAAAGGTTTCTCTCGCTCCCCACGTTCCGATGAGCAACTTTTCAAAACCATCCGAGCCCACGTTGCCGCGGAACTGCCGCCGACACTAGGACCATTTTCGGACCCGCTCTATGGTAGCCTGAGCAATATCGTCACACCTAGTGGCTCGCTACAAGATACTTTCTTATACTTGCTCTTGTCCAATAGCGCTCCGATTGTGAGAGCGCAGGACAAAGGAGCAAGAACTTTTGGGCCTCCCACCCTCCCTTGGTTGTTTTGGCGCGGGGACCGTGACGCGTGGTCCGGGCCCGGGGGCCCTGGGGTTGGCGCCCGTTGTGGCAACGGCCTTTTTCCACTTATAAATCTCCCAAATTTTATCTTAGCTTCACTATCCTAGTCTCATTTATCCTAGTTAAATACTCGGATAGAATAGGCCCCGGGCCAGTGAATACGGTACCTACGGTACCTACGGTAAGCACAAGCCCTACCGGTAAAAAGAGCTAGTCCGCTAGCAGGACTCAGTTGACATGACATGGGTGGCACGGTCTCTTCGCCGACTTCTTATATCTTCCTCTGTGTACCGTGCGAGCACGTCTTGTCCGAACCAGTGTAGCGGCCACGGCGAATGCACAGCCGAGAACGTGTGTTTGTGCGATACTGGTTGGGCATACTATGCTGACTGTTCTGGTCGTGCGGCGACGGCGCCCTTATGGGGTACACTTATTATTTAGTGAAGAGTCCTCACAGGTCTTTGTCCAATTGCTACTGCGTGGGTCGACAAGGCCAGCGCTCCCGGCAGGGCGCATGGTGACATGGAATGTGGAAACATAGGCGTATGTAATCGGAACGACGCATTTACCTGCGCACAGATTAGTTATGTTGATTGCTTGCGTGATTTTGTTTTTAGGGGAGTTGCTCATGCCCACCTGGTTTTACGGGTGAAGCTTGCCAGCGCTGTCCATCCCCAGTGTTACTAATTTATCTAGATGTTAGATGCCAATACCGTAGTTGAATGTCCTCAAGAGTGCAGCAACTATGGCAACTGCATCACTATGCACCATGCTGCACTAGACTACGGTCCTGGGCAGGGCATAACCCAGCTTGATGATGTGAATGACATAAAGGGCCCTTTATACACCAATTGGGAAGCAGAATCTCTTATGATGTGCGCTTGCGATTGGGGGGTATTTGGGCCTGAGTGTGAGGCACGCATGTGCCCCAAAGGTTTCGATCCTCTTCTGAGAAGTACTACGACTTACTATCGCGAGATTAACGTGACAACAAATTCAACAGCAGTAGGATCAAGCATCAATGGAACGTTCATGATGAGTTTCAATGGGTTTGACTTTGAGTTCAACGCCAATGCAACACTCTTTGGCGAGGCAGAATGTGAAGCAGCCTGGGAATCGCTAGACAATGTTGAGCAAGTAGTTTGCTTTCGTGGTGCCATAAATCAAGCAGGGGGTGCTACTTACAACATTAAATTTCTAGCTTGGCCTGCAGTCCCAATGCAGAACAATATCTTTAGCCACGAGGGCAATCCACCGCTCACAGCTTTTACGTGTGACGCATCTGATGCCAGAGTCTGGCCACGTGGCAGCGGCAACGTCGCTGCATGTCATGTTGAGGATGTTGCGAATACTGATATTCGCGAGTACAAGTTCTGCAGCGGCCGCGGTACCTGCGACTTTTCTACTGGATCATGTAGCTGCTATGCTAATTTTGAGGGTGTTGCTTGCGGCAGCAGTATTGCCACTATTTCAGAGGAGGGCGTTGATGTGTTGCTACTGTATGCAACTGAGAATTCATTTCAAAATACTCTGCTGAAGTTAGACGCTACTGCTAATCCCTCAGACTCGTTTAATTTTCTTGAGATTGTTTCTGGTAGTAGTGAGGTGACCATGTTTACAATCGAAGGGGACGGGGATATCACGGTTGCTAAGGGCGATGTGAAGATTCTCACGGGCGAACTATCGTTGTACTCCGGTCTTCGGATCATTGATGGAGGCGCAAGTATCACAACAGGGGGTCTTCGCGTCCTCTCCGGAGGTACTACGATCAATGAAGGTGGCCTAAAAGTTATTGGCAATACGCTTTTGTGGGGCAATGTTTTAGCTCACAACGGATCATACATTTTCTCCTCGAATGCAAGCGGACACAACGATGGAAGTATTATGGAGGTTCGTGCAACACAGGACGCATTTGCTGGTGCTGTTCTTGAAATTGGCGCAGACCGCAATAGGTCAGACTCTTTCGACTTATTTCGCGTAACAGTAGACAACGGACCATCTTCTCGTGAAGTTTTTGCTATCACAGGTCAGGGTCGCACCACAATCAAGCATGGCGGTCTCACCGTGACGGGAGCTGCTGTTGTCAAGTCTGGCGGTCTACTAATTGAAGCCGGTGGCATAACTATCACATCTGGTGGTCTGACTATCTCCAGTGTTGGTATTACATCTGCCGGCTCCATCACTGTGACCACTGGGTCCATCACGGCTCCATCGATAATCAGTACCGGCGGAGTATCTGCTAGCAGTTACACAACCACTTCAGACGGACGTTACAAGACAAATGTCACTTCCCTGCGGAATCGTGCTGCTCGCTTGCTGGAATTAAATGGCGTGAGCTTCCAATGGCGAGGCGATTCTGGGTTCGACAAAGAGACTCATTTTGGATTCATTGCCCAGGAGGTGGAGCTTGTATTCCCAGAAATTGTCAGAGAAAGCAGTTTTGGCATCCGTTCTTTGCAGCTCGAAGCGATTGCGCCCCTTCTCGTTGAAGCCTTTCGCGCCTTGCACCGCCGCTTGACCATTCTTGAACGTAGACTTCGTTGATCTGAGCACGCTTTTGGACGTCTTTCAGAAGGGGAAAGTAGGCGCGGGGATGTGGTGCTCTGAGTCAGGGCCGGCGGCTGTGGGGATCCGCCCTAAAACATCGGTCCGGAGGCTCATGCGATGAGCCCCCTACAGTAAATTCAGTGCCAGAATCTCCAGCAGGCAAAATTTCCAAGTGGGTCCGCGCAAACCCGGGATTAGGGGAGCCTGAGTCACCCAACCCGAAACTTGCCAGTGGACCGTACCTAAGGTGCGATTACGCTGGACCGTTTCTCACGTAAAAAATGCCGTGCGAAAATTGCACCCGGGCCCTAGGACTGTACCGTAAGTAGGCACTGTAGGAACCGTAGGTAGGGTCCTTGTCGACGCTGGATTGGCAAGTGCATTGTGGCACGTCCTTAAAAATGAGCTGCACCAAGTTACACGGATGAGAGAAACACGGATCATTTCTCGATCTCGGCCTATACGCGCGCTCGACGGAACGGCGGCTGCGCTGGGACGTTCGACCGTGCCTTTCTATAGGGAAGTGGCCTTAGCTTCGACGCTGCGGGCCCAAAAGGTGACCAATTGCGTGACTTTGCCCTGCTCAGGCTGTTCCGCCTCTCTCTCTCTGTCCGCTGGGGGTTGCGTCAACGACGCCTGCGCGGGTAACTACGCATTTGTGTAGGTACTGGTGGAAGGTTAAAATTTCAGGGTAGGACGCAAGACTTTTTGGCGAGTGTTTGGTAAGTGCCACTGTTTGGGCCCGAATCTAAGTGTTTGACATAAGTGTTTAAACGAAATTGTAAGTGTTTGGGCTGGTTTTAGTGGGTTCTAGTACAAACCAGAATATCCCGGCGAATAGGGCTGCGTTCGGCCTAAGGCACGTCGTTGGTGGCTATCATCTTGCGGCGGTGGCAGGCTCAGGGGCGCTGATAGGGGCAGTCGCACGTGCGGGTACTGCGGCGCGCAAGTGTTTGGGCAAGTGTTGGCAAGTGTTTGGAGGCCTCTCTGACGGGAGAAGTAAATCGTGACGTTTGGTAAGTGTTTGCGTCCTACCCTGGAAGGTAAGGGGGCCTCTTCCACGGGTGGGCTTCAAGCCTGAGGGGATTTGGGCCTAAGGCCTGCCACCGGCGGGGCCCACCCTGCGTCGCGCGCGCCTCAGGCGCCGGGCGCGAGGCATCCCCGCCAACCACGCCGCGGCGAGGCAGTCCCCGCCAGCCGCGTACGGCAGAGATAGGAGTTGGGTCGGCTTGGCGCGGTATTTACAAAAAGTGACAGGAGCACTGGGGGGACCTCTATTTTGTTACAATGGACCGGCCTGCTGCGTCATGCCAGAATGCGAAGGACACTACTGCTAGCCGATGCGGTGGGCTCTCGTAAGCGCTGCGTCGTATTGTTTCCTAAGCTAACGACGCAAAACTGATGCAGGCCTGAAGATCAAACACTTATGGAGGGACTAGAGCTCGCCGTCGCACGCTTACAGGACGTACGCCCGATGAGTATTTTATTCTGGCAAGCTTTTCTCGCTCGTAGGCAAATCCAGTGGTAGTTAGCACCGCCTTGGAATATTTAGTCAAGGAAGTACGGAATGCAACCTCATCGATGACTTCGGTGCCCAAGCCATTGAAATACTTGCGTCCGCACTACGATGCTCTGAAACACTGTCACGCTATGGCGAAGGAATCAGTGCCATCAAAGAAGTTGATGGCAGATCTCCTTGCTGTCTTGGCAATGACCATGTCGGAGCCAGGTTCACACGAGATCCTCCATTTTAAAAAGCAGGGGACCATCAATGACCTTGGCAGCTGGGGCCACGAATTTGTGAGGGCGCTCGCTGGTGAGCTTGGGGCTGAATACACGGCAAGGCAATTAAGTGACAAGAAGGGAAGAAAGGACAACTTCACCGCGGATCTTATCAGCCTTGTTGATGAAATCGTCCCGTGCTTGCCCGCGCTGGTGATTAGGACTCTAGTTTCACAGTATACTTGGCTCAGGTTTCATCTGCAGCACAATGCATACGCAGAAGCAGTTGATCTTCTCATTGAGACACAGAGTATATCTAAACTTCTAGGTAACTACCCACTGCGGCCTGGAAAGACCCTAGTGGATGATAGTAACTTCAAAAGGGTCTGTCTTTATTTGCTGCGGTGTGGAACATATATCGCAGATCCAGACGACCTTAAGTGTTTGAGGCAGAGTGCGTTCCAGATTTACCGGCGGCATGGCTATTGCTCCGCTGCCTTGGGCGTTGCTTTAAAAATGGGAGATGATGATGAGGCCACACCATTCAACACACGATGTAAGGAGCTTTTTGATACGACGGACGGTCTGATGCGTAAGCAGATGGCATTCTTGCTTGCGCGGCACCATAGCAACTTTGAGTACGTTGAAGATTTGGAAGTTGATGCAATCATTGGGAATAATAAACTGAAGTCCTACTATGCGCAAATTCCGTGTTTGCCAGGTTTCACCTTTGACGTGAATAGCACTTTAGGCTGACCTTGGGCGAGACCTAGATATTCTTGATGCGAAGACACCTGAAGATATATACAAAAGCCACCTTGGGGACTCCGCATCCTCGCGTGCATCCAGCACAAGTGCACCCAATGTAGACTCCGCCCGAGCAAACCTCGCCGCAACTTTTGTCAATGCCTTTGTGAACGCTGGTTTCTGCAAGGACCTTCTTATGACCCCTGATGGCAATACATGGTTGTACAAGAACAAAGAGCATGGTATGCTAGCCGCTGCTGCATCTCTAGGGATGATAATGATGTGGAATATAGAAGAGGGCCTAACGATTATTGATAAGTTTTTGTACAGCAACGAGGAATATGTCAGGGCCGGTGCTTGCCTTGCTATCGGCATTGTTTCGTCTTCAATTCGTCACGAGTCGGACCCACCTATTGCTCTCTTACCTGAGCACGTTGAATCTTCTTCTTCCATTATACGCTCAGCAGCTATTGTTGGTCTTGGTGTTGCATACGCTGGCTCTGGTCGAGAGGATGTGCTTGATACTTTAGCGCCTATAATTACAAACTCCGATGCCATGATTGAAATAGCCTTTGCCGCTGTCAGTCTTGGTCAGATCTATGCTGGGACATGCAACTCGGAGATTGCATCCCTGATTGTGCAGAAACTGATGGAGGCGTCTGACGCCAGCCTTGAAATATCGGAGTCAAATTTCCTTGGGCTTGGGCTTGGCCTCTTATTCTTTGGTCGGGGCGAAAAAGGAGACGCAATGCTTGAAGTCCTAAAGACGATAGAGCACCCTGTGGGCCTTTGTGCATCGGTCACCCTTGAAACTTGTGCATATGCTGCCACGGGTGATGTGCTGCAAATCCAGAAAATGCTTCACATTTGCGCGGAACAACGTGATTCACCTTTGATATTCCCTGGGTCTGTAGAAACAACAGAAAATCAGTCAGCAGCACCTAAAAAACCTAATCTCGTAGCCAGGCATCAGTCCATGGCTGTCCTTGGCATCGCGCTCGTGGCAACTGGCGAAGATATCGGGGCAGAAATGACTTTGCGTACTTTTGATCATCTGCTTCATTATGGTGAGCCCCCTGTGCGTTGTGCTGTTCCGCTTGCTCTTTCACTACTGCGTATCTCATATCCTGATTATGGGATCGTTGACCAAATGAGCCGCCTAACACATGATGCTGACAACCAAGTTGCCCTAAACGCAATCGTTGGCCTTGGACTTGTTGGTGCCGGCACAAACAACAGCCGAATCGCGGGGCTTCTGCGTCTGCTCGCTGAGCATGCGCGTGAGCCCTCAACACTCTTTGTTGTTCGTCTTGCTCAGGGCCTACTTCATATGGGGAAGGGACTCCTCACCATATCTCCCTTTCATGCAGATCGAACTCTCATATCCAAGGCCGCCATGGGTTCCATTCTGACATTCCTACATTGCTGCCTTGACATGAAACAAACAATACTGGACAAAAACCATTATCTTCTGTCTGAAACAGCGTACTATAGAATTCCCGGCGAGGGAAAGGGCACCAACTATGTCTGATCATGCAGGTACCACCTTGCCTCTGCTATGGCACCAAGATTTTTATTCACAGTTGATGTCAATCTCAACTTACTTCCTGTGTCTGTTCGTGTCGGGCAGGCAGTTGAGACTGTTGGTCAGGCAGGCAACCCCAAAACCATAACCGGTTTTCAGACACACACTACTCCAGTCCTTCTTGGTGTTGATGATCGCGCTGAGCTTGCATCCGATGAGCTCTGTTCAAAATCTCACATTCTAGAGGGCGTTGTTATTGTTGAGCCTGAGCAGAGTACACAAGGTGCCTTAGAGTGCAAGACCTAAAAAGTGGTCAATCCAAATTATGAAATGGGTGCTTCCAGTGCCAATGGATCGAAAATATTGGAAAATATTGGGGATTGTTCAACCACAACGGGCAGCTGCAAGTTGGCACCCAACGATAAGGTGGGTCGACATTATCGCGATTGGGCAAGCGACGAGCCTTCTCAGTTAGAGGGTTTGTCTACCGGCCAGAGGCTCGCCCTGTGGCCAGAAGTCTTTTCGACGCAGGATTGATGCAGGCTTGGAGGGGCGAAGGTCGGCTCCACTTCTCTGTGAGTTCTTGGTACTAGAGCTTGGTTGCCACCGCCTACTTCCCTGAGTTTTTTTGCTTGGGTTCTTGTTGCTAGAATGATCTTTTTGTTAGAGCCAGGGGCGTCAATGTGAGGTAAAAACCGGGGCGAGTAGTATAGGGTATAATAAATAAACTTCAATACTTGTAATAAATTAGAGTCGAGGATGGAGGACACGCAATGGTCCACATCACAGCGCTCGGCGCTTTTCGCCCGCACCCCCAGGCTTTCAGGAGCCTGAGCGACCCTTCTGCTATGGCACGGGGCCCTTCCCACGCATGCGGCCCTTGACCGTGACATGGTGAATTCTCGGCGGCGCCCCCCCCCACGGCCAACTAGACCACCGGTTGATAGCGAGACGACCCCCATATAGAGGAGCGCCGGGCCCCGACGGGCACAACCGAGAGAGGTAACTTCAAAGTTGAAAGCGAGGGAAAAAAACCATAGGGGGTGGTGCGGGTTTTCTCTACGGAGTAGTATAGGGAATATGTATACTTTATGTCCCAGCCTGACGGATGGGCCATAGATGTATACAAATCCTTTTTTTGAAATCCGATATATATATATGAAAACCATCCCCCCTTTTTATATCAACTATATTCGGTAAAAAGGGGCCCGGGATGGCCCGGGGGACTCGGATAGTTTTAAAAAGATAAAAAAAAGGATTATGTATGCTTCATGGCTCATCCCTATACTATTGAATTGTTAATAGGCCGGGATATATATGCGCCGCTCAGGATCGCTGGGCACCCTTGAGTCGTCGCGCTTCATCGACGAGCTCCCGAAGTTCAGGGTGGTGCTTTTCGAGCTTGGTGCGCTGTGCCTCGGAAAGAGCGTTACGCGCCAAATTCTTGTCGCCGCGCTCTACCGCCCTACGGAGTTGGTTTGAAATTGGGTCGTAGAGCCGCTTGTCAATGACCTTCATCACATCTAATTGGCGAGCGGCCCCGGAATAATCGATGCCGCGGCCGTCGGCGCGTAAATGAGCGTCGTGCAGCATCCGGTGCATGTCGCCGCTGTCGACGAACTGGCACAGAGGCACGGCCGACCGCCGCGACACGTCGACCAGCGCGAGCTTGTAGAAGAGATCGACCGGTCTGTCCGTGCCAAGGCCATATAACGATGCCTTGGTCCGGTCCCAGTCGTCGGGCATATCCGGCGGGGCCATTTTGATGAGCGAAGTCAGGCGCCTCAGGCTTTTTTGCCCGTTAGCTCTGCGTGCGCCCTTCGACTCCCAGAACTTGGGCACATGACGCCTTCTAGACGATTTCTGTGCGTACTCGTGGAAAAGAACGGAAGCCTGCGGCGCGTACATGTCATAGCCGTGCGTCCATGCGCGCACACCAATGGAGATCTCCTCGCCCATGAAGACCATCGGTAGGCAGCAATCGTACCGAACGCGGTGTACAAAGTGGCCCCTGGCAAAAGAAAAGCCCGCGGCCCAGTACGGCTGGAGCATCGGCACGTCGCGGATGGCCGGAACGCGCTCGGGCTGCGCGCCATGCCGCAGATAGCCCGGCGAGCCCTCGAAATCGCTGTTGCACATAATAGGGCGGGTCTTACGCAAAGAATCGCCAGAGGGCGACACGCTGCCTTCCAAGTCGGTCAAGTAAGTCGACAAAACAGCCATCTCGTTCCGCGTCCGCTTCCACTGGTCGATGATCCCGACGTCCCATCCATTGACAAACACACAATGCGCGTCGACCTGCAGCGCAAAGGCCTCGCCGCGGTACATGCGGTAGCCGACATGGCGCGCGTAGACCGGGCCTGTCGCGTCGTTCGCGTCCATCGCGTAGACCCGTACTTGAGAGCTGTACTTGCAGAGGGGCTGGTGTGGGTCCTCGCTGCATGGTACGGGTGGGTCGGCACACCCCACATCCCCGGGCCGGTTCTGCTGCACCGCCGCGACAACGACTCGCCTCGGGTGCGTTGCCCGCGCTAATGCGGAAGCCGCCGTGTCCCGGCACTGCCAGTCTCGGTACGAAGCGATCATTAGGAAAATCGTCGGCTCGCCGTTTACAGCGTCGACGTGCGCTAGCTCGTCGACGCCCACCGGCGGCTCCCAGAACGTCGGCACGAGGAGGCCCGTCTGCTCATCACGCTCCATCGTGAAGCCATCGCGCTCCTGGTGCACGGCGAGCGGCGCCACGGCGTCGAGCGGTTTTGCTTCGGTGTCGTGTTTCGCGCTCGGCGCCGACTGTCGCTGCTCCGCGGAGGCCGCCGCAGCGATGCGTGCAGCCTCGCGCGCGCGTCGTGCGGCATCACGCAGCGGAAACTCCGAGGCCGGCGGCACGGGCTCGGCGCTTGCGCGCCGGGACGGCGTGGCCCATACGAAGAAGAGCAGGCCGGTCCACGAGACGATGAGGGCCAGCGCCGAAAGCCGGACGAACTGGGCCGCACTGGAGCCGCGCCGCCGCTGTCGCGGCCGCATCGTGTTTTGCACCATCAGAGTTGCCGTCGTTCCGTTTGTGTCATCCAGGGTACAATTTTTATTAGAGCGTGCGGGTTGGCCGCGAGTGGAGGAGTGCGCGGGCTAGGCCCAGGTGCGAAGGGACCCCTTAATGACACCGAACAAGAGGTATCCCCCAGCTCCTGCCTCCTGCGGCTAGGTTGATTTGTTGGCGCACCCGGGCCCGGGCCATAACGGCAACCTAGTCGGTCGGGCAGGGGGCGCCGCCGGGATCCTAACAATGGACACATCTATAAAGGAACAGCATTTCCAATACTATGTCTTGACGAGAAACCCGGGCCCGCGTTCGAGGTAGCGAGAAAGATGATTGCTAACTCCTGAGCTGTGGAAGTGTTGTACGTCGTCGTAGGAGGGTGTTTTTATAATTATCTCATCCCATGGGTGTTCTGTTCTCAATTGTAGGGCAATCTCTTTTAGAAAGGGGCATGGGAAGAAAGGGGCGTCCGACAAACTTGAAATCCCGTAGTAATAAATTATTTTACGCATCATGATTTTGGTAATTTGGGGGGAATGGGAAACAAGGGGGAACGCGATGGATTTGCAGTCTCCTAGCCCCGGGGGTGCTCTGTTTTGATGCGACTCAGGTCGAATGACCTGGGGAGTGACAAAATCGACACCGTTCACGT
>JACLAA010004958.1_pt1 | contig 61187 bp, 42 predicted proteins | sample 8027891 | NCBI WGS metagenome assembly JACLAA01 (sample SAMN15724900, study PRJNA655200) | protist metagenome | isolation source: fluorescence activated cell sorting (FACS) single amplified genomes of... | place: Spain: Blaines Bay Microbial Observatory, Mediterranean Sea | collected 2016-01-19 | reverse complement strand
CCCAAACCCCACGCGTCAAGTAGGAGGACCCGGACTAGTACTGCAAACGTGTCCCCCCGTTACCTCGCTAGGGAGGCGGCCAATCGCCGTATATGAAAGGACTGGAGAATGGGGGGGGGCGCCGACTTGGGCGGGCCTCGTACATACAGTCGTCCTCTGCGACGGCTCCCGGCAACCCCGGCACCGCTGAACATGCAAACGGCCTCAGGGACTCACCAGCTATTGTCGGCGGGTTTCAGCTTCGTCACGACCATAGAAATACTGGCGAGTTAGACGATAAAATTCCCAAGGCCCGGAGATGAGTTGTGGTTGATCCTTACGCCAAATAAATACCCAGGCCTTGACGCAGCAGCACGGCTCAATCAGACACCTTGGTTTGCTGGGCTGCTCCGGTGTCCTTTTTAGGGTTTGCACCAGGGAGAGAAGGGAATGCATCGTCCACGGCAGAGAGATCAGCGGCATTAAAACCTTTGACCTTGATACCTCGAACCGATGTCTTGGATGTCGGCGCACTGCTCTTTTCATTAAAATCACCGTGGTCACGCCTGGATGTCTTCTGCTTCGCTTCATCAGCTCTCTGCTTATCACGGAGAGAGGGAACCTTGCCACGAGGTAATGTGCAGAACCAGGTCTTTTTCTCCTGCAACTTTTTAACGGTGTCAGAAACACCATTGATTGTGGATGGTGGTTCCAATTCAAGCAAGGCAAACATCTCAATTGTTTCAGGTACTAGCATAATTTTCTCATTTATCTTCAGGCCACCTTTCTTCTTGCCACGACCTTTCTTTTTTCCAGTTGTTTTATTAAGACTCAGGTAGTCATCTTCGTGATCACGCCCTGCATTCTTGCCTGAGAGTACAAGGCCTTCGAACTCGCCTGCTAGCGAGATGTCGGCCTCGTCGGAATTGATCTGGGAATCATGGTTTACATGTTTTCCATACGTTGTCTCTAAGTAATTTGAGAGATACTCACAAAGTTCCATTTCTTCCTCGTAGGGCACCCGCTTCAATTCCTCCGCTTCAGCTTCTTGTTGGCGTTTCTCTAGCTCTGCCTTGCGAGCTTCATCTTCGGCTTTTCGAGCTTCATTCCTAACGCGTCGGACCTCGCGCTGGTGTGCACCTGAGTTCAATAATAACTACGTGATAAATTGGCGCTCAACACGCTGTGTCCTGCGAAACTCATTCTCTAAAGTGCGAAATTCAGCGCGAAGGGCCTTGATAGTCTCTACCTTGGCTTGCTTTTCCTTTCTCAAGGCATCCTTGTCCTTGAAGAGGGCTGGAAGCACGGCCCGGCGTTCTGAGTTGGCCTCATTCAGTGAATCCAATATTTGTTTTTGTTCCTCGATTTTTTTCTTTAGAACATCGAGTTCTGCATTCTTAGCTGATAGATGCTCTGATATCGATTGGGAGCTCTTTCGTTCTGAGGAAATTGAGTCGTTGTTCGCAGCGAGATGTGAGACTAATTTCTTGGACTGCTTTAATTGGTCGATTTCCTTTAGCAACACTTTCTCGTCTTTAAGCGACATCGATGTCGTCGCCTGTCGCTTCTCTAAGGATGCAATCTTCTTCTCTATGTCCTCTGGTGAGGTATATTTGAGCTCCGCACGAAGTGACCGTCCCGCCTAAGTCATTTCAACTTAAATGTAATTGATTCCTGGCACATACAGTAATTTTCGAATCTAAGGATGCTTTCGCTGACTTCTGGAGAGTAGCAATTTCTGCACGATCGCGCATGATAGCATCTTTTCGTTCACGAAGAGACTTCATAGTTGCTCGCGCCTCTCTCAGCTCTTCAGACTGATTTCCTCCGGAGCACTTGGCCTCAGATATCTTAGCGTCGACTTCTGACAAGCGCTCATTAAAATCCTGCACTTCGTCGTTGAGGGCAACAATCTTCGCATCAAATTCACTTTTATTGGGGCCTGCAAACAGTAGATCAGCATCGATAGAGTAGTTTAGCCTCACGCGCGACTGGCTTCGCTGATTCCACCCTGGGTGGAATTTCATTGGCGGTTGCGCGACCGTCTTCAGCCGCCCCAGGCGGCATAATCGCGAGGTTGGCGATCTTGGCTTGGACACCAGGTAGGAGGCAGGACACCAGGTAGACAGACAGTAGCGCTAGCGCGACGCACGCATCCAACATCGCAACCGCGGTCCAACTTTGCCTCTTTCAGGCTTACCTTATTAGGCACTCAGGCTTACATCGCTCAAACTCAGGCTTACATCGACCACCCCCTGGGCCGGGCCTGGCCCCTTATCTGACATTCTTAAGAAAAGGCCGAGTTCATCCGTAAAGACCCGCACCGGCCCGCGTGTAAGTTGCTATGGCCGCGCGCTTCGGCAGTGTCGTATACTCAAACGCAGGTGCATGCTCAGTGACTGGGGCTGCTCGACTCGAAGCGCCTGGAAATGCGGAATACTCTGCCTTTTCAGCACTTTAAAATACGCGCCTCTCGCCGAGATCCGGCGACAGGCGCATCATGGAATCTAACGAAGATTTCCTGCGTTGTGGATGAGACGCGCGTCCACTCAACCAGTATTTTCGTCTTGATTCGCCTGTCACGGTCTCAAATTTGCATTTGCCCCGGACAGTCGTCGCTGCGACAGGAAGGTCCGTGGTAACACCCCAAGTCATTTGCGCGTAATACGGATACTTTGGAGTGATGCTAGGGTAAGTTTAGGGGCGGTTTTCGCGGCGCGCAGCCTGCTCAGGCTGGTTTCGGACGGTATCAGGTACTAGGCCCGGGCCGGGCCTGGCCCGAGGGTTCCATTGGGCTCCCGCGTAGGCCTCGGCGGTCAGATACAGATTCTTGTGGGACCGCGGCCTACGCGGAGCCACTGGCAGCGCTGGCACGGCAGGACCTTTCCGGGGCGCTCGTCTTCGACTTCAAGTTGCCAGTGAATTGGCGGACTCGATAGCGGAGCCCACTCAGGTTCCCCGGCCCGGGACCCCCGGTTGCGCAGGAACTTGGAAGTTGGAGACGAGCGGTACTTCCGTTGCTTACCACTGCAGTTGTCGTGGCCGCGCTAGCGAAAAGTAACTCCATCCGCAGCTCGCCTTCCAAAGAGCCCATGCTATCTCTTGACTTAGCCTTAGGTCTAGTATTCTAGTACGTTCGACGAGTTGAAGATGGCACCGTCTTTGCGTCTGCTGTTGGCGCCGCTGCTTGGCACGAACGCACTACAGGGTGTAGCCACCAACAAGCACCTAAGGTACGGCCACCAGCCTTTTCTTGTATTCAAAGTCACAATAACATGATGGCAGGCCGACTGTCGCTTCAGTGGCGACAAACGATGACGTTCCTTATCCGCGCCCTCGTGATGCGAGATTACATTCCAAACTTTAGGTGTTTACCGAAACTATTACAAGCAAAGAAGCAGGCAGTAACTGGGAGACAAAGTATCGAGTGCTCACTCCAACTACCTTGGACGTAAAAAATGAAGAGTACACTCGTTTCGATAAATACAAGTCAAAGTACATGGGTCGATATAATAGCGTCGATCAATCGAAGACAGATATGAGCTATGCAGACTTCGGCGCGTTGGTGACAGCTCAAGAGTACTCCTTCAAAAATGGAGACATCTTGACAGGGACTGTTGTGCAGTATGATGGTCCCCAGAAGGCGCTGGTCGAGGTTGGAGCTAAAACAGCAGCAGTCTTGCCCCTTCGGGAGGCAACAATTTCACCTTTGGGGGATGGGGAAACAATATCTAGCTTTGTCGATGTGGGTGAGCAGTACGAGTTCCAAATCGTGTCGGATTCGCGTGATGACGGACAAGTCACAGTCTCCATCAAGAAAATCATGTATGCAAAAGCATGGCAAAAACTGAGTGAACAGTATGCAGACGACCCTGTCTTTGAGGCAGAGATATTTCAAGTGAACCGCGGAGGTGCAATTGTCCTGGTAGAAGGCTTGCGTGCTTTTCTTCCAGGCTCGCATATAATGGGCACTGGAGGGGCGTCCGAGGCGATGGTTGGCAAGCGAATTCCTCTCAAGTTCCTAGAAGTCAATGAAGCGGCCAACAAGCTAGTCGTCAGCAATCGCCGAGCGGTAATAGAGCATTCGATGGCTTCAATAAAGCGCGGTGACGTTTACGACGGTATCATCACAGCGGTTAAGCCCTATGGCGCTTTTGTTGAAATCATGGGCATGTCAGGGTTACTGCACATATCACAAATTTCTTATGATCGTGTTGAGAATCTCGAAGCCACCCTAGCCGCCGGCATGGCCATCAAATGCATGGTGATTGACCACGATAAAGCCGCTGGTCGGATTGCTCTTTCGACAAAGACCCTCGAACCAGAGCCTGGTGACATGCTCCGCGACCCTGAGCGCGCATGTTACTGCGTTCTGACAAAAAGTGATGGTACCTGAAGCTACAACTCCATATACATAGGTATTTGCCCTCGCAGATGAAACCGCTGCAAAATACCACGTGAGCCAGTTTTGAAATTACACAACATCACATTCATTCGCAACTCGCAGGCCCGCGTTGAGGCTGAAAAGTTGGCTCGCGAGCAGGCTGCTAAAGAAATGGTCCTCGGCCTTGGCGACTCGCTAGGGTCTTTAGAAGTCGCTGAGGAGGCTTAATCGCTGCACTCCACTAGCACCAGATTACTAGTAAGCGTCTGTTCTTTATATCAAACCCGCCGTGACTCGAAGAGAAGGGGGGCCCGGGCCGGGGCTCCCCGGCGGCCTTCTAAAAAGGCTTTTTACTCGACCGGCCGCTCTATCTACTAGTAGGTTGCCACTTACCTGGACGGAATCATCGGAAGTCTCCGGACGTGGCGCGGCCCGGGGTCATTAACCCGGGTAATTGCCGGTTAGTGCGGGTGTTAACCCCAGGATCTTATATTATAGACTCGGACTCGGCCCGGGAGCCTGAGGGGTAGAGGGAAGGGGGCCCCATGGGCCACTGGCGCGGGCCCTGGCGGCCCCGCCGGGCCGTTGGCGGCGACATGCCTCGGTACTTGGCTTGGCGCACCTGAACGTACTCCAAGGCCCGACGGGCTGCTTGCGCCCATCCGCTCGCCCGGACGAGTCTTTTTTCTCTAATCTCACTAAACGGGTTTTTAGTTGTAAAACCCGTCTGGTTATTAAGTACCGGGTTAACCCCATATCCCTCCCAAGGGGTAATAATAGGTAAATAACCGGTGAGTGCGAACCTGGCGAGACTCGAAAATGGCCCTAAAAAAGGAGGCATGAGTACTTGCACGAGTCCGAGTCTTGATTACTTCTAATACTAGTGGTACCGTTACGGTGACTCGTTTGGTTTTAACAACAGGAAGCTAGACTGAAGAATGGGGGTGATCATGATGGACATGGAAGCCAATACTTGCGGCAACTAAGGAAGGGGCGAGCTGTGTTGTCGACTGGACGAGCGAGAAAACACATTTTGTGTTGCGGAAAGCACCCACTGCATCCCAAGGAAGATCACCGTGGTACCAGACAGGGTTGCAGAAGGTTTCTGATTCGGAAGCCACGTGAATATTATCAAAGAGCCCTCTAATATCAAGGGCTAGCCGATAAAGCGTATATTCGCTCCACCATGTGCCATTGCTCCACGACCCCAGCCATCTCTGCTGCCAGTCATCATCTTCAAATACATCTCGGATAAGTGATGTTGTGATTACCGAGCCAATAGTGGAAAGGACTGCCGGTGTGACGCCGAATGCTGCATTGGGGTAGTCATCTTCAGTTAGGCCAAGAATGTCTGCTGAGCCACGCCACCAGTGCGGATGTACACCACGATGCTCTTCCACGAAGCTGGAACAAATGCAAAGAGTCAATTGATGAACACGGAATCATGCTGACACTGAATGCCACGTGCCTCTCCCACCCGGGAAAAATAGGGCTGCATCGAAGGTGCCAACCAGAAGAATATCTGCATCCACAGTTACATAGTAATTTGTCGTGACTCTCTGCGCCACAAGGAGTTTCACCGCCATTTGAAGGGCGTATGTATGCCAAGTCTGCTTGACAATTCCATTGAACAATGAAGATTCATTGATGACGGATGTTGGTGGACAAGTGTGCGACGCCTCGAGTACAGCTAGAGCAAAAGCTTGTGTATCCGGCACGACAACAAGCAGCTATATGAAACGGCATAGGCCACTGATCAGACCTTAGAAGGTACCTCTTGGATACTCTGATGAGTAGGGCTACTGTGAGCTTGCAGTGTTCCAACAAGCAAAAGTGCACGATGCGCATCATCAATCATTAGCCTATTCGCGTAATACTCTGTGGAATAAATAGTCAAGTACCCTTGGGCTCGCGGTAGAACCAGGGTGACTTTGTCGTCAACATTCTCCTCTAGCACCTTGAGATGTTTGTATTTAAATTGCAGTCTGCAATGCAATAATATATCTACCGGAAGCGAATAGACATTCTGAACCTTCACTAAGATAGGAGTGCTCGCATAGACGGGACCGGAGCTCGCATCATTGTCGTTTGTATTATTGCACCTAATATATGGTTCTTAGAATAAAATGGACGATCCGAAACCGCGCCGCCCCCGGGGCAAAATAGCAAATACAGCCCTGCGTGTATCCAAGTTTGTCCAACTTGCCATAGTGTCGATGGCACTACAATACTGTGTGCGGAGCTCATGGACACAACCCCGATATGAGCGTGCGCGGTTCCATTGATATAAAGGCAAAGAACATGCCCGTAGAATGCAGTTGCATATTCCTCGTGTGTACGCACCGAGACCGATATATCCACATCGAGGCCGTTATTGGCACGTAGATCTGCGATGTTCATGATCGTACCATGCTGCGGCGCAATGATTCGCAGTTTGACACCCCCTGCGCACGTTACAAAGAGCGAAGTCGTTAAGCAAGCACATATACTATATACAGAACGACTTTTTTTTTTCCTACGATCCATCGCTGCGGTCACATTCCTACCTATCTACTTGGTAATCTTTACTACCTCGAAAACTAGTGTCTTACTGTTTTCAGCCGATTTGGCTGCCTTCCGCCCCATCATTTTGTGCGCGCTCGTAGTATGATAGAGCAACCCCTACGGGCAAGGTCTCGACCAATTTATAGCGGCTGCCGAGCGCCTGCGGCGTCGCACGGCACTGCCCCATCAGCACACACCCTCCGTACGTCGCCGCATGACGTCGTACCATGACCGTCTTCCGGTATAACGTTCACCAAGAACCCACGAGCGGCTGACCGACAGGGTTTTGGGGTGCGATGAAGTTTTACCGTAAACGCGGGCGTCAAACGAGGTGCGTCGACCACCGATACGCGAAGCCTGAGTGCGAAACGGGCCGCTTGGGTGCTCGGGAAAACCCTCCATGCTGTCACTTTCCCCTAAAAATGTTATAGATAGCTATAGTCAATTCGGGTTGCGGGGGCGCGCGCCTAGACCTAAAAATGTTAATTCTTATTATTACTAAACGGGTATTTTTGGGGACAGACTCCCGGCGAGCCATTTGTTACCCTTAGCCTACGAAGGCACAAACCCGCGTCTAGGGGCCATCGACACGGACCAGGAGACTGCCCTGGGGCCGTGGGAGCGGCCGAGGAGTCGGGGGTTTTGCGGCCGGCGCGGCCTACGACGCCACCGCACGCTGCGACTGTATAAGGGCAAAAACACACTTTTCTATTACCATGGAGCCTAATTGACGAGTCGCGGTAACCTGATGGTATGTGCCGAGGTCGAATTTCGTCCGTGGGTACGTCAGTTCTCGCCGACACGCCATGGACCTTCGCGCCGCGACGTCGTCGAGGTGCAACACGCGGCGCGAATCGCAAGCTGGGGCAGCCCTTCGCGTCTCGCCACCCGGGTCGATACCTTTGGCGGCCTCGGTGCTCGCTGAGCTGTGCCAATCGGCCGATCGTGCAATTTCGCAGAGCATCGAAGTCAGGGAGAGCAAAACTCAAGTGGCACAAGCTCGTGAACGCGGCCGCGCCCGGCTGCCGCTGGCGGCGCTCGTCGGAGGGGATGGTAGGCCGCCCTGCCACGCCAATCCGCACTGCAACGACCGCGTTTAGGCTGAGAACGCCGCCGGAGAGCTTGACGTGCGCTGAAGCTAGTATGAGGCTGCAATGTGTATACAGCCAAGGTGGTCATGGCAACGGTATTGGCGACTGAGGTCATAGGTGAATCCTTGTTTATAATATAAGCACTAGGTGTAACCCCGGCCTTACCAAGACCAAATAACGGCTGGCACCGCGCGCACCAAGCCCGCCGGACCTCTGAGTGAAGGCTGCTCGACTCGGAAGCGCCTAGTACTCCGAGAGTCTGCTTTTTAATTTAAGCATAAGAAAAGCATTACTAATGCGAAAGCCGCACCTAGCGCCAAGATACATCGACAGAAGGCTTGCTCCCCCATTCGGGCCGCAGCGACCATCATGACCGTTTTGACGTCGCGAGAGACTAATTAGGAGTCCTCTTTGTACCCGACGACATGAATGGATGACGTTTAGGTATTAAGGAGGACAAGTGCACAATCATCGCCGCGAGTCCGAGTCGAAGGAGCTTGCCGGCCTGTGCGGCAACCAGAGCTGCGGCGCTACGGCGATAGTGGCCCATATGTCTAACTTAAACCCTGCCGCGATGGAGCCGCAAGCGGAATTTGGGCGGGAGCGGGAAAGGAGGGATGTTCAAGTTCATTGCGATTACCACCGGCGTCCATGTTGTATACTAGTATACTGTACTAGTAGTTAGTAGTCTGGTAGGCGCGTGCGGCCCGCCCGTAAGTGATGATATCGTGCTTGGGTAACGAGAAAATCCCTCTTTGGTCGCATGTCAAAGCATCAGCGCGGGAACCGCGCCCCTTCCACGCAACCGGTAGTTGCCTGGTTAGTGGTGGTAAAGGTAACTTGCCAGTGAATGCAATAGCTAAATAAGGGCCACACACAGGATCGCGACTACTCTGCAATCTCTGTAATAAATTTTAATTGAAAGCTACTGTTTTTTATAGGACAAACAGTTACACACCCGTTGCGGCGCTGTGTTTTCCTCAGTCCCGAAAGTCGTCGATTTGTGGATATATCGGTATCCACACGACGCTAACACGGGAACTAGATACGCAACCGCAGCCTCGGCGCTCATAGCAGCCGCGAAATCTCGTGCGTAGAGTACGCTATCGACGTAGAAACCCGCGAGCTCAATAAGCGCGGGCCTATCTATCTTCAGCGTGCGTAGAAGTCATCTATCGACGTGCGTAGAGGGGGCGCCGCTGCGTAAACCCGCTAAAAAGCAGAGTTATCTTGAAAATCAGAGTCTTGCGGGCGCTCGAGCACCGGCCATGCCCGCAGGAGCGTGCATTCCCTCGCGTGATCTCTTCAAGTAGAAGGCGCGCTAAAATTGCGTTGGCGTCACGATTTACTACTTTGCCGCCCGACTTTATTGGAGTTCATTCAACTGGAAGTTACAATATAGAGCCTAAGTGCCGGTTTTACCAATAGCTGCATTGCAAGCTCAGGCTAACAAACAAATCATCATTTGCGAGTTGACCCGGACTCGGGCCACGGGGGTGCAACGAGCGGAGGGGCCATCGCGGCCGGAAGTGTGCAGCCTCGACATTCGGTAATAATCCCTCTCCGCCGCGACTTCGGTTGCTCTAAGGCCTCGCGAGGTTGGATGTCGTAGAACGCTCTGCGCAGAGTTGCATGCTCACAGCCCCAAAACTCTTAGAGTTAGCCCCATCACCATCACTAGGAAACACCGAGACCGTAGGATCGTCTTGCGACGCAAGACGGTCACACGATGGCGCATTAATTTGACCGTCCTTCTTTCGTGCTTTACGAATATAAACGGGCTGGTTCACGTCGGAGTGCCGTTGGGCAATGAATTGAGGCCAACGGAGGAGCTGCAGGCTCGATCGAACCAGCGGTTTGCTTTTGCGCACCTGGCCTTGGCTGGTCAATGGCTCGATATACATTCGCCTGTTGAAAACGATATGACGAATATAGTTCTCACGCGTCAGCGATCGCAGTTTACTTGATGGCTCGAGCTTGCGTGATTTGCCAACGTCCTCAATAACTGAGTTAATGAGGAAAGACAAAAAGCCTCGAAATTACCAGCAAGTTCCTTCGGACCTAATTCGAGTCAAAGATACATCCGGCTCGCCATCGAAGTGCGCAGTGACAGGAGCCTGCCTGGATATAGAGCCAGCTGTAGGCGCTTGGGGCCTAGCTGCCCTTAGGTGCGACGCACGGGGCCTTCGTTCGTATCAAGTCCCCGCGCGTATCAAAATTGTACTAGTTATTGCCTTAGTAGAGACCGCAAAATGCGCTTTGCTGAGCCGCGGCTCAAACAAAGGCAGTGACTGCCGGCCAACTCCTCGTGGTTTGGTCGATACCAATTCACTCTTCTTTGACCTTGCAAGTGGTTCGATTGGCTTGTAGGGGTTTGTGCAACGGGTGCTCGAATCACATTCGCCGATTTGCGCTTTTGTGGCGCATAGATCATTATTAAATACCACGCGTCTTTACACCAGGATGTATCTATGCTGCTTAATCACCACGTGCATGATGACAATATATAGACTCTAAGTCTATCGAAGTTTCAGTGACTCCGATTCGCATGTAAATAAAGGTGCACACTTCCACAGTCGGCTCTCGTCCATTTCCAAAATCCGGTTGCTGCGGTAATAAACGGAGCAGACTCGAGTTCTAAGTGAACCTAAACCCGACACGCCACGAACCCGAAACAGTCTCTCGCGAGACCAAGACCCTAAGATCACCGTTGTGCGTATACGCACACTAAGTTGACTAAGCTACGCGCATCCGCGCGAGATGCCCCTTTCTGTTGCTGAAGCAATTTTGCATTTCAGCATGCGCCTTTTTTCAGTATGATAGGGCCATGCCATTATCAACAACCCGCGAGCGTTGGTGCCACAGTGGTATGCCATACATATCGACGGGTTGGTTGGTTACCATTTCGACATGTATGTGTCCAAGGTACGACGGTTGATATTTCGGGCGAGAAGAAGTCCGACGAAGAGGAGAATATGATTCAAGTTGATGTCATTATCTCGCCTCCCAGCCTAGGTGCACCCCCAAACTATTTTTCATCAGAGGCCGTCACTGTTGCGTCCCAATTGCATCTTGGGCGACCGGCGAGTGCGAAGCGAGCAGTATGCATGGTTCCCATTTGTTGAACCGAGCCCCTCGAAGGTTTCGACCGAGGCCGATTGAAGGTCTCGGTGCCGGCGCAATTCCAACGCAATTCCAGGAGTGAGGGGCCCGGGCCGCGGAGAGGGAAATCGTCACTTTGCCAGTGCGCTCTCCCCCAAAAGGGCCGATACCGACTACCCGCGTTCACGAGGTACACACGCGCCGGGAGTTTGGTCGTGCATCTGTGATTCGTTCCGGCGCTCCCTCGGCAACCGCGTCGGCTCGCAGCGTCCCTCGTCTAGTAGGACCGGTGGGTGTCCGACGCGCCGCACGCACGCCCCCGACGCACGCCACTGGCATGCCGGTGGCGGCCAACGAACGTATATGCGCGCTCACGAGGACGGCAGTGAGTCGCAATCTCGATTTTTGCCGGAAAAAACGAAAACAGCGCGCGAGCCCTCGGAGCCGTGCTGCGCGGAGCATTAGGCTAGTTGAGTGAGCTCTAGGTCCCTCGCACGTCACACTCGCTTAAGGATTGTGTAAAAATGGGCACTTTGACGCTCTCTCTCGCGATCCTCGCACCTGGCAATGCCTTGCTGCCGATGCGAGCACGCCGTTTAGCGCCTGCGCGTGTCTCAATGGACTACATGAATCCGACGGCTGGTGGTAACATGGGCGGTCCAGCGGCCTCGACAAAGAGTCAGATTTTGACCGAGTCACCTTCCGGCAAGAAGCAGGACTTCCTCGAAGCCTCGCCCTATTGGGATCAGGCCACGGTTCCGGTTAATACCTGGAAGAACAAATCCCCTTACACTGCAAAGGTAGTTTCCTGCAAGCGCATTGTTGGGCCCGAGGCGACCGGTGAGACGTACTTTTCCGCGCAATCCAACTAACAAAATCAAAGTCATCAGCGAAACCTTAATCGTCGCAGGTGTCATATCATCTTTGATCACAAAGGAGAGATGCCGTACTGGGAGGGCCAGTCGTATGGCGTGCTCCCACCAGGTACTAATCCCAAAAATGGCAAGCCGCACACGGTTCGACTGTATTCAATTGCATCGTCACGGTACGGTGATGACATGTCTGGTCAGACCTCTTCGCTGTGTGTCCGCCGCGCGACTTACTGGGACCCTGAAATGGGCAAGGAGGATCCGGCCAAAAAAGGTGTATGTTCCAACTATCTGTGCGATAGTAAACCTGGAGACGACTGCAAGATGACCGGTCCATCTGGCAAGGTCATGCTCATGCCCGAGGAAAATTCTAAGACAGATTACATCATGGTTGCCACTGGCACTGGCATTGCCCCGTACCGTGGATTTATCCGTCGCCTTTTCACCGAGACTACTCCTGCCGGTGAAGCATACCAAGGCACTGCGTGGCTCTTTCTTGGAGTTGCCAACTCAGATGCCCTTCTCTATGACGAGGAATGGCAGGCAGTTCTTGCCAAGCACCCGGATAACTTCAAACTTGACTATGCCCTCTCAAGGGAGCAGAGCAACTCCAAAGGAGGCAAAATGTATATTCAGGACAAGGTAGAGGAATATGCTGATGATATTTTCAAGCGTCTAGAGAATGGCGCAGTCATGTACTTCTGTGGTCTCAAGGGTATGATGCCCGGTATCCAAGACATGCTCCGTGGTGTCTGTGCCAAGAAGAATATTGATTATGATGAGTTCATAGCCAAGCTCAAGAAGGCTGGGCAATGGCGAGTTGAAGTTTATTGAAGCATTCATTTAGGTATCATACGGAGGCTGATTGATTTCAATATAAACGAACGAAGGAAGAGGTGGCGTCTGCCAGTGAGCTGATGCAACCGCCCAGGAAAACACCTTGGCAAATAAATAAATAGAAATAAATACCGCCGGCGTGACTTGGTCCCTAAGAAGTTAGCCGGAGACATTCCCACTGGCATATGTATTCATAGGGCGCCGGGTATTTCTTTCTTCTAAGATTAGGACGCATCCTCCATGAGTCCGAGTCCTAGCTAATCATTAAGATAAACTTGAATTACCCGGGCCCGGGCCCTGCGAATCATGATGATCTTAATACTGCGTGGAGTCTTCGAAATTTATAGGGGGGTCAAGCGCAATAGTCGACGCTGATTTGATTTTTCGCGCAATGCGCGTACAACCACGCGCCGGCCGAATGGCTGGAAATTTTTACTGAGGCAAGTTCCGTATGCTAAAATAATGGGCTGTGCAAAAATTGGCACCATGCGGGCAGCCTCGCGCTGAGAAAGCAGCTGCGACGCGGTGCGATGGTCCGAGATAAAACCCGCCCAAAAATCGCCCCTGAGACGTATAAATTGAACCATAATTACCGTGACGGAAACTTGAAAATTATTTCCGAGCGTTCCATATCTATACAGGGCTCAAAGGGATTTTCCGGTGTTTGGCTAGGCCGAACGTTCCCAAGCATCCGGAAGAACCCAGCAGCCTGAGAGGTAGGAGTAAGTTTGGAGGTCGGAGGGGGAATGGGAGGGGGTCCGTGGCTACCTATGACTACCTTTAGATCAACTTGACGTTGACCTGGGACTTAAGCTGTCCGTTGCCACATGTCAACCAGCGGGCGGTCGGGAGAACATATTGGGTGATGTCGATCATGATGGCGAGCCAGTTGGACGCCGCTCAAAAGAAATCATCGCCAGGACGATGGAATGACCGCGCCGCGCAAGTTGAATGGACTTAGAGGCCGGCGACGCCGACCACAGGGAGTCTTTTGTCACCTTTGATTGTATTGGGCTCAATCTGCGTACAGCCACGTGCCGCCGGAATTTTTACTGAGGCGCAGGTTCCGTACGATGGGCTGTGCAAAGTTTGGTGCAGCTGCGACGCCCGGGCCGGGGATGGTCCGAAATAAAACCCGCCCCAAACCGAAAGTCGTCCTGTACATGTGACCCGTACTAATCATGATTACGAAAAACTATTCCCTATCGTCCCATATCTATATAGGCTCAATGAAGGGTAGGAATGTTTCGTTTAGAAGAACCAAAGGACACCACGAAGACATAGTTTCGGACCGGGTGGGCCAGGACCACTGGCATATTTTACCACCTTGTGCCCGTGTCCGACTCGGCCCGCACTAGATCATCGGATGACTGGTTCTCTAGTCGGGTACGAAGGAATTAATTTTCGTTGTACTTAAGAGAAGAGTTGGATTGCAGGACTTTGGTTTCGGTGTCACTGGTCAGGCCGCCGTGAAGTAAGGTTCAGATCTCGATTCCTACCCTGGACCTGGAGAGCTGAGCAGCAAAATGGGTGACTAGTCATTTGGGATTTTGCTAGTTGGGAATTTGCTCTCCGCGATAATCATGCGCCGGCGGCGATGGCCGGCGGAAAGTTTAGCTCGTTCACGAGGCATCCGCAGTGTTTCGAATGATATCGCCTACCACACAAGTTTAGTTCAAACCAACAATATAGCGAAACTGCGCGGTAGATCGCTATCACCGGCATCGATCACGGTTAGCATAGACACACGGAAGTATTTGCCACAGGCAGTTCCAAGGTCAACATTCGACCCATTGTAATGTATCACCTGGCATTTTGAAAGCATTGCATAATATTCAACCTCGCTCTTGCGGAGCGGTGGCGTGTTGTTAGCGATAAGCACAAGTTTTGACTTATTCGAGCGGAGAGTCTTGAGGGATGTTTTATAGCCTAGTGCGACCTTGCCACTCTTCATTACGAGCTGCAGCCTGGAGTTCAAATTCTCTACCTAATTGCTTATTGTTACATCGGTCCGGACAGAATGAGACGCGGAAGTTCGCCGACTTCTTTGACTTCTTGGCGGGGGCCATATTTTGTGTGTCGGCGATCGCGAGCGAATAAGTATACAGTATATGTCAGTAAACTAGTATACTAGTAAAAATTCTAGTTCGCCCAACTGAGGTGGGGTCGGCTCTCCCCCTTATTAATTGCACCGGCACCCTCGCAGGCTAGTCATGCGCAGTGCGCCACGCGCAGAGCAGTAGCTTTGGGGAACTCGCACTGGCAGACCGCCGAGACGGCTACCTCTCAACGCGCGCTTGGCTTTAAGCATGCCAGTGACGCGGAACTAGCGCAAGACCAAGTAGGATCAGTGGGACAAGTAGTCTCATCCGATCGGACATGCGGCCGCGGGGGCGGGTGCGACGCAGTGGAATAGAGCGAGAGTATATACTAAGATAAAGCCACTAGGACCAGATGAGACGAGGATACGGTGCCTTTGGACACACGGCGATTTGCTTCATGTTGAATACAGCTGCGCTACTGAATACAGCTGCCCCACATGCGCGCAATTAGGATCCTGTCGCAATAATGCAAACGCTAATCAGATCGCGAGCCAGCCAGTGTAATCAACCTATCGAGAAATTCTCCGAGGTCTCTCTCCTTAAATTCACTGGCAGTAGGCATGGCACGCTTGAAAATTGTTTCCCCGAATGAAATCAAAACTAATTCAGTGGCGTTTGATAGCCCACGGGATATGGCCATTTTTGTTAGTGGGGGGCTGCTCTCTGAGAAGCCAACTTCTGCAGAAAGTGCACACGAGTATACGGGCGCGGAATCATCTCTATTGAGATCGAAAGCATGTAGATCACCGTTGGCATGTAGAACAAAAAAAATATTTGGGACATTCGGTGACCATTTAAGGTCGCTGACCACGCATGTTGCATTCAGTGCTGTGCATCTAGAGAAAACATAGTAAGGCCATGTAATAAGTGGCGTAGCAAGGTTGATGTGGTGTACTCGGCAGCCACCATCCAGCTGGCCAACAATGCAAAGTTCTTTGAAAAATGGAGAAAAGTCGAGGCAGACCGCACGTGTGCCAGAGAAACCGTCAGGTAAGGTAGACTGTGGCGATGCTTGATATGCTTTTGCAACTTTCTTCATTGAAGTTGTCGAAGGAAATAGTATTCGAGGCTCTGTTGTCATACCCAGAAGTGAGCACTTGACTAGATGGCCGTTACTGAGACCAACCTACACAACCGTGCGATACGGGGGAGGGGCAATAACTGTTTCGCTTAGACTAACAAGATACTCGTCGGACCTAGCCGGCAGAGTAGCGAAGGCTGATATGCAAGGTGAGAGAGGGCCGAACTCATTGTCTTTAGATATTTTCAGATGGGACTCCGTGCGTTGTCTTGCCGGGGACTGCCCAAAAGATCCTCCAAGGGTTGTTGGCACTGATGACCAGACCGTAAAAGAACGCAAACAGATAAGACGTGGATCTCGCCCAGGGGCTGTGGCATTCATTGTATCTATCGTGTGTGCAACGACACCTTCAATATTTAGTGGTGAATCGACCACAAGCCAAATAGCAAGAAGTCCACAATCATCAACACTGAGCAGCTGGAATGTTAAGCATTTATCATGTATTGGTGATGTGCATGAGCTCAGCATAGGGCATAGCTCGAGAATGGTGGATTCATGAACAGTCTCTTGTGGATTTGAAATCACGCCTCCCATCATAAAAGGTTCTTCTGGGTGCCCATCGGGCCTTGACGTAACAACCATAGACAAATCCCATAGGATTATTAAACCTGTCGCACTACCTGCCACTACACACAGCGTACCGCTTGGCGCAAAGCAAGCACAGGTCAAGACTGACTCTTCACATAGAAGTGCAACAGGAGTGTCAGGGTGCCTCACATCCCAAATTGTAGCTTGGACACTGTTCTTGTCATCCAAGAGAGGAGCAGCTTTACTCGGATGAAAGTAATTTGGACGGAGCGGTTCTTGTAATAGTGCGATGAATATGGAAGTGTGGGTACGCGAAAAAATCAATTTAGTTACTGACCTACATTTCCTGCTGGTGAAGCAAACCAACATCCTCTCGGGACAAGGCACCGGTTCCGGCTTTGGGGACTTGCACAATTTGGCCCACGGACCTGCTTCATGAAGTGGAGGATTACTAGGCTGGCTCCGTATCGCATTGTGTTCAACAGTGGCATCATGTGGTTCTTCAGTGTGTGGCCGAATCAATGCCATACAAGTCGCAGATACTCGGTGCAAAAACCTCAAAAGCAGCTCGTGTTTTACATAGGTACTAGTTTTAGCACCGGACCATGTCGCTAGCTGCCCACCTTTGCGATTGCAGACCTTCCCTTGCAGGCTTTTTGCAATGAGATTTTCGAAGTCAGTGTCATCAATCCCATTTGCGAACTGCATTTCTGCGTCTCTAGTCCAAATAGTATCAGCCTGCATTCCTGTGCTGATTAACTCGTCTGCTGTACCTACTGCACGCCTGCAAGAATGGTTAAATATAACTTGGGGCCTCAGGTTGTAAAGACACTTACTCCTTCATACGCTTTTTTGCGCTGCAGAGTCGAGGTCGGTAGAGCTGATATTCTGTTTGAGGGAGCTGATCAAATGCAATAAAGCGCTCAGACACCAAGGCCAAATGGCCCTGGAGCCCTCGTGCGCGGTGGACGGCTGGGTCAAACCAACCAATGAGGTTTCTCGGATTTGCAGTTAAGTACTTTGGCTGTTTCACATCTGCCAAAGACTTGGATTCCGTCTGCTTTGCCCTCCTGTCGTCCATTGCTACTTCTCTAGCAATTGCTACTTCGGCCTTTCCCGTCCGACTTAACAGGTCAGAGTTTTCGTGGATAGCTGTGAAGCTTTCCTCAAGTGTTGAAACCAGCCTGGGTGCTCTCGACTGAAATTCCACAGCGTCATCAACGTCATCTTCGTAGTCCTCGAAATCGTCTTTGTACTCATCTATGGCCCCCGATGACATCCTTCTAAAGGCTTCTAACGACTATCCCATTATACAGTAATTATTCGGACTGCGGTACCGTAGGTACCGTAGGTACCGCAGTACCTGCGGTACCTACGGTACCGTACCGTACCTACGGTACCGTAGGTAATCAACAAGCAGTATCGACCTAAGGATGCTCCTAGGAATGAAGGGGGGCCAGGCAATCGGGGCCCGGGCGCGGCGTATGAGATACTTTTAGGTCCAGCAATCGGGGCGTGCCGGCCCGGGGCTCGGACAGCTTCCCAAGTCCCGGCCACCGTTTCGAATCGTGTCTTACCAAACATGAGTCGTATCCAAGGTTACCTGTCGAATCAACCTCAATCAAGAGTCTGGGCTTTGAAATTGCCTAAAAATGCGCTGCATGTACGGGCATCGCCGCGCGCTGTTACTGCGGGCACAGGACGACCCTCCGATGCAAATCAGCATCTTGACAAGTGCGGGTATGATGCGCAGCGCCGACGCGACGCTCGGAGCAGTACGCGCCAACTAGCTCATTCTTTAAGTCTACATGGACATCTAGGACAAGCGTCACTCACCACAACGCCATCTACGCCCCCCAAACGCCACAACGCCGATACTAGACTGACCCCCTTGATCATGAGGCTGAGGGGGATACTATTGCATTTTGACAGCCGAAATCGGTCCGGACGCTACCAATCCTGATCAAGGGGGAGTCGTTACTACTCCCGAGTCCGGCACTGGTGTAGACTCGGACTCCCGGGCCGAGTCCGAGTCGGATGCTTCCGTCGCCACCGCGGGCATGCTGCTCCGCGGCATGAGTCGAGACGCGAAATATCAATCGCGTCGGTCGTGTGGTACATAAAGCTGTACCTGTACCTGCGGTACCTACGGTACGGTACCGTATACATGCATTATGTACTAACATCATTGAATACCTACGGTACCGTACCATGGTACCAGCAAGTACCACGGTACCTACGGTACCTACGGTACCTACGGTAGGTACCGTAGGTACTGTGTAATACTAAGCACGCATGTCTGTGGAGGAAATACGCTTGCGTCATGCTAGGCGGCTGTCCAAAGCACATCAGACAAACTCAGTCGAAAACGCAGGACTTCTTGTTCATGCCCAAAAAGCGCCTCGGCTATCGAACCCGCATACGGCTCTCTACTCCATCATGTTAGAGCAATGTCGCTCTTTCGCTATTGCCCTTAGAAACGCCGCTCCACGAATAGCGCGAGCGTGCATGTGGTGGTGCGACGAGATGCGCTCCGATGAGCATGCACTGCTCAATTCTGCCATTACAGAAATGGAAATGTGTCTCGTTTACGGCTCCGGCGGTGCGGGATGTTGTGCGTCTGCCGGCTTGCTCAATCCAGGAGCACAATCAATATCTTATGTCGCAGCTAGTCAACATGGTCGCATAGGGGGGTGTAGTATCAAAGCCGGACAAGGCATGGCCTTCAAATGCATTGATGAAAACAAAACTATCGTAGTTCCAAATCTTTACATGGCGAAGCGCCTTGGCGTGCATGTTTCGAAAAATTCGCGCGATATTTTTCCTTGTGTTTGCACGCCATTGCGTGCAGAGTTTGGGCGGCCAATTGGTGTACTATCAGTTGACAGTTTGAGTATCGATACCGATATTCTGGCTGGGAATGCCAACCCAGTAGATTTTCATGAGAGACTTGCTCCCTTTTTGGAAAACAACGATGAGGCATGCAGGCGCGTTCCATTCTGGAGAATGGAAAAGCAAAGCATGGTTAATCCTAGCACTCGCATAGCTGCCCGTGTTATCCACGGTCAAATTTCCAGCATTGAACGACGTGGGCACCTTGGCTCTGTTTATGGTCTCTGCTGGGAAGATGGGTTGTGCGAGCATAATATACCTTTTCGAACAATAAAGGAAAGGCTCCGCTCGACGCCAGCACTCTTCGGCATCGGTGTGCCGTGTGATGCTGCTCTTCTAGGTTTTGTTGAGTACACTGGCAAGGTTATTGGAGAACAATTGATAAGGTTGATTTTTGCGGCCAATCGAGTGTAATAGTTTGTTTGGGCTTAGGCTTCGACTAAGAGTGCATGCCAGCGACATCAAGCAGGTTCCTTACGTGCCAAATATCACCATCACAGATCTCTTCCACAACAGTCTTGCATCAATGATGTGTTGCATAGTCCATGCAGAAGCTGCAGAAATTTGGGAATATGATGCTCACCAACAACTGAGTGTAATTGCTCGGATGGGGCATAACTTTGCCTTTTGCACAATGTCAACTACAAGGCGTTTATTGGAGATACCAGCACATAAGCGATATTTGTTTTGGGACAAAATCAAGGGCGGTTTGACCTTTCCGATGCCCTTTGTTAATCATACTATGGTTACTCCATTTGCTTGCTATCAACCAAAAAAAGAGAAAAAGGGTCTTCTATTGGTGACATTATGCGCATTTCACAATTTGGACGCCAATGATCTCATTTTCATTCACAAAATGGGTTCTGCTCTTACAAGTGCACACGAATGGATGAGTTTGCGCGAGGCTCGAGCACAAATGCGCAAGCTTGCATTGCAACGTATTGGTTCAATGTGCCTAGATCATGGGACTACAGTGCGTGAGCTCATACCGGCACTCCGCACTCGTGTGAGTCAATGTTTTCCTCAATCATCTGTTCAACTTGGATACTTGGAACTTGGTGGTGATCGTGTAACCATCATGGGTAATGTTGAGTATCGTCGGAACAAAAGCCTAGAATTCGATTGTGTTCCTCCTGCAATATGTGCTAGTTTGACGGTTTCGAATCCTGTTAAAATTCAGCGAAAGGAGTACCTGCCTGGGACAAGAGTGCAGGTCCAGTATGGGAAGTTGTGGTATTTGGCTGTCATACATTTAAATCGAGGGCATCTCACATATGATGTGACTTATGATCTTAAAGATTGGATGGGAAGGCCCGTGCGTGAAGCTGGTGTCCCGATTGCGCGACTCAAGCCCATACCTGCGAGGCAATTTAGGGGTTTTCCACAGTGCCGGTGCGAGGTCAAAACGACGGCGCACGACGACATACACTGCTGGCCATATCTTTTGGTACCTTTAGGCTGCATGCGAGGTATTATCTACTTCAGCTCCTGGGCAATTTCAAGCCCCGAACCTAATTTTGATGAATTGAACATCATTGGGTTCTTACAAACTGCTGGCATTAGTTTAGGAATGGCGATGGACGATAAAGTTCGTGGTGGTGCGCTGCGGTACATGCGATCGTTCACTAAGAATAGTGTGTCGCTTTCGAGCAAGGAGATCAAAAAGAAAATGATTTGGCTACTAAACGAGTGTGCAATGCTTGCGAAGTCTCTTTTGCTTTACAATTTAGTAGACTTATACTCAAATGCTCGTTTTTTGCCGGTGAGCAAAAACTCAAATATGACAAGTCTTATTATACGCTGCATGGAGATATCAACTAATCTGAGTCTGCTCGATTCGTCTCTACTCATCGAGTCAGATGCAGTATATACTGTATTTTTGACCGTTTTTGATGAAACCAAGAAGGTGCTCAATAGTCGCAACTCAGCAGTAGTCAGTTCCAGGAGTTTTATTTTTCTCTCGTACAAAGTAGAGTCCGTCAGTTTGACATTTAAGCCAACTCGTTATCTCTAGGTCAAAATACACAGCAATTACCCGCGAGGACATGGCATTTTGTATGAAGCTTAGTGAACTTGCCAAAGTACCATTGGCCCAAATATCTACCTTGGAGCAATCGGCTTTATTGAGAATCAAGACTCTCCGGGCACTGGAAGCACTGATCAAGCATAAACCTGCTGAGCTGTCACGAAGCTTACAGATTGCCGGCACACACATTTCAGAAACAGTTAATCGGCTGAATGTATTTATTGCCTATGTGCTACCAGACGATGGTCCGCTTCGTATTGTGTGGTCTTCAACTAAGCCTCTGAAGGCGGGACCAAGCGCAAATACCTTATTAATCAAGCGCAGATCAAAGCATCTTATGGTTCAATGTCTAATCACCAAGCAACCCATTGTTTTTGAGGAACTGGGCGAGGCAGCGCACAAGCTGCATTACTCAAAGTCAAGAGGTACAAAGTTTTGGCCTTGGATATGTGCACCAGTGACTACACGTGGCATTCTTGTTTTGGATGCGGGGCTGCAGTCGGTTGCCTTAAGCTCAGGTGACTTCGATTTCTGTGAATCAGCCGCTACGATCCTTGGGTCCACTATTGATATGCAATGCAAAGCATCCGAGTTGTCTGCACTCCGACAGATGGAGCATTGTCACGGCAAACACCAGGTGTCTACAAGGGACATATACCTGAGAGGTCTAGGCGCCATTTACCGTCAACTGAGTTTCCCGTGTCGCCTGTCAGTATTGCAAATGCGCTCGTGGTCATTCGAAGGTAATAAAATATATAGCAGTGGGAAATGCGATGTTTCATTCACCGCTATCACGCTGCTGCTTCGCTTGCTCAGCATTCAAGGTCCCTATGAGCTAGTTACCCCTCTAGTGGGTATTATGTATCTCAATAATGTTGAGACCGGGCGAACTTATACAAAAGAACAAAATCCATCATGCTTTAAGTCAGAGCTTTTCTCGATCCCGCTTAGAGTGAATTGGTTGTCATGTCGTCTCCGGGTTGAAATTTGGAAGGTGGAGTCTGAGCCGAGTATATTAAACCCTCTCAAGGTCGCTCGTTTGATTGGGTCTGCGGAGCTGAGTGGCAGCTACTACCTTCATTTATCCGACTGCTCACGAGCATATCCGCTTGTTGATACGTGCTATCAGCCGCTATCACCCTCGCTAAGACTCCTATTCGATCTGACCCTTCAAAATAGCACGGCGTTTGGTCCCTCCACGGTACCCGCCATATCCACTTCACTATATCAAGAGCGTCCGCACCTGCACTTAATACGTGCTTCTGCTGAGAGTATGCTACCTCAGCCTGGGCAATATATTTGCGTTTTCTGTGCGGAAGATGGCTCTGAATATGGCAGGACACAAACCTCGCCTCATACAATGTGCCCAGAATGGAACAACTTAAATATATCTCTATCCCGTATTATCTATCCCACACCCTGCACAATGCGAGTCGAATTGAGGTCTACTACATGCTACAAGTCTCATCAGGTCATTGGGTCCGCTATCGTTTCTGGCTCGTCCTTGATATATTTGCCCCGCAACTTGTCTGAATTGCGGCTCCGCCTGACGAATATGTGTAAAACACCAGACCAGGTGGACTCACCGTCACAATTCGAACAAGAATATATTGTTATTCTGCTGCGCTTTGGGCAAACGAGAAATGATGTTTCCAAGCTAAATCGCAACCTGATATCATACCCAGCAGCATCTGTGGCCCGCCTGGTCAACGGCATACTGGAGTTTCGAACTGTTGCGATAGCTCCTGATGCTCATTTCAGAGCAGAGGCCAGATCCAACGCGAAGACTTCGCATGTTGTACCATTCAGTGATTTTGCAATTAGAATAGGTGAGCGCATTGTTGGACCAGCTGGCGGAACCTGCTTTGCTGTTGTCGTAGCCTGTGCTCCAGGCGCTTTAGGCAGAGAGCATATCTCGTTCATTGATGATGTTACAAAGTTGCTGGAAGCTAACATAAGGCATTTGCGTCACAGAGAACTTCGCAGCTGTGCTCGAGCTCATGGGTTCAATCGAACGTTGGCTGTTTGCAAACAGTGGGCCAGTATCTCACTGCCTGAGCTTTTCAATGATGTGCTGCATATTTCAAGCCAGTGCTTGCCTGGCTGTTGTGTATATTTGTCATTACTTCAACCTGGTGGAGACGAACTAAGATGCGTGGCGTCTAATACTCAAAGCAACATGTACGGAAAAAGGTTACTGCGAGGTCAGGGGGTCAGCTTTAACTGCCTGGAACCTGCAACCAACAAAGACATTGTCGTTGGCTTGAGCACTGAGCACGTTCATGTTTTCAATCAACAAAATTATGGATTGCCATACCTTTGTGTCCCACTGAAACACCATAGAAGTAGATTGGGTGTGCTAGCTACTGACACATTTGAATTTGTCAGTAAAGTTTGCAAGGGACCTAAGGAGCATCTTGAGGACGGAGTCTTGGAATTCCTCATGGGGCTAGGCGCCATCGTGGGGCGAGCCATTGACCTGCGAAGAAAGTGTGATTCTCTGGCTTCGTTGCATATCAAGCCTTTCCGGTCTCCAGCTGCGATATTGAATATGTCCCTGCGTGCTATCTTCTCAAACATTATATTTGCGCTTGCTTGCGAATTCTGGCAAATGGATGAGGAGCGAAAGCTTCGTGCCATTTTGAGCGTCAAACCAGGCTCCAAAATGTTTCTTTATGGTATTTGGGGTCAACCTAGCGTGATGAGCACAATATACCCATATACGACCGACATGCTCCTGGGAAATTTGCTCGATGCCATAGCACATGCCAACAGAATGGAGCCAAAGCTGATCGGTAAGCCTTGCCAGATGATAATCATTCCTTTCATTGAGCTTTCAAAATGTCATGCCATTTCTCTCGTACCCACACGAGACTTCAAGCCGTGTGATGCAGCTCAAAGCTATATTATGGCAATTGCAAAGGACACGCAACGCATCCTAATTGAGTTTGATTCTTCCAAGAGCACCATCAGGGCGCAGAAACACTAGGAATGCATGGAAAAAACAAAACCTGAAAGGCTGCCATGGCCATCACCACGAACTATGCGTCATAAAAGACAGACAGATATCGCTGCTGGCAACAGCCACGCGGGGCACTTGCGGTGTGCCCGTCCCAGGAGTATTTATTTACTTGTTTATTTATTTGGGTCCCAGATAGACTAGAGAGGATGCCAGATGAGTTTGGTCAGATAGCAAACGATTTAGTGGCCCACGAACGTTGCGACGGTGCCTGGCTCGGGCGTTTTGAGGTGGTCTCGAGACTAGCTGACTACCGGACAACAATTCATCGAAACGGTGCCCGGTCCACACCCACGCCCTCGTGCACGCAGATTAGCGGCGAGTTTGTTCTACCCCGAAGGGTAGAAGTCAGCCTGAGGTCACTGTCACCAGGCACACTGGCCCATGGGCCGCCCCGTTGCCAGAAGCAGGCAGTTTATTTATAAATTATGCCTCGATTGAAGTCAGGGACGTAATCGTGATCTGAACTTGACTTTTACGAGACTTTTACGGCGGTCTGATCCATGGTTCCGAAACCAAATTTCCTGCGAAGTTCAGCGCAAGTTGGAGGGGGGGGATGTTAAATTTACTACAAGTAGCAAAACCCGTCCTAGTGTTCTAGATGTCCAAAAACCGGGCCTAAACGGGTAAATGCGGTTTTACCAGGCCCCGGCCTGTGTCTTTGGTGGCCTAGAGAGCTCAGGAGGCGGATGTTCAAAGTTTGCACCGCAAGAGGCGCGTGGTTACCAGTACTAAGTCCCGGCCTCAGCCTTGACCCAAACAAAATAAGCTTTCGGAAAAAAGCCAAGGGCTACTGGATTACGTCCCTGATTGAAGTACATGCTTTACTTTTTTGTTTAACTCATCATCATGTCGGCCTAGCAAAACACCGGAAATTCCCTTTGAGCCCTATATAGATATGGAACGCTAGGAAATGATTTTTTCGTAATCATGGTTCAATTTATACGTCTCGGACCATCGCAGCCGCGTCTCGGACCATCGCAGCCGCGTCTCGGACCATCGCAGCCGCGTCTCGGACCATCGCGAGGCTGCCCGCACTGCACCAAAACTTTGCACAGCCCATTATTTTAGCATGCGGAACCTGCGCCTCAGCAAAAATTTGCCGCCATTCGGTCGGCGTGTGGCTAAACGCGCATTGCGCCAAAAATAAAATCAACGTCGACCGTGACTATTGCGCTCGACCCCCCTATAACTTTCGAAGTCTCCACGCGGTATTAAGATTTGCAGGGTAATTTAGCTTAATTAGGACTCATGGAGGATGGGTCAATTTCTTATTCGAAAAAATTACCCGGGGTTACTCGGGCCCAATCATTATGATACCACTCAGGCTAGGGAAATACCGTAGGTAGTCAATATAGCGAGTCCTTAAACCAATTTAATCAATATAGACATGACTTAAAGAATTAATGTCAATATGAGAAACCTTATCTAGCAAATGTCAATTTGAGAAGTTCTGCATATTGACATATGCTACGTAAGCGCTTTCCATATTGACATATGCAGTTTAAGACCTGACCATATTGGAGACTGCGATACCTAGGTTCAAGCGTCCCGTCGCGGTGAGCGCGCGATCTGGCAATGCTAAGGCATCGTGCTTTCGCTTCTTGGGCATTATAGAGGTTCTACAGCGTTTGTGGGCTCGCAAACGTCATTAATAGTAGGGCGCGGCGTCCGCCGCGCTAGCTGGGGGGCTTACTGATGCTTGGTTGCGATATATATTACGCGTGCAACTATCATGGCTCCGTGCCTATAATCATTGGGTCTATGGACTGCGCTACTATCCACACGAATTGCATAACGGGGCTGCCAGTACGCGTTGCACCGCCGGCCCAGCTGGGTTCGCTGGCAAACCTTCTGGTCAATGTCTAGTAATGGGTCGTGTCCCAGGGAATCGTGAGGTCGCTCTGCTTGTGCTTGAATGGCTATAGTGGCGGGCTGTCGTTAATTAATCGTATGCAGGCGCTGCGCTGGGCCAGGTATAGGGCTGGCTAGAGCCCTGCGAAACGGCTGAATCTACACCTGATGCTCAACATCGTTCCCTCAGGAGCTTTAGGGCAGCCTTAATGTGAACTGCTGCTTTTGGCTGCGCTGGACCACATGTATGCCAGCAGTCCATAATACCAGCCAGCCCGCAATGTCTGCCAATGGCACGGAGCGGTCCCTGTACCTCTCTTGGGGTCCGGGTCGGGCTCGTTGATTTTGCACGGCCCCTGACCTGGGGCTCGAGCTATTATTTTATAGCCACTCTAACAACCTGGTCACGTAGTTGCATAGGACCCCCAAAAAAATTGAGATAATTTCAAATTATGAAGAGGCGTCTTTGGGGTTTATATAGCACCCAAGTGCGCGGACGCGAACGCGTCCGCGCGTCCGAGCGTCCGAGCGTCCGAGCGTCCAGCCCAGCCCACTGGCAGTGCTCATGAATTGCTAAATGCTCATCAATCCTTTTTTTTTTGCTTGAAAGGGCATATTTCTTTATAGTGCTTCGACCTATTAGCACCATTGCATGTCGTTGACCCACATTTGGAGCATCTTTGCGTTCTTCTTTTTTTTGCCAGTGGTCAGGCTTCTAAAAAAGGCTTCTAGCTCTGCCTTGGGGAAAGCAGTTTGCTTGTTTCCATTTGGCAATTTGTACCAAATACCACACCCTCCAGGCTTTGAAGGATATTCAGCAACTAGAATTTTACTTCCCGCCACGATCTCCCCGTATACGGAGTATTCGGCGACCGACATCCTATGAGACCGCCATATGGCTACTTATCAAATTGGGCTTATGCGCGCACGCGGGCTCGACTCGGAAATAGGGGGTGTCTGCAAAGTCGCTCTCTATATTGACATATTTTGGCTTAAGGCTTCCCCATATTAAAATTTACCCTTTAACGCCTGTCTATATTGAGTTTTGGTGCTTAAGCCCCTCCTATATTGATAGCTACCCATAAATAAATAAATAAATAAATTAAGGAAGACCTAAAAAAAGGAACAAGCTCCTAAGAGCCTTCTCCCTGCTCGGTCAGGATGCCCAACCGGAGCTTCGAAATAGCAGTAAGATAACGGCACAACGGATTTTCAATCTCCCGGGGTAACTTGTCCCCCATGACCAGCCGACAACGGTACTCATCAGTCAATTGCCGTGCGAGGGGGCAAACCGAGTATAATCTCGCAAGAAATGCCGCGCGTTCTTCCTCGAAGGCCTTACATTCAAACAACGTGTATTGGATTGTCTCCGACTCGCGAGATTCGCAACAACTTGGAGGGCATTCAAGTTGCGCGCCGTATCACTGGCCAGCATGCTAGTACTAGTACTACGGGTCCTGTCACGTTTAGACCACGCCTCCCGAGCGGCGGACGCGTCTAGGTTTACCCTAGTTTCTCGGAGCGGAGGAGTCGTGGTCTATACTCGACAGGTACGGGTCCGGGCAATTTGAAAAACGGGAACCACACAGCCCAGGGCCAGGCCTGGCCCCGCCGGAGAGCCGAGGCTGGGGGACCTCCCATTTAGTTTGGAAGTCACAACTAGTCGCTGTGTCCCCCTCCCTTGCTGTTTGTGGACGGATCACTGCCACGGCCTTTTTTGCCAGGTTCCCGAATGTTGATTACTCCGCTCACAGGAAGTGCCTGGATGTTGTCATCTCTCTAAAAGATGCTAGTGGTGACCTGGACCTTCTGGCCTCCTCCGAGTTTTGATAATGTTGATTTGGTGTGTATGCGTGGCATCCAGCGCAAGAGTGCTGCAGTAGGAAATGGCGGCCAGCAATTCTATCCATATTTTTAAGAAGCAGTATCTAGGCTTTATTGTCAGGTGGACATACCCTGCCATAGTAAATCCAAACCTACATCGAAATGAAAGATGACATGGCAACGAGTCTTTGCAACACTGCCACACACCGAACAAACATGATTTATGATCGGATGTACGTATGCCGCTACAATGAACTGGACGTCTCGATGTGTGACATTATGGATATTCATCGCACGTAAGCGCTCAAGAACTCCACTCGTGTTGGCGTAGGGCAGGTTGACTGCAATAGCTTCAATACCCACGTTTTGAGTAAACCCTAATGTATCCTCTTTGTGTGCCTGTATTGCGGCGCCAGTCAATTCACCAGAGTCCCGGAGTGCTTCTAGTGCTGGCAGTAAGCTATGACAACCGACTCTCAATAAGAAAAAACCAGAGATGTTCTTACTTTTGCAAACGCCGAGATATGTCAACATTGAAAGAAGTGCTTGCACAACGACGGTTCCCTAAATTCATACGCCATCGGCGGACTGATTTCTGCGCAAAATTTGATATATTCAGATACAGATAGACATATTATTGGCCTTACCTTGATTTCTTCTGTTAGCTTGACTTGAATTTGTTCCGCGTGGACAATATTGGGTGCATCATATCGCAGATGCAAGTCCTGAATTGATGCCAATGTAGCAGGTCGTGAAATTCGCGAGGGCCCAGGGTTACAGACACAACTACATCCAATGCACCAATCATCCCTTTGGGCCGATGGATCTTGAAAGAATGGCCGCCAAATGCTGCTGTCCTTTACATTGTATGATAGCAAGTGAGGACTGGTATCTCCTTGTATATTCGCAAATATATTTTCCGCAGTGAGAATGCAGCCGATGTCAATTAATGGAGATTGTTTATGACTCGCGACAAATACATCTCCAGTGCACGGATTCCAGAAAGAAACACCACCGTCTCCCGAGTGCGTGTTTTTTTGCATCACATAAACAGTGTCTCCCTCCGGGAGCCCAGAGCCAATAACCAGATACCATTCCTCTGACGCGGAGTCAGAAGTGGCACCTTTCGATTGCAACCAAATGATCAAGTTGTGCAAAAGTATCCCATGTTCTTCCCAGTCCCCGGCACCGACGTCAAGAAATTCCTGTGAGGTGCACCAAATATCAAGACTTGCGCATCCAAATGATTTCCAATCTTCCAGGAATGGGATAAGGCTAACAAACCGCGCCACTTGGTTGAGACAACTTACGCCCGGAGGTGGTGTTTGTGGACTTAAGTAGCGACAAATGAGAACTGCATCTCCATTCATATTATTCCCAAAAGCTTGAACGAGGCGTTTCGATATGCGCCCATCGACTGGTCTTTTAATGATTTCATTCATATTTTCAAAGTAGATTCTTAGCTGCTGAATCCAGCTTGCACCATACCGAATAAGCCGCTCGTCTTCCATTGAGGAAAAGACAAGTGGATCTTTGAACGGTACTGACAAAGGGGGGCGCAAGAACACAGCAAGGTGCAGATATGACGCAGCCTTGGATTCGTATGTCGAAGAAGGACTTTGCCCCTGGAAGTCATGGGTACGTATTGTAATCAGAGGTGTCCTTAATCGAAATTGACCCTCCAAGTATCCATTGACCCCACTGTTAGAATACAGCGTTATGAATGGTATCTCAATATCTCCAATGAATTCATGCCTGGTAGATGGATCTCTGTACATCTCTTGGACCCGTTGGGTAGGTGTTTTGAGAAGTGACTCTGAAAAGAGGCTCAGCCGTAAACAGTCGCTAACATGCATCAAGCTGGTTGGTGAAAAGTCCCCCAAGGTTGGAATAAATGGGAAGTCCAGGGTCTCTTTCCAACGTGGTGTGCGTCCCATTGCCAACATTGTGCGGCGGGAATGCTCTTGGAAGGAAGCAAACACAAACTTCCCCGAGTTATTTCCAGCTGCCTTGGCAATACTGTCACTATCCATCGTCTGTTCTAGTGGGAAATCTGCTACTTGATGAGCGGAGATGATCTGCACCAGCAATGAACAATCTCTAGCTGAAGATATCATCATTCGCCGCTGACGCGAAGGCCGAAGAGAGCGTCTGCGGCGTGCTGTATACTCCAAAGCAGCATCAATCAATCCACGTGCACGTAGTTGTGGCAACGCATGTCCTTCGCTGACTAAGGCTGTGAGTGGGAACGAAGAAGCTTTTTGTGATGTGCGCAAACGAACAGTGACGCTGTCTTGAACTTGTTTGACAAATGCCATTACCTGTCGATCTCTCTTCAGGCCATTAGTATCTATAGTACCCCCCCCTCCCGATTTATGTTCTATTGTTTGCTTTCCCAAGGCCTGCTGACCACGAATATCGTCCTGCACAATGAATTTTTGCAGGAGAGCATTCGCGATAGTTGCCATATCTGTGGCCGGAACAGGTTCACTCATCAATGCAGGTTGATGCATCCGGAGTCTTAGAAGGCGGTGTCTTTGGGAGATTGGTGCATGTTTGTATTTATCAAGTGCAAATCTTATGCGAGAACCAACAACTTCTTTCGGTAGCTCACACATCGACGCATCTTGCTGTGCTTGACTCGGCTTGTATTGAGAATGAAATACCTTGCGGGCCTGAACTGCCCCCGAAGTCACCTGGTGTCGATACTCGCCGGTACGAAAAGCTCTTTGTGATGCCGCTTTGATGTGGGTCCCCGTCATGCGCCCGCGTATAAATGAACAGGAGCCCCTTGGATCATTAGGATCACCTTTGCTATCAATTTTATGCGTCTCTGAAGCACAAGTCTCGGGTGTCCGCAGCCAACGGCATCCATCTGTCATGCCTGCATCCAACTTATCTAGGCCTTTTCGCAAGCCACAGGGATGCTGTTGGTTAGAGGATCGCAGCGATTCCGAGAGAGCGTTTTCAGACCCGGCAGCTGGGTCGTAGGAGCAGGCTTTCAGCTGTTGATCTCTGGCTGTCCAATACAGGGACACTAGCGCAGCACCAGCGAGCTGTCGTTGGCTGACCTCAAACTGCAGCCATTCACTAAAAGGTGCCAGCGAAGCAGCGTTCACAGCGTCATGACACGCTGATATACCAGGGACAGGCACAAATATTGTTGCAAGGTGGACGTCGACAAGAAGTCTCCTGCGCCAGAACTCCACCTTGAGTTTCATAGGATGCCGAGCAACTATTAATCTTAGAGGCTGCTCAATCCGAATTGTGAATGCGGGCCAAGCGACTGCCTGTGGTAGTGTCGTAGCAACCCGCCGACCATTCAATGATAAAATTGCATAGAGGTGCTGTTGTCGCACACGCCGACGACGCATGAGCTCTCGGCCTGGTAGTGATTCTTCGTCATCAGCTGTGAGCCCAGCAGTAGTGTACAGCTTCAAAACAAAATCGGTCCTCATTGTTAGTGTTCTACAACATCGCTTGAATCGTGCAATAAGGCGCTCTTGAGAGGGACTGTTTTGGTTCTCTGAGGCATATTGAGCAATACGTGTGAGCATTTTGTGAAAATTGTCGAGTAGTGGCTGCATTGTTCTGGAATCAAATTGAGGAGACCGACTGATATTTATGGCAACTAACTTCGCAGGAGTAGATACGAAATTCTGATGCTGGCGCAGGCCTTTCAGCTGGTTCCAAGTAGTGTAGAGCGCCTCCGCGATCTCATTCATGGCTTGTTGTTCAAGTGCCAAGGCATCTAAGGTTTTGAAGCAGCTTGAGCTCAGCTCAGTTACATCTACTTCGTGCTCAACTGACATGTCCAAGTTTTGTTGCACCGCATCCAGTAACTTGTGGAGACGGAGCCTTAGGTAGCTAGTTTTCTGAAGTTTGAGAATACGGTGGTACTCCCCGTATAATAGCCGCATTTGGGCATACAGTCTGTCTTCAGAACCAAATAGTGGATGCTCATAGAGGGCCAACTGGGTTAGTATTACATGCAGTTCTCCATGAGTGCCCGTCAGTGATGTATTGCTAGTGTATTCGGGCTGAGAAATACGCGTAGAATGGTGTGCTGGGGTATCGAGTTCTGCAGAATTGTATAGAGGTGGACGCTGATTACCGACTTTAAGGGGATTTGATTCAACTCTTAATGTGCCATCGTGCGAAAATAAATTCAGCATGTGCAATAAAGGCTGGTGGCGTAAAGCCGCTTCGAAGAAGAAACGTTCACTAGCTCTCGATTCATCCAACTCTAGCAGCAAACTAGCCATTGGTGGGGGTACAGGAGTATAGGTTCCAGTCCTTGGGTCAGGACTGGATGCAGACAGATCTCGGTTAGATCTGACCGACATGGACTTAATTTGGGACCAAGCGTGCACAAGTTTCCCAGTTTTGTTCTTATAACAGGAAGCCTCCGGAAAATCAGAGAGCTCCTCCTCGTTTAACAACATGTCCTCACCGAAGAGACATGGGCGAAAAACAGCACTCGACGAACGCGACAGCTGGACCTCTGCGTCTGCACCGTTATCGAAGAGTTCGGGCAGATTATCCGCGCTTGATTCAGGGCTCATGCCGAAATTAGATATTTTAATTTGAGTGCGGCGGGCTCGTTATTATTATGTATATCTCGCGATCAGTTTAACTTACAACCGTCTGCCGATCAACTGGGGTGTAGGTACCGCTACCCCTGTTAATGCCCCCATTGGAGCCCAAAACTCCGTTGACGCTTCGCATCCGCACAAAACCCGAGGTTTCCTCGTCGATATCGCTGGCGAGGCCTCTGGTTTATCCGCGCGCTCCCGACTCGGAAGGGCCTTGCGCCACTGGTTCAGGTTTTCCGAATTTCGCTGAAGTCGCGCACGCGCCAACCGTACATATGTGTCAACTCGGAGTTTCCATAAGGAGAGCCCCCGATAAAAGTCCAGAGACGAACTTCAAGTTTCAGCTGGCCAGGGGACTCAGGCTCTGGCAAGTCAAAAGCCAAGTTAACCCCACTACTCAGGTTTACAAATCCTGGAGCTAGCAAGACACGGCACGTGCGGATCATGAGAACCCAGAACCCAGAGACAACCTTTTGCCACTGTGTCAGAGTCCGAGTCGACAGGAAGATGAGCACGACTCGGATATCATGATATGAGCAGGTCGCCGATGTTTGTGGCTCAACGGGAATGAGAGGTTGCAGCCCTCACCCCGGCCGCGTAACTCTGCCAGCCGCGGACCTCCTTAGGTCCTCCTACAAACTATCGTGACAGTGACTGCACTGCCAGTGGTAGTCTGAGGGCTGAGAGTGAGACTGGGGAAGGGGCCGGACCCCACCTTGGGGATTCCCTCCACCGAGCGCCCGAAGGGGGCGCATCGGTCGGGGAGACTCGTAGGGCCCTCTTAAGGGTCGGCTGAGGTCAGGGTGGTGTATGGGGATCGGGACTAGGGGCGCAGCGGCGCGCTGAAAACGGCAAAAACCCGTGAATCTCGATTAAACGCGATTTTGTTTTGACTATAGCTATTCGAGATTTTGTTTTGGCCTCGTGCGCAGCCTAAACGCACCCATAGGCAGCCCCAAGCTATTTCTGACCGCTCAAGGGGTCGGCCGAGGCGGTGCGCCAAGAAAAAGCGCGGCAGCACAACATTTCGCGATGCGCCAAATCGCTCTCCTACCACATGATGTGCGATACGCGATGTGGGCACGCCACTGCACAAAAAGCGGTGCGGACAGTACGGTGGGTACGCCCCGAGGCCCGCGGACAACTTCAGGCGCTCGAAACGCTGGAAATCATCGCACCGAGGCGGCCGCATCGAGGTCGACGCGGGACGAATTGAGAGCTTCGAGGGCGCTCCTGCGAGAAACCACGGGCCCGGGGACCGGCGCGGGGTTATAGTCGATGATTTCCGACACTGCGGTGCCCCGCACGGTGGCAATAAGCGGCATCGAAGGGGGTTTCAGCCGACGTTGCCTCGAAACCGCCCACTTCCTGCGACGCACGCTTCTCCAAAGTCCGCGCAGAGGTCCCGAGGGGCCTGAAGCCTCTTATTTTCGAGTTGCCCCCAAAACGACTGGAATGCGGCCGCGCTAGAGCCGATTAGACTAGGGGGGTTGCTTCCACCCCGGGGAACCCCTCGACTATACCCGCCTGGACGCGGGACGCGATGAACAGCTCCTGAAGGTAGACTTCAACTTGACATGGCAGAGACCAAGGAGGTGGAATTGGCTAAACGCGGAGTAGAGGCGTTTGTCGATCGTGCCAACGAACTTCACCATCAGGGTCGGCATGCGGAGGCACTGAAGCAACTCCAGGTATGAAGTCAGATCTATTTTTTTCAAATGGCTTTCGTAGCGCGCTCGCAAAATTTGTGAAAAGAAGCTCGGACCCCTGCATAATAGCACCGTCAAAGTTCTCTTTATTTTAAGCTCAATGCGGGAAATTGATGGTACCTTGCGTAAGCCAGCTGACATAAACTTGCACTTTACCTTTTTTGATAACACAATGGAAGAACCTCATTACCGAAATAACATCGATATTTCCCGGATTCTTCGCCGACGTGCTTACGTTGACGAACTGGGTGTACCAGCAGAGCTCGAATTTGATGAATTTGACGGCGAATCACGACACGTCTTGGGGTCCTATGGAGATGCTCCCGCGTGTTATGCGCGCTGGCGGGTGAATGATAATGCTGCCATCATTGATCGAGTCTGCACCTTGCATGCTTATCGCTATCGAGGCGTGGCTAGGAAATGCCTTCAGCATGTGGCGCATGATGTTTTGTGTTGTGCTTCTCGTTTAAAATTGACCTTACATGGATTAGTTTTACTTGTTCCACAGCAGCATTCTACCATACAACAAAAGCTGGCAGAGGCAAGTTTCATCTCCCTGGATGGGTCAGTCGGTCCTCTCTCTTGCGTGCGCATGTGCCTGCCAATTAGTCCAGAGGCCCCGCCCCGATTCCCTAGTCTGGGGCTTGTGGATATATAATAAGCACATGCTTCAAGGCGTGGGCCTGGGAAGGGCTCAGGCTTCCCCCTAGCCGGTTAATTCGTTGGAGTAACATTCTTCCTTACCTTCTCTTAGCTCTAATTAGAATGAATTAGCCTGCGACGCTTAAGGCTCCTTGGAGACTTCGAAATTTATAGGGGGGTCGAGCGCAATAGTCGACGTTGGCAGGTTTTGGCGCAATTGAGCGTACACTGGCGGCAAACTTTTGCTGAGGCGCAGCTTCCGTATGCTAAAATAATGGGTTGCGTGCAAAGTTTGGTGCATGCGGGCAGCCTCGCGCTGAAAAATCTGCTGCGACGCGGTATGAGATCTGGTATGAGGTCGAGATAAAACCCGCCCGAAAACCAATCTCTCCAACGGACGGGATAAATCGGCCTCTAATTATCCACTAATTATCTCCTATCGTTCCATATCTCTATAGGGCTGCTAGGGAATATCCGACTTCCGAGGCTGCTTAGGAAGGGCTCCATCATGATGCCATAAGCTGCGAGGCAAGCGGCGTGATGTGGAGCTTTGCCTCCCGGGCCTCCGTCTTCGATCATGATTTCCGAGTCACTTCAAGTTCAAGTTTCCATCTTGAGTCACGGTCACTTTTATTCCTCTATAACGACCACTCTGAGTCACGCCGGCGGCGGTCTGGCCGAGACTATCATGATAAGTTCAAGTTTACTAGCCCCCGTGACTCCGAGTCTCACTGCCAGCCTGAGTGGCAGGCCCGGGCTCCGCCGAGTCACGGTCACCGTGACTCAGGCTCCGAGGCTGGCATCATGATAGGCCCGGGCAGGCTACTACTACCAGATCATTCAAGTTTAGTCCGTTGGACGCCATGCTCCCACCGGGGCCTCCCCACCGGGGCCTCCCCACCGGGGTATAGTTAGTATGAGTTGAAGCGCCAGTGGGGCTAACTGCGGTTATTGTGGCTTATCCTTGTACCGTATCTACCTACGGTACGGTACCTACGGTAATAATACGCCGGTATGACATGCTTCGAGATTTGTGCGGACAGCGTCGAACACACCGACGCCATCTGGCCTCGGAAGTGAGCACTGCTGAAAGTGGCTTTTTGCATCGGCACCGAGGTGTCAGGGAAAGAGCCTCTATCATTGCCTGGAATTTGGAATCCAGGAGTAACACCCGCCAATTGCAAAACGGAGAAAGCCGGTCGAGGGCGTACAAGCAAAAGCTTTCTGAAGTTAAAACAATAATAAACGATGCCACCTCGGAGGTGCTCGTATGAGCCCATCCCGATTAGAATCTCAAGCATGTTTGGCATAGGTTGAGTATTACAATCCCACTGAAATTATTTTGAAAGACTATTCTTGGAGACGGCTGCGCGAATGGGATCGAGAACGGCGCATATACACAGAAGCTTTATCACTAGCTCAGAGCATGCCCTCCTGTGCAGAAACCAAGGCCACTGAAAAAGCCTTTAATGTTGATAGTGTGGTATCGCCAAGACGTCAGGGGCAGATGGCAGCTTTGCAAGTACAGATTGGACTTCGCAGAGAAGTTGCCGAGAGGTAGTACTGCAACTTGTGGCCGTATTTACTGATCAAATGCATAGGTACAGTCTGGTCAATACGTTATGTCAGGCCAAACAGTCAACTTGTGGTGCGGTGATTCATGCCAGGTCCGAGATGAAAGACCTTATTTGGCATCATGATGGAGAGGAAGATGAAATGAGCAGTAAAGAGTTGAATAAAACCAATCTCAATCGAGTTTGGATTATTGGGGTACCAGTAGTCACAACACCAAACCACGCCTTGGGTCTGCTACTCAGTGTGTGAAAGATAAGGATCTTAAGATGATATCACGACAAGCATAGGGGGGGTGTGCTATCATGGGGCATTTGTCACTGGCAAGTCGCTGCACGAGGAGCATTGGATAGATCTCGGTGGTGGTGCTCTTAAGAAGCAAGGTTTCTGTCTTGCCCAGAGGGATGTAACATTGCCGTCGAATGCAAAAGCTGACGCGGCGCTTACAGAGTACACTGTAAGTGGTTCTAGGACTCGTGCTGTCAATGGAAAGTACAGGTTTGCAGGTTATTCGGACGAAGTCCCCTATTTTACTAACGAAAATAACATCTCAATATTCATGGCAGTGCCTAAAGGGGACGCCAAGTTTTCAATTTTTGCCAGAGGCCTTGGTGCGCTGACAGCAGGATTCCAGGTTGGGTCGGGCAATCAGTTCAGTAAGTCAGAGGGTAGTCGCATCGATGGGGATGTAGGAAAGCATCTTTTGGAGCTTAATGCCACTGGCGTATCAAAAATTACATGCCAGGCAACAGGAGCTATTTCAGCAGTCGTCAAACCTCAAAGTCGACACCCTGCAAATAACCTAATTGGCTTGCGTGAATATTCTAAACTGGCGACCCTCGGATCTGAAATCGATCGTAATATGGCATTTGTGAGTGCAGGTAATGTCCCACCTTTGTGTCTAGATTGGGTGCTGCTAACATGTCCTAGGCGTTTGACGAAGTGTAGACGACGCCACTACTATGTTTCCCAGACAGAACGAGACCGGTGGGTCGAAAGGCGCGGGCAATGTAGGCAGACTTTGGACCTAAAGGTTCTTCGTTGCATCCTTCGACGCGAAGCCCTACTAGAAAACCTCCACACGGTTGCATTTGAAACCAAGAAATCCTATCTGGAATTTCACGGTAGCACACGGGGTCTGCTCGCGTCCATGTTAGTCCTTCTTGACCAGCTACGTGTGGCCGGAGTTGAATGTGCGGAAAGTATAGCCTTGTGGAGTAAGCATTGTGGCCTAAGAAACTGCGACGCTCTCGGTGTACATCAGAAAGGCAGATGGATAGCTACAATCGAATCTGAGGGGCATCGACTGTGGGGCGAGGTTCCAGCTGTCCATTCAAAGTTTAGAAGATATCAGAGAGACGCACTACCGCCAAAGCGCGCACGAATTACTAAATTTCTTGGTATATATGATCGCCGCGAGGCTGCCATTCAAGCTCACGAAGCTGCAAGGCCAAGGGTTGCTATAGAACAACGCATGTTGATCAATGAGCTTCCAGCATTTGCAGAAAGGGTCTGCTGCAATGATGTTCATGTCCATGTCATTGAGAGTAGAGGCTCCAAGCCATTGGATCAGCTGGAAGCTATTGTCTGCACATGTGTGCCAAAAAGAGATCTTTCACGTGCCTACTTTTATGAAGGACGCAATTACCTCGTCAAGATGAATAAAGATCTCGATTGGCTAGATGAGTTTGCTCCCCTTCGCTTTTATCTAGGCTCAAACTTCTCATTTAAAAACAATCCGTTGGTGCTCACAGCTGAGTTTAAGCGGATGATGCATCTAAATTCTCGTGGACTGTCGATTGTTAAAAATAGAAAAGTTGCCATTTGTGAAGCAGAAAACATGTTTGGGCATCCATCCGGGTTTGTCACTCGTCACATTGGAGGTGCTCTGATTTCCTGGAAAGGTGCAACAAAGCTAGGATGTACCTTTGAGGCTCCAACACCGTGTTTTTGGTCGTATTAATCCTTTCCTGTAAATTGCTCAATTGTAGGGCAACGATATGCAAAGGTCGTCTTCGCATGTGCTAGATGGGGTGCGCATACTGCGAGCTAGCAAAGTCATCAACGAGAGTCATGAGTTACCAACCAGGCTTGTGGATGGTAAATCACATATGGAGAGTCATCACTCAGATCGGCAAATATGGGCACAATATCAACAATTGCAGGCTAAGTTGATCATGCCGCAGGCACGAAGTCCAGTAAAGGCACTCCTCAATGGTTTGTTCTGTCGTGTCGACTGGGGCAAATGGAAAGGAGTAGGGATGATGGGGCAAGCAACCCGCACATACTGGATGCGAAGGCGCCTGAGTGAAGATAATGAGCGTCGCAAAGGCAAGCGCGAGCTCATAGCTACAAATTTGCGTAAACAAGCATCACGTGGCCTATTGCGAATCCAACCGAACAGTTTGACTACATTACTAAATCAAGTGTCCACAACGCGAGGGGCTGGCAGGATTACTCTCGATGCACATCGGGCTAGAATGCTCCTGGAATGCCACGGTAGCGCAGAAGACTGCACCAAAGTCCTGCAACGTTATGCAAGAGGCATCCATAGTCGATATCTATTTGAGAAACGCAAATTAGAAATCAACTTATCCCTCACAAAACAATGTCAACAGCGTGACATGTATCTAGGAGTTGCCAAAACTTTTGTTAAAGTCCTGCTGGAAACTGCAACGCCGTGTCTGGCACGTAAACTCATAAAACCGGCACATATTTCAATTAGAATTTTGAATGGATGTCACTACTTTCTTCTAGTCTACAATCTAAAGCCTCAGCGCATCCGAACGCAGCCTAGGCACACATGGTATCATCATCATCCATTCATTAAACGCGCTGTGCCGATCTTTGGGCATGGTTCTTCAGGCAAAGGGGCCGGTCATGATTCGGTGGAGCAGGTCAGGCAATGCCGACTGTGGACATTTCCTCAGGACAGATTGCTCATAACGAGTTTCAACCCCCGAAACCAGGAGACTAATGCCAAGGAGGTAGATAGATCGGACCTCTTGGCACAGTTCAATCGTGCACAGGCAGGGAGACTCATACCCCCTTCCAGTGCAACCGCGAATCTCAAATCCAAGATGTGTACACAAATCATGCTTGATGAAACCAGCAACTCATTTTTTCCTCATCAGGGCCTTGTGAATAATGACATGTCCTGCTTTAGAGAGAAACTACATACTGCAGCAGCGCACGAACGTATACATAAACATTCGTGGATCAAATCAGTGATTGATGCTACTGCAGCTGCTGATCGTCACAAAGTAGCAAGACTGCGATTTGAGAAGTTCGCAATGGCCCACGAGGAGGTGGTAATGCGGCGGTACCTATTGAGCTCCACCCCAAGCAGGCGGTGTCTTGACTAGTTTGTGCACATATTATCGCATGCGGGTAGGTTTTTGAACAAGATGTTGTATTTGGAAGCTATTGCGGACTCTAGAAATGCTTTAGCCTGGTCTTCTACCGAAACCATAGCATTCGATGCAATTGATGCTGTGTCGAGTGATTGGCGCCAATCCCAGGATCTATTTGAAAATGGCTCTGAATGGAAGGCCTTGCGCATAAAAAGAGTCACTAGAGTGCAAGAAGAGATATTGCAAAGAGACCAAGCCACCAAACGACTAATCATGTGCGCATCTCGTGCAGAAATTGCATTACATTTGGTTGAAGAAACTGTGCAAAAAACTCAGATGGAGCGTGCCAGGGAGGTTCATGAGCGTGCTGCATTGCTTTGCGAGGAGATGCACGCTGCAGCTGTGTGTGCGAGTATGCGAAACACCTTTACCGTGAAATTACTACTTAGTCGCTTGACGCTCCGAGGAGTTGCCGCTGTAGGCCTCTGGCGTGCCCGCTGGAACCTAAGGTGGCGAAAACCGGAATGCATTTGGAATACTGTAGATCGATGTGTAAAACTTGTGAGGATGCCTCACCCAGGGCCAGTCTCTTCGAACATATCGTCCAATTTATTCGCAGCTGGCCACATCAACACTGCGCAATCTACTGCTAACCGATTTATCATCGTGCTGACACAAGACCCAAACTCAAGCACTCTTCTGCTTGTTGGCGAAAGTCCCTCTCGCTCTCTTCAGCGTTTCGAGGTTTTGATTAGACCTTCAGAGCTTCAAAGCATCATCGGAACAGAGATGCCTAGTCTGATGAGACTATATTGCGAATTTGGCCAGGTAACGCCCTCTACTGCGTTTAAGAATAGCACGCTCACAAAAAATGCAATAGCGAGACTTAAAACTGCCCAACAAGTTTCGAGTATACTCTGTTCCCAGCTGCATTTTGATGCATTCACAGGTCTGCCCTGCGTGGGGAAAGTTTGGTATGCACGCCGACGTGATTTACTTTTGCGACAACTATATCATGGTGGCAGTTTAGGAAACGTTGAAGACTCGAGCGACGATTTTCGCGTCGTTTTGGAGGGAAAGGAATGGGCTCGTATCGTTGAGTTTGCACAACCTTGTGGACGTTGGTGGTTAGATGCCTTGGTTGCAAAACGCTCCTTCCAACGTGGTGTGCTTGTTCTTGATCCCGTGTTTGATTCTGAATTTAGCTGTAAGAAGTACTTCTCAGGTCTTTCGAGGGACTTGTCATGTAGCAAATCGCAGTTTGAATATTATTGTCTACGATGCATGGGGCGATTTGCGCTTTGAGAGCTATGACTCTGTGGCAGCGTGCCATTATTCCCTAAATGTTACACTTCCGGCAATTGTACGAGGCTTCGTGGCGGAAGCAGAGTTCATTCTGCTTGCACAGCTGCTCTATGCGGTCACTGTTTGTACTTACCCCTCAAAGCTCATTCACACCCTAGCTGGGCGTCTGGATCTCGTGTTACCAGGAGAAGATAGAGATTCTATTGATATCCTAGATTCTTTGCACTTCGTCAGACCCACACGTAGGTGGTGGTGGCGTGCACCGTTGGCTCATGAAAGACCCCGAATGATTTTTCATGAGGTGACAATGACAAAGTTTCGTGGACCTGCATTCACAGAGGAAATAAAAGTCTCCGCTTATCCTGCTCACATTGCACTGTTTGCGGACGGTGCGGGCAATTGGCGAATTGCACTGATTCCCAGTCCAAACGCTCTGGCAGACTCGCAGACACTGTTTCTTGACATACCGGGCCACATGCTCATTGTACTGCTACGGCACATTGTACAGAGCACAATTAACAACATCACTTCTGGACTCAGTTTCCCAAGCTCAAATCACCACGCGGACTTATGGGAATTTATCAAATTACGGATTGAAATCACAGATGAAGACTCAGCCCATAGAAGACCTCCTGGATTCTGCCGCTCACGACGCAAGCGCAGCGCTTGGTTGGCAAACAAGGCGCTAGCAAGATTCGAGAGGTGGATAAATAGAGAGGATTCTATAATGCATCCAACAACCACGTCGAGGATGATCCGCGATGCACATGAAACTCTCATAGCAATCGATGCTAAGACCAGTTCGATAGAATCCTATAAATCACTCGCCTTGACCCCCTTACCCTGCGACAATAGTCACGCTCATATTGAACACTCATCCCCGTGGCTACGGAAACCAGTGTTGCCTCAACTTGCGCCTGTGCCGTTTGAGACCCACACTGTACAGATAAGTCTTGACGATCATGGAGACTTTGCCATCAGAGTAGTACGCGCACAATTTAAGGAAGTAGTCTCTCGCATAGTTGGAGCTGAAAATCAGCAAATGGTCACAGAAAACAAATCCTCCCTGAATGCGAGGGGTGCCTGTGCTCGCGATCAAGCCAGGACGTGTCTCGCAAATAAACTGGCGCAGGCTAGAATTAACATAACCAAGAGCACAGTCGGTAGATTCAGTAAAAAAAGTGCGTTCATTGTGAGCAAAATCATTGGACTTAGGCGCTGGCATGGTTTGCAAATTCGGCATATCAAGCACATGAGGTGGTTGGCGAGAGTAGCAGTCACGGTTGCACTACCACGCCTATGCATTGTGCTTGGAGAAAGCAGCAGATGTCACTTGACGCTACCATCTGATACATGGCGCGACATTGCATGGAATAATAATGATACAGATCGGACGAGATTGCAAACAGCACTCAGTGTAAAAGTCATGTCACCAAAGAGGTCCTGCTCCTACTGGTATCAAATTTCTCACTCGATACTCATTGCGCGCTGCGTAGTCTCCATTCCTGTAGGCCAAGGATCCCGTTTGGGGACAGACAGAGTATCATTATTTCTCACGTTTTAGTTCATAGTGTGCCTGTTGTGTAAGGTCATAACTACGTCCAAGAATGCCTGGGGCGGTGCAATAAAAAAACAAGCTCGCGGACCATGGATTGTTTCTGTCCTGCTCCAGGAAACAACACTGCAATTTCTAGCTTACAATCCGTGTTCGAGTAGCCAATTGACTACTAGAGTATCCGCACTTGACTATCTGCCTGTCTCAAAAACAATCATTCAGATGCTTCGTTGTGATTCTGCACTACTCCCGCCTGAAACAACCTGGGAACCTTCAAGGTGGTGGCTGCCTGCAATCTTGGCACGTGCGGTACAAACTGCAAGTACGTCGACTTTAAGTAGCCTGGCTTCCGTTGCAGCATCGTTGGCAGTGAATGACGCCGCCAGACATGTCACATGCTGCATCACATGGACCAAAAGTGAAGTTCCTATTGCAGCCAAGAAAATGCAAAATCGCCTCAGTGTCGCATTTGGACTCCAAAGACGCGGAATCATTGCTGCAATTGCACCTGTAGCTGGAACTCGCTCTTTCTGCCAAGTGAAAAACGCAGAAGGCATGGAACTGACACGTGCAAACTTCGTCACTCTTCATTTTAGTGCCGATTCAGATACTCCGCTCTTGCCACGGCTTCTTCACCTCTCAAAAAGAAAGGATGATGTAATAAGAAAGCTGATTCAGGCCCCAATTGGAACGCCATTGCGTAAGGTTGTTCTCAAAGAGGCCAGAGGCGATAGCGTCCTGTGGCCCGAGAAAGTTGTTATCTGTTTTGCTGACATTGCCTCTTGCTCGAAGTTTTCTTTAAAATGCACCCGTGTAAATGTACGCGCGACAGCAATACTACGAGAACATTCAGCCGGAGGATTAGTGCAAACCGTCTACGGGACGGCGCTCTGGATGAGTCCAATTCAAAACGTAGCAACAGATCCAAACGAGACAAATAAGACTAGTGGCCTGATGATCGCACATACTCTGGCATCGCAAGACGCCGACGCAACGGCAGCACGTAAGGCAAATTGTAGGGCCCAAAATCATATTAAAGCCACACGCCTCGACCAAGTTAACATAGCAAAAAATCAGTGGCGTGATGTGGCGGAGCGACGTTTGTTGGCTTTGTTACCATGGATGGAGCGAGCAAGTCGAGTGACTAAAGGGTCTGGCGGGTTGGTGAGATGTCATCACCCTCACACGATAACATGCCTAAGTACTCTCCAAGTACATGCAGAGGCTTCACTGCAGAGAGCACATGGGGATGTCTTCGACGCTGTGACATCAATGATACGTAATTGACGCATCCGCGCCTGATTTAGTTTACAATGACCAATTTTACGTGTACTGGCAGGATCATCATCGAGCGACGGCACGAGAGCAAAAGAGGATGTTTCAGGAGGCAATTTACAACTTTGGAACTTGTGGCGTGGACTCGTGCTAACGCATGCATGTCAGTGTGCGCTACCTTTTGCCACATGTGCGGTTCCATACTGTACACTTGCTCGTGCTCTTGTTCTTGCTTCAGAGGATCCACAAGCAGAAAACCATTTCGTCCCTATTTAAGTTCTCTGTAGAGGAGTCGCGGCTGTGTCAATATTAATATCCGCCTGCCCCTTATTTCCTCCAAATTCCCCATTGGAAATATTTTTTATCGGAATTGTCGCTTAAGGTCAAAATGAAGCACACCGTGCCAACCCTATTGGAGGTAGTTGGGAGTTCAAGCAACTCGCAATGGGGAACTAAGGTCAGCCAGCAAATTGACATGCTCTTAGCTTCGGAAGTGACTCCAGATGGACGATTAAAAGTCGATTCAACAACTAGTCAACTCAGGATAGCCGATGAGCACGATACGTCAACGGCCTCATCCACGCGGCGCAAGATAATTCTATCGGCTGAACAGAGATATTCGAGGCCGGAGTACCGGCGCGTGTGTGCATACCAGAATGAATTGGACATAGAGACAGAGCTTGACCCAAGGAGACATACGCCTCTTGAAGAAGGACATGCAATTGAAGAAGGACATGCAGCCAGCGCCCCTGCGAAGCAAGAAACTCTGGTGTTTTCCAGAATTGCTATTCCAAGGTTCTTAGCGGCTGCTCTGCTTTGTCATCATAGGGAATTTGATGCTCTAGGCACGCCAGCTGGAGCTACCTTCAGATCGGTTAGTGACCTAAAGTTTTGTGGAAACAGCTCTTTCTTTACCTGGTTGCTTGGCCGCCTTCGTCTCGACTACCGAATTGACAGAAAAACCGCGGATCTCAAGTTCAACTTGGAACACGGACGAGCTGCACTGAGCCTTTCTGGGGAACTTTGCTTGCTTCGTATACTACAGTATGTGCCAAATCAAAGAAAACCCCGGAAAGTACACACAAATATACTAACAACAGACGAAGCTGATGAAAAGATAGATCTAAATCTAACGCCGTTTGAAAACAAACCGGGCAGGAAGCTCATTCTTGATGTTTATTCAACAACTTCATCTAGTTGTGGCACACTTATGGTCACCAGACACATGATATGTGCAGCCATGCCGCTGCGGGGAGACCGTTGCGTTCAACGGGCTGCATGGTTGCTTTATCTCAACAGCGATGCCGATCTAGCTGACTGGCTACTTCGCCATGCTTCGGTAGTTTTAAAGCGCCAGGGTAGCATAGTCAGTTTTACAAGTCGCCGATGTTTCGTTGCTGTGATAACCATGTTCCTACCAAATAGACAATCAACCGCACGACTTCTGAAAACGGAAATGCCGGGCGGTGTTAGACACCATGAAGAATGGGAAACGAAGTATTCAGGTTTTCCTACACAGACCACACGAGCCCTTCGCTTGGCTTCCGGAAGGAAGGGCTTGGCACTCTACCGGCGTGGTAAGGCCCCTGTCTACGCACACATCACAACCAGTGAATGGGCTTTAATGACATCCACGGACAAAACAAAGTGACCGTGACCTTGAAACTGGGGCGCTGCCTCTGTGTTCTTCTTAACCGCCCCTTCCCGCTCGACCTGCTTGCTCGCCAAACTGGACGTCCAAAAGCGTCCGGAAGAACCCAGCAGGGGGTTCCACGGCACCGCAGGCTATGACCACCTTACTTCGACCTGAGGTTGACGTTAGGGACAATTGAAGCTAGACTTACTGCTATTGATGATGATAATTAAACTTGGTGCCTGCAGGCTCGGAGGTCCACCAGTGCGCGCCGGCTACCATGCGGGTTTTCTTTCATACCTAAGCCTTAGACTAGCGCATATGGCAATCTAATCGTCCTCGGATTCACTTTCGTCTGACGCCGAGTCCCCAATAGAGTGGTCGTCAAAGCTTCATTCAGGTCACAACTCGTGCAGCGGCCCCGCGCTGCGTTGATGATGATGTTCGCGGCCTCGCGGGTCATATTGCGGGCATTAGCGACGGCCACAACAATACAATAAGGGCACCATGAGCCACCACGAAAGATGACGTAAAGATCCACATCATCTGGCTGCCCAGCTGGTGATAAAAAAAAGGGATTTGTGATCAGAATAGGCCGAATCCAGTGTCAAGGGGCTATTGGGCTGTAGCCGCAGTGTAGCGCCAAGTGTAGCGCCTCACTTAGTAGACGGGGGACGTGACGGGGGGGCCCCCCTAATCTGAGATTCGAGTTCCTAGCCTCTTGGTCGGGGGCGATTTGGCTGCGGGGCCCAAAAGAGTCCCTTTGTACGCGCCGAGACCGGGCTGGGGGGAGGGGGTCACTTTCGCGGCGAGACGCGGTCGCGAAGTTGCCCCTGGGGCCTAACGTGCGGGTATTTCAGGGGCCTTGGGCTAGATCTTGGGCTGAAATCAAAACTCGCTTCTATGCTGGTAATTTGGTCTCCCAGGGGCCCTCTGATACCTATGGCGTGGGGTGGATGCGTAGGCCATATAGGTACCGGCAGCCATGGGCCGGGTACCCGATGGGCTGCCACATAGGTCGCCTGACGCGGCACGAAAACTGGCGCGACTTTCGCAGGCCACTAAAATTTCCAAACCTAATCGTTTCGCTTACCCGTTTCGGTCACGTCATAGAGGGGAATGTGGGTCCCCTATTCTCAATTTTTGTCCGGCCAAGACGCCTAGTTATAGAGATAGGGCAAATTTGGGGCTGGGTGATCCGCCCCGTGTCACCCTCTACTGTCACCCACCCACTAGGGTGGTGGTGATGGTTGACCGACTTGCCATAGCAGTAAACAGCCAGCCACAACCCACTCCGTTGGCCGACGCATGCGACTGGGCCCAGTAGAGACTCACTGACTCTGATCAGGTTTTGGGGTTCGGTGATCCGACCTACGCAACCGCAGGAGCCTAGCCCGGGGCGGGTACTCCTCGAGCCCAGCAGCCTCCGAGTCCCCATTAATAGCCTAAGGGGCCGGACTAGGTGCGAAAAAAGCCTAAGGGGATGCCTTACATTCTAGCGGAGCGTGGGACCCTGAAAAAGCGAGAGGTCGGAGGGCCCCCACGTGAAGTGGCGTTCGTGCCACGTCAGGCGGCTATTTGGGCAACCATACACCATAAGTTGCCATTTTTGCGCATCCTACCGAAGCCACGTGCACCAAGGGGACTTCGAGGGCGAAACGAGCAACCTCTAAAAATGGGGTTGCGCCCTTCGTGCTTCCGATCAAGTTGAGATCCGGAGTGCTTGAACCCCCCCCGGGTTACACCAGGGGTTCTCAGCCGAGGGTCACATGGTAATTGTATCTTATCTAACAGTAGTCAGTCGGCTACGGTGCGTTTTAAACTGTGCATGAATCTTCATCGAGCATCACGACAGCAAATCACCCCAGGTCAGTTACCATTATATGCAGCAAGATGGGAGAGTGCAAACTACCTCGATGCGCTGCGCGGCGCCAAACACTGTTGCCAGAATCATAATTTATTGAGCGCAGCTGAATATAGGTTTCTGTCATAGCGGACCAGACGATGATTTTTGCACTAAGTGAATTTTTGATGGGGCTCAGCAACGAAGTAGCAGAGAAATATAACGATTCTGAAGGGTGTTTTCTAATAAATGGGGTTTTGTTCCACTTGAGTCCATGGACATAGCTTTACCTTTCGAACAAATTGGTTCCAGTCCACCTTGTTGGCAATTGAGTTATTCACTTGAAGAAGCTCCCACTTTTGCACAGGACTCCCAGTGACAATACAGGTAGGAAGATCAGAGGCATAAAGCCCGGCGTAAACTGTACCAAGTGACAACTTGCTTCCGGGGAGCTGCTGATCGATGGATTTATCCATACATGTTGACAAGACCCAATCCCTAATTTCTTCACGGTCCTCCTCCTCTACTAAATACTGCTTTGAAGGCAAATCAAAAGGAAACGGAATATTTGTCGCATCTGCAAAGTCAGCATTGTCAATGTTGTCAATACTTTCTTCGTCAATTGCCTCAGTAAGATCAATGTATCGATTTAGAAGCAAAAAAGCCAAATTATCGTGCCCTTGGTCGCGCGCTATTGTGCCAGCCAAATAGAATACTTTGTCGATGGGGATGATGCCCGCATATCGGATCAATGTCACAGAAATTTTTAGTGCGATGCCTTTCAGACCATGTTGCATGCATGTGAGATATAAATTGTAGTAGTGAGTCGCCATCAGAAGCTGCTCAAAACCATCAGAAGTATGGACGCCGAGAGCATCATGTTGAGTTTCCTTATTTGAACGTCCTAGGTCAAAGAGCACATTGCGCAGTTCGGACACCAAAGTTTTGTGGTGCTTTTGATCCAAGTGAACTTGTGAGTGATCTTGACCAAGCACAGCCACGACCAATGCACGATACATCTTCATGTTTGAACCGGGGGGGGGGGCACCATGTTGGTTTAACGTACGAACAGCCATTATTAAATTTGTCCCATCCGAAGTAATCTGGGCAGCCTGTAATCCAGCGTATTTAGCACGCACAGAAAAGTTAAAACCCTCGTAGTCTATCTTTTGCCAAAGCTTGTCCCACTCCCTGCGTTCAACCAAAATATCCATTGCAGCTGCTCTGTGCCCAAGTTCAAAAAGCCCATCTGTGTCTTCAGCAGAACGGAGGGCAGCTTGATAGGCGAGATCAACCTCAGCCTCAAACTCACTAGAACCTATCGCCAATTCCCGAGCTTTCGCCCAGCAACGGCCTTCAATGGCACATTCAATCGCCCCGCGTAGATCGTTAGACTCTCGTAGGAGCTCAGCCGCTGTTTCGTGGCGTCCTATTTCCCTTAATCTGCGAGAGACGTCGGCCACTATATCATGGCATCTATTTGTCGGCATGTGTTGCCGTGCAACCGCAACAGCACAGTACCATATTTCTTCCAAGTCGCCTGGGTCTTTGATGAGTTCTTGCCGAGCATTTAAATAAGCATCTACGGCACTATCCCACTGCCCTTTTTGTTCCAGTTGCTGACCAGTGCTGATAAAATTTATCTTCGAGCCGCCAGTTCCACGTCGGGCTTCAGCTTGTGAGTATGCCAGTGAAACGTTGGAGAGCATATGTGGTAGGTGACGCTCAGCGAGAGCCAGTGCTTCCACCCACATGCCCGCATCTTTATACATTGAGAGCGCCAACTCTGGCTTGGCAGCTAACAGGAATAACTCTTCCGCATGCTGATATTTGCCAGCATCGACCTTTACGCGCGCTTGTGAAATGTATATGTCCGAAGCTGCTGTTGGGTCATATGTATTTGCCACTGCCAGCGCATCAGACCATGCCTGCTGATGAATGTACATATCGACTGCTTCTCTTGGCTTTCTTGCCTGAATGAATTCTAACTCTGCTTCTTTGTAACGTTCTTCGTCTTCAAGATAAAGTGCGTGCTTAAGATGTACATCAGATAGCTTTTCAGGACAAGCTGAGCGAGCTAGTTCAAACGCGTGGTCAAAAGCTCCCGACTCTACAGCATAGTCGATTGCTGGTTCAATCAGACCCTGTTTTGTCAGAAGTTTGGCTCCAGCATCGCCGCCAAGGGATAGCGCCCAAGCATAAGCAACTCGCTTCGAGGCATTCGGTCCACCGTGCATTGTAGCAACTCGCATAGCTTCCTCCCAGATATCATTTGTTCGATACATATTCACTGCAGACAGCCATTCATTAGCTTCACAGTAATGATGCTCAGCATCGCGTAGATTCCCTTCAGACTCCAGGTGTTGTGCAAGATATTGATGTGTTTCCTTTAGAAGCTCCTGTCGATGCTTTTCAACTAGCTGAACCATAGCATCGTATTTGCGCTGCTTTTTGTACATGTTAATTGCAAGGTCTGGTTCGTCAATTGTCAAATATAGCTTCTCCGCATCCTTAAGATTTCCTTCTGCTTCGAGATGTTGCGCCTGGGAAATATACAGGAGGCTTACTTCACGCGGCTCCATGTAAGATGAAGCTACTTTATGAGCGCAGTCCCACAGGTTGACCCGTGTGTACATTTCAACCGCTTTCTCTGGTGCTCCAGCAGCAACATAGAAGCGCTCAGCCTCACGCGTATCATCAATATCTTCATAATGGTGAGCAAGCCGGCAAAGATACGGCTGTGCCATGCTACATTCAACGCTCTCCAGCAATTGTATGGCTCTGGTCCATTGTCGACAAGTTAGGGCGGCTTCAATTGCCTTGGAGGACAAGGACGCCTCTATATAATGATTTATAGCCATGTCCACCTGATTGTTCTCAATTAAGTAGTCACCCCAGCGCTCATGAAGCTCAACAACTCGCCCAGGAAAATGTTTCCGAGCAAGCTCCACAGCTTTGCGAAATGAAGATCCTTTTAAGAAAGCATCCATCGCCCGCTGGAGCTGATCCGCAAATTGATAAAATTCCCCAGCTTGTTCATACAATCCACCCGATGTAAACGATGCTGCTACTTGTTCTACTATTGCTGGCGAATTGTCGACGTTGTTGTGTTTTATCAAACGCACAGCATGGCTCGGCATACCACCTTGAAGATACAACTCGATCGCTGGCAGGAATTCGCCTCCTGCCTCCTTCAGATATGCAGCTTTTGACACTTGATTCGAATCTAGCAAATACTGAAAATGATCGAGTTGCATTTTCATGGCATCGGGATACTTCCTTTCTTTTGCAATCGCAACAGCACGATCTAAATTATGTAACTGGTGGTGCATGCGAATGGCCTCAGTCACATTGCCTTGCAACAGAAGTATGTTTTCAGCTGCTCTTCCATCTTTTTGGAGTAGCGCGTGCCGTGATCGGACAAGGAAATAATCTAGTCCCATAGCGTTTTTGCGAACTAATTTATTAAGCCGGTGTAAATACCGTGCTCTCCCAACGTTTCCTAGTGCCGCGGCGCAGCGATGGGCGACGAGTAAGTTGTTTCCCGAGAATGCTATCTCTTCGAGTTTCTTCCACATACCCTCCGCCTCAGGAGAACGCTCTAGAATTTCCAGGATGTCAGCCGCACGATCATAAGCATGATCGTCAATTGCCGAGCCAAATTCAATGAGTGCCTCATCGAGCAGGTAGGAGGCTGTTGAGAGGAGCTCATCAACAATCACTTCAGTGCGACCGTTCGCGCGCTCTATGTCCACCACACGGCCTTTTATTTGATGAACAGTCACCTGATCTGGAGTATGGATATTATACCAGACGCACAAACTACCACGATTCTGTGCGACCACGACATCAGAGTGCGGGACCCATTGTACATATGTACAGTAGGTCAATAACGTCGTACGCGCTTGTGTTCTGACGTCATAGAGGTGCAACTGCCGGCGCTTATCCCGAAATAAAAGCAAGTTTGCACGGCCATTCAATTCAAGCCAATCAATTTTGGAATTTTGAGAAACTGTTGATGAACTCCCAGTGACGAGATCCTTTATGTTAATCGTTTGAGCGTCGAGAAGGTAAGCCATCTTTTTGCTATTAGCGAAATCATCGTCAGCTCGTGTTGGTTGAGGTTCGTTCATTCTCACTGATAGTAGATGTCCCGAAATGTAATCTGTTCTGACAGTGCCACATGCCTCATTGCAACCGTACTCAACGAGTGTTAACTCGCCAGCATGATATACAATGCAGCATGCAGGGTTGTCGAATACAAATTTTTCGTTCCCACCATTTTCCCAGGATATTTCAGACAATTTGTAAGTCGTCAGGTCACCAAGCAGCAGGGTTTCTGTTGTTGACGAGCTATCCCTGGTGTTGGCAACAACGTAGCGATCCTGGTATATGTTTATTTTTGTAACTTCACATCCATATACTGATTTAAGTACAATGCGCCTGCCCGTCTCGAGCTGTTTTACGATGACTTGTGACAAAGAAGAATAGGTAAATTCGAATTTATTCTTGAACTGATATCGCCGTACGCATGCATCATAGAGGTCGAGAGAACCAAAAAGAGAACCAACTGCAAGCCGCCCGCCGTCATGCTTCCATGCTAATGAAGTAATTGCATACAAATTTTGTATGTGCTTGGGGCCGATCTCTTCCCAAGAGTCTTGACGTTGATTGTACGTATACGAGTAAAACGAATTCCAGTTACCAAGCACAACGGTGTCTCCTGTGGGATTAAAGCACGCAACTGTAAATTCACCCCTTGTTTTTGCTTCTGGTGTCGCGGATACTTCCAAATTGGCTCTCTCTGAAGGAACTGTAGAATCAAATCGCCTTTCAACTTCCCCTGTCTCATTATAGAAGACAACAGCACCGTCATTGCCAGCGACAACTATCGAGTGACCCCAGGCTAATGCATACGGTACACACCTACAGCCTCGACTCAAGAATTTAAGTAGCTAGACACAGGCTATTTGCGTGTGAGCAGCAATTTTTGTGCTGGTGGTACCACCATTTGCCTACTTACTTGCGGTAAAAATGGCTAGATTCTAGCTATCGACGTGTAATACGAACCTGGTGGAAGGAAAATTTGTGAATTGAACCGTCCACGTGTGATGAGCAAATGCCATGACCACTCGCTGAGCTTGCGACCGCACAGACATAAAAACCAGTGGCATACAAGCTTGCAGGTTTATTTGATCTAAGCTGGCCAATCTTTACTTTACCCTCTGCAAGTCCGTACCTGCAACCGGGTCATGCGGATCATATGAGCCCGTTATTCTTTTGTGACGCTGGGCACATGCACAAGCTCATTTTGTCTACTCGAAGGCCATGTCAATGCAGTGATGGGGGAGGTCTGCAAGAACTTGTTGCATATGGTCTTTTTGTCGCCCCATTCAAGCCCAAGCTTGTATACAAAAACAATATTGTCGCTTTGGGCGATAGCCAACTTAGTAGAATCTGGGGAAAAGCTCATGGCCCTCACAACATACGTCTTTGGCCCTCTGTCGGCCGGCTTAGTCGAAAATTTATCCGCTGGCCGCCCTTGGTCGTCAAATAGTCGAACAACACGATCCGATCCACAGACTGCCAGCCTGCGATTGTTGGGGGAGAAACACACCGCGGTGACTTTGCCATCATGAGGATATGCTGGGTTGGTGCTACCGCTGGCAGGCAGCAACGAGCACAAATGGCGGAGTTGCATGGGCCTTGGGCAGTTGAAACAAAAACTTTGAATACCGTATACCTACGGTACATATCCCATGGATTACCGTAGGTACGTGAGATCGGAGGTCCGAGGTTGTACACGATAACTCGGCCTCTCCCCTGGCAGTGCTGCAGGCCCGGCTTTGATGCGGCCGCACGAGCGTGCATCTCATCTAAAAAAAATTGTACCATATTTTAAGTTCACCGGTGAGCGCCAATCGTAATCGAATTCATCAGCGCGCAATCGTGGCGCGAGGATCTAAAATCTGGCAACGGCGAGCTGCTGCCTGGGTACGACCGGGCGAAGCTCTTATCAACTTCGAAGTTTAAAAGACATAGGAGACCAGCAGCTGTGTACCCTCGAATGTCGATAATGCACTCTGGCGGCCACTGCTCACGGTGGCCTCTACTTCGCTGCCCTTCTCCCTTTTTCCCGAGCACTGGGCTCATTTCGCAAGTGGCCTAACTCGACGATCTACTCGACGATCTAGCCGAGATAATGGCTGCAAATTAGCTATGTCATGGTACTACTGGTACATTAAGGCCCAAAAGGCGTCGTTTAGCCAGAGGGGCACTTGAGCAGACTCGGAATGTGTCGTTGTGAAGCCCCCGGAGGCCACCAGTGCCACAAAACTTGATATGCCGCCACACAGTAGGCGCAGTGGCCGCGCAGCCAGATAGGGAGGCCCGAGGCCCAGCGCTGGGTACTAGGGGAAAGTGTCCGGGGGCCGCACGAGAGCTCCGGGGGACGCGTAAAAGACACACAGGTAAAAACGGAATTTTACCCAGCGGCGTGGCCACTTACAACGACTCAGCAGTAGCGTCCTCGGGAGTAAGCGGAACGATCGTTTCGCATCGAGGTCGAAGCGGCCGTGGCGCGCGTTGGCGGCGTGCGGTACGCGTCGCACACGTTTTCGGAACATGCGAAACCGCAGCGTGGGCACATGTCCGCCTGCACGTGATCGGGGGGCGCTACGCGGCGTCCTCCCAGGGCCTTAGGGGCTCCGTTCTTACTTTTTGGCTATGCTGTTTGAAGCGTAGCGCCCCCCGATCACGTGGGTGTGGGAGCGACGACAGTGTCGCTGAAATCACTGGAAACGGCCGGCGGCACGCCGAAACTCCTCAGGCTGGCGCGCATATGCCGCGGCGCCTCTGGTGGCGGTACTACTACAAGTAGTAACCGCCAACGGCTCGGGCGCCGGTGCCGGTCTATTGGAATAACAGGCCTGCCAGTGTAAAAAATGGGCCCGGCCATGTCCAGTCGCGGCAGCTTGGGTTCGAAGTGGTATTATTACTTAGTTGAACTAGCTGGTGTGCGGCTCTGGGGGGCGCGAAGTGGGGCGCGGGGTGCGAAGGCCGCTAAGCAGTGAGATGCGGACCTTCGCGCGTCCTGCGCCCTCGATGTGTAATTAATAATCAATTCATTTCTTCAGAAGTCCGCTACTTTGGCTATTGCCGAGAAGTCAATTATCTTATATTCACCATTATCAACTTTAATGATTCCATCTGAGTCTTCAATCGACAATAGCTCGGCATCGTACACGGCACTCCCATCAACAACACGAACTTTGTCGCCAGCCTTGGGTTTGACACGCACAAGTAAAGACGTTGGGAGAGATCGCGTCAGAGCTTGAGTCGCTTTGAGAGCGACGGTCGCCATATTTTTCTGGGCATTAATTTTGATGATTTTGCAGATATTACCATCCTCGAGTTCGGCTTCAGCACCATTGACGCACCATGCCCCACTTTTTGAGGTTGGCGGCATCACGGAAGGTGGTTGATAGGTGGGTGTGCTTGCTCGACTACCATCAAACATAGGTGACTTGGCCTTGCTGTGGCCACTAAATGCAAGGTAGTTGAAGCTACCTGGTGACATACTGTGCAGGGGAGACTTTCCACTACTTTTTGAATTGGGAAGTTCGCGGGGCCGCCAGACATCCTCGATGCCACTATAAGAGGGCGTTGTGGCTTTTCCATGGCCTGGTGCAGAACGTGGGGTTTGAGGGCCACCGCGAGGTGTTTGAGAGCTATATGCGGGGGTACCCCAGGTTGGAGTTGCAGTGCTTCGAGAGGGTGTTGTGTGGTGTGGTGTCACGGCACCATACTGAGGCGTGGCCCCGCCAAGTAATGGCGTGGCCTGTGTAAGGAAAGGCGTCGATACAAGATCTGTGCTGTAGGCCTCCTGTTCGGCAATTCGACGCTGGACGGCAAGCTCTGGTTCCCCACCAGCTGTGCCAGCGACAATCTTGATGCACTCACGGGGCTGCGTCACAGAGCGATTGCGTGTGTGAAGCTCCACAGTAACGTGGGTAGTGGTCGCATTTGTAACAATACCAGCAAGGCCCTTGTAATTCCCTTTACAAATTCGAACCGTACGACCGACAAAAGGGTCGCGCCCAGTGCTCCTTCCGCGATTATTTGCAATTTTGTTATTGAATTGGTCCTCATTAACAACGCGTTGTTTGCCAAGGCCCATGTATGTGTCTGCTAGGGTACTTCCAGTGGCGCGATCCCCAGCTACGTGGACCTGGCGAGATTTCTTCACAAACAAGCCACCGCATGGAATGGTTGTAGCACCAGATATTACATTCAGCAACCATAGAGAGGCACGATGGGCACGGACAACAGTAGCCAGAGCCCCAGCATTTTGACCGTCATCTAGAATGACAAGGTCAGTTTCTCTCACGTGTTCATCCTTTGAATCAAGAGAGATGTTCCTTGCACTTTCCTGATTTAGCTTGCGAGTGATTTCTGCAGGACGCACAGTTCGAAGATTGCCGCGTGATGTTAGTACTTCCAGGTCCTCAGAGGCGACATAGGTGACAACAGCAACAGCACCTAGGGGCAAAAGTACGATGTCATGAAGTTCATATCCCTCAAGCGCATCAAGCCCTTTCGAGATCTCACTTGACTCTTGTACGTGGGAAAATCTAACGGTAATTTCTCGCCCCCCGCTATCTGTCAATATTACAGCAACGTGATCACCATCAAGCACCCCACGCTCAAGAATGACACCAGTTTGGCCGGCATATTTGCCATCTTGGACTTTGATATGACTTCCAACTTGAATAGACTTAAGTAGCTGGTGCGTTTCCATAGGTATGAGAACACCTCGAAGCTGTGGCTCATCAAATGCCCTACAATAGACTATACCACTAGGTGCCATTCTTTCGACTATTAGGGCAACACCTCGCATCTCGCCCTCAATCGCCTCGACCTATTTTGTTGTGTCATGTAAAAACCAAAATAAAATCAATCTTGAGACAATGATTATATACTTTATCATCCTTTTCAAATATAGGACTTTTTTGCGTTGGATCCTGAGTTCCGCGACCGCGAGCAAGCAGTTCGATTTGTGCCTTGAGAGAACGTTTCTGCTCATCATCTGCAGGGTATTTCACGACTGACGATGGTTCATTATCTCCCGGGCCCATTTCCTGAGTGTCGATAACAAAACGCTGTAATTCGTCGAGTGTTGGATCGGCGCCTCCTCGCTTGAGCATCGTAGTGACGTTTACCTCTTTGTACAAATAGCCCTTGAGATAGGAAGCATTTTCAAATACATCGAATGTTTCATCAGCCAATGCCCAATTTTGACTTGCTGAACCAGCACTCGTATTTAGCCTAAACCTTCGCTGGGTTACATTGCCACCCGCAGCAATTATTTCTGATGCATTAAAGAGTCGCATAGGCGGCCTCATTTTTCGGAAGGCATCTTTTCTACCAAAGACGCCAGCCTCTGCCGTATGATCTGATGAAACATCTAAGCGTGGAACAAGCATAATCACTGCAGACGAGCCGCCATTGCCTAAAGCAACAATGCGGCAAAGATCTCCGCGGTATGTGTCACGTGACACACGTGCCCAGTCTCCGATTCTTAGGCCGTTGCGCTTTGAAGCATATCCATACGACGCATCCAAACTTGTGGATAGGACAGCCACCATGTCTACCATCGGCACCATCTTCATTGACCAGCTGCGCAACAATCGCAGGCCCTTGGCTACCATGCGCACATCTGGTTCTGATCGTGACTCCACATAGATGAATCCACGAAGGCTCGTCGTCATGGCACTGCAGATACCTGAGAGAAAGCATGGCCTTGCACTTCGCATTTTGGGTGCCTCAGAACTTACGCATTTGGGTGCCTTCGCATGTCATGGCAGCGCATTTGTTCATTAGAGATAAGACAGCTTCGCGTTCGCAGCCTAGCTTGCACGGAATGGCCCAAAGGCGGGGATCTGCTAACGATGGTGCATTCGCTTGGCGTGTTGCCGCATGTCTCGATGCTGCAAGGGCAGCATGGGCCTTGTCAGCATAAGGAATTCCTTCATCAATGTCGTCTAAGTCGTGGACAAGCTGAGTTGTCCGCTGATACCGCTCGTGCAGTGACTTGACGACACCGGCTACATCTGCATCGCTTCCCTCGAAGAAATTCTCCTGGTTTCTACGACGATCCTGTCGCTGAATCTCTGACCTCATCTCTCTATCTTCCTCATCAACTCGCAACCGCGCAGCCGCCAATTTCTCGTTATTGTCTTCTTCCTCTTCCTCCTCAGCCATATCATCAATATAACGAGATATCCCTAGCCTTGAGCGCTTCGTAGGCTTTCCCTAAGGTATTATGCTAGGTTGCAAATATTCAGATAAAAAAGACACGCTTGGCTTGTGATCACCAGTCCCGTGCGTGTTTTAAACGCAACGCGCGACGTTCCTCCATCGCCGAGAGCGCCATCTGCGGACTGCTCTGGATAATCGTGGTTAAAAGCACTTTTGTCTTTGTAAGATTTGGAATTCGTCGTGTTATCTTTTATTGCTCTCTTCATTTCGCCGCGGCGGGCGGCCCCGCAACCTTAGTTGTGCGTTTTGCTTAGGCCTTAGCTCGTAAGTTCGTGCTACCAAAACATGGCTATAGACCCCCTTGACCGCGACTATCAGGGCCCGGTTACTGAAAAAAATGATTTTGGTGGCCCCAGCCGGCCCGGGCTTGCGGGGTAAATATGGGGGACGGCATCGTGTGTCTGAGGCAAGTTGAACTTGAAGACTTCCGTCACGGTGACCAGGCAGCGAGGATATTCCTCTCCCCCAGTCACTGGCACAGTTACGGTGTAATAGGCGGCCCGAGATAGGAGAGAGATAGGGCCATATTCCTGCATGGCCGTTGGCACTGAGTCGCTATGGCACACCCGCATGGCTGCGGCTGTCCGGTATAATCGGGTGAACTTGAAGCCTACGGTCAACTTCTTGTACCGTGACCACTTGCACGGTCAACTTGAAGCTTCAAGCCTGCCAGTGAGTTCAAGTTCTCGGCGTTTCAACTTGAAGTTCTCGGCGATGGATGCAACTTGAAATCGACGGGTCTTTGCCCGGGACCGCGGAGCAAAGGTGTTGGTGTGTTCATCCATAGGTGACTCCCCGTATAAAACTAGCACGGTGTGATGAGAGGGAAGGGCCTGTCATTGTTATACGGGCTTTATGGGACCACGGGAATATATATATAAGGGCCACCATGATATAAGTCCAGCTTGTACCGCGTGAGTCCTCCGCCCGAAGTTTTTGAATATGTCCCGCGACCAGGGGCTAACAATATTCCTTAACTTGACATGAGGCGCATGTGTTCCCCCGCAAGAATTATTTATTATCCTACGATAGGACATGATACATGCGCCTCATAGCAATAAAGTAAATCACGCCTCTGTGTCGGTCTACTGTCGAATTCGCCCCTTAAGTAGTCGTGATGACGATAGGAAAGTTGTGAGCACCCCGGATACAAAGACTGTGTCGCTTGCTCATGGCGGCGAACACCATACTTTTGCTTTTGACCGGATATTCGACTCAAAAGCAACCCAACAAGACGTCTTTGAGGGTGTTCGCGTGTCAAGGTGCGTGTGTGACGTGCTGGGTGGGTACAATGCGACTATCTTTGCCTATGGACAAACAGCGTCTGGAAAGACACACACGATGGAAGGCGGAAACATATTTCACCCACTGAAAAGCGGTGTCATTCCACGTGCAGCAACGGCTCTGTTCCGGGCATGTTCTCATGCGCCTGCATACATTGAATTTGCGATCAAAGTGAGCTTCGTGGAAATATACATGGAGCGAATTCGAGATCTGCTTGATACATTCGGGCGAAAGAGGGGAAATCTGCGAATCCGCGAGAACCCTAATTCGGGGGTATACGTAGCCGGATGCACAGAAACATTTGTGACCAACGAAAATGAATTGTTAATCTGCATGACAGACGGGCGCAAGTCGCGTGCAACAGCAGCCACAGGAATGAATGAGGGGTCATCTCGGTCTCACAGCGTGTTCTGCATAACAGTACAACAGAGAAACACAGAAACTGAAGCAAAGCGCGTCGGAAAGTTAGTTTTTGTTGATCTTGCTGGTTCTGAAATGGCACGAAAGTCCCAAGCGGTGGGGTTGCAATTGGAAGAAGCCAAGAACATCAACAGATCGCTCTCCGCACTTGGACAGGTCATTAATGCACTAACGGACGAAAAGAAAGTTCATATACCCTACCGTGATTCCAAACTCACTCGCATGCTCCAGGATTCGCTTGGTGGTAATGCAAAAACTGGACTGATTGTCACCATATCTGCATCAGCAGAGAATGCTTCGGAGACACTGTCAACACTAAAATTTGGTCAACGAGCAAAGGCCATAAAAAATAAGCCCAAGGTCAATGAACGCAAATCTGTTGAAGAACTCACGACCCTGCTCCGCAAGGCAGAAGCTGCCATAGATATGCAATCAGCCTATATAAATGCGCTAGAACTGCAAGTTACTTCAGGCAACGAGACTGGACATTCTGGTACACCAAATGGTAGTGATGCCGAGACTATGGCCGCAATACTTCAGCTTCAGCAGCAGAAGATATTGTCTCTCACCGAGGAGCTCGCGGAGGAGCAAGCTGAGTCAAAACGATGCAACAAGGAAGTTCTGGATCTCACAGCTCTTCTTCACGAGAAAGAAGAGCTCCTGCTTGATGCCAGAAATTTCATGGAGGAGGTTGAGGCGAAGATGGAAAAGGCAGTCCGTGAGCAGGCGGGAATGCTCGCCCAAAACAGATTGCTTGTCAAGGCCAAAGCACGAGTGGAAGAAAAGGCACATTTCAAAGTAAGGGAACTTGAGCTTCGCCTTGAAAAGGCCAATGCGGTTGATGAACGCCTTCGAAAAGAGGATGCTGAATATGCCGTCATCTCTCAGGGTGCCTCAAGGAGCAGCACAGCCAAGCTTGCCATCGAAGGTGAGGTAAATAGCCTCAAACATCCATCAACTTTGGATCAAATCACACTTCAAAGGCTACCAGAGCACTCATCGATGACCAAGCACCTCAAGCTTGAACATCAACACCGCAAGTTGATAACTGACCTTAGTGCTCAATGTGGACTTGTAGATCAGCTCGAGCGTGAGATCAAAGGATCAGCTGTTGGGACATCCTTAGTCACAAGCAAAGAGGGTCAGCACATGTGCTCACTTCGACAGCGCCTTGAACAATTAGTTGCAGTCCATCGACAGCTACTCCGCAAATATGCTGCTCTTGAGCTTAATCTGGGGGAAGCTACCAAGATGATAATGCTTCGGGACGAGCGCATTTTCCAACTAGAACATCAATCAGAAAAGCGCCATGAGGGGTTTACTGCGGAGTGCCAGCGTATGTCTGCCCTAATGAACGACCTGGATCTGAAGCTACTGAACAAAAAAACAAGAGTCGAAAAGGTCCTGGCTCGGCCCCGCACCTTGCGTGGAGGGCAAAAGAATGCGCGAGCGCATGCACAGAAAGCTGCAATCTGGTGGAACAATGAGCTTAGCTCGGCCAGTCAGGCTGATCTCCTGGGTCATAGCTCCATAGCTAAAGCGTCTTAGC
>JACLAA010001172.1_pt1 | contig 61455 bp, 54 predicted proteins | sample 8027891 | NCBI WGS metagenome assembly JACLAA01 (sample SAMN15724900, study PRJNA655200) | protist metagenome | isolation source: fluorescence activated cell sorting (FACS) single amplified genomes of... | place: Spain: Blaines Bay Microbial Observatory, Mediterranean Sea | collected 2016-01-19 | reverse complement strand
AGAGCCATCGGCTGTGGTTCCGATCGAACTATACCCACTAGAGAACAGTCGTCTCCAAGATGCCGAGAGAATGTAGAAACTCTAGCGAAAACGAGGCAGTCCGTCCCTTGGTTGACGAATGCGGCTCAGAGAAAAAGAATAGAGACATTTGTTCGCCAACGATTACATCTTCTTCGAAATCAGCACATGAAATGCTCTACTGATGTTCTTGATCTTGTTCACACGAGCACAGTCACTCACATTCAACAACTCCTCCTTTCTTTGGTACAGCTATCGATGTGCCGCCGTAACATGACAACCGGGCGTCGTAAATTAGATTCGCCCAGAAGTTTTGTACGGGCTAGCAACACAACTTTAGAGGATGACAATAATTTGAGGGTTCAAGAGGAGCGCAAAGCAATCATGTTGGCTGGGGAGCACCTCGCGAGACATGGGCAACTTATCCCAGAGGAAGACGAACAGCTGAAAGAAAAACTAACACAGCTTTTACAAGAAGAGGAAGAACGGGCAACTGCTTCTGCGACCAATGAAGCTGTTCGATCAGCGTTTGGTGGAGAAGCGAAATACTTACGATGGTCACAGAAGTCACAGCAAGTGGTTGATAAGACTAGTACGAGCACAGTTAGTGTAGAAGCGAATAAAGCAGACAACGAGTTTTCACAAGACAAACGGGACAAGTTGGTTTTGACGAGTGTGTCGGTGATTGACTTTTACATGCTTATCAGTGACGGAGCTTTCAGGCACAAACGAACGAGACGTCAGCAATTTTACACACAGACGAAAATATGCAACTAGTGCACTTATGTTCGCATGGTATTTTGTGCGAACCGTTACTACATTACATATATGACGGATGTGGAGAAGTAGAGAGTTGAAAGTTTTGGCTAACAAGGCTAATTCAGCTGCAAAATATTTCCGAAGAGAAAATGCTGCATCATCGGATACTTGTTCAGATACTCTTGCTGAGGGGGAAGTGAGAAGCTTTCGAAACAATCGATAGGAAACGGACCTGGTACATTTGAAGAAGACCCGAATTGATTTTTTTCCAGCTTTGTACTTGACTTATGCTGTATAGAAGTGGGGAAGTCACGCTGAGCGGTCCACCTTTCATCTACACAAGTGAGTTTAGATCTTCATCTACTCTAGTTGTATTATATCTACCTCGCATATGAAAGAAATGCTCGCAAAATACATGTATGATTCAGAGTAAAGCTTGACTAGATCTTTGTCGTTTACACTTGATGGTGATAGAAGCCCTTGGTGAAGTAGCTCTGCTGACCCCCTAGTGATACGTTTAAACTAGTACAAAACGACGGCAAGTTGTAGGGCACCAATAAAATGGAAGAAAAAAATAGTCATCTAGCCCCCAGCTACCCTTGGAACCAGCAGGCTCGAGCCTTTTCAGTGTGAACAGGTGTTAACAGTTAATTTTACTTATTCGCGCTCACCGAAACGACACTACAAGCTCACGGACAAGCTCATTGTAAGCCGGAAAAACGAGTGCCCCGATGTGAAAGAAGTCATCTGAACTAAATATACCGAGTTTGAAACAACACAGGAGAAAGGCACAGAACGCTAGCTCGTGCCCTGTCCCGTAGTCAAGCCGTACAGAGTCACCAAAACTAAAATTATGATGTTGGGTGTGCTACGAGAACAGAGTGCCTGAGACTCACCTGGCATCAAGATAAGCCGATAGTTCCGTATCTGCCATCTACGGATGATGAGCGTAGAACCTCAGTTCCGAACTATCACAAACCTTCAGATCATCAGGAAGTATTTGCGTTACAAATGCTTCAGCAACTTGTGAAAACAAATGCATTTAGTGAAAAGAGAACACGCACCATTTGACTCTGTTTGAAGATGTGTGCACCATTCTCGAAATGAAATATCACCATAGCGTATTACTTGTGTTAATTCTGACCGTTCTTGTGCGAATATTTTCAGTTTCTTGATGAAACCAAGAACTTCTTGTACAAAACAGCCTGTCTCACGGCCAACTTGCTGCATCTTTAGGGAGTCGCTGACCTCCTTCGAGACGCTTCACATATTTCTCGCACGAAATCGGGATATGCAACGTACCTCAATGAATCTGACTAGTTCTGCTCGGGTTTTACTCTTGGAAAACTGCTCTAGTGTATCGAAGCCTACAATGAGTTTGCTCGGTCGTCGAAAGTTGTAGTTTCTTGAAACAGAAGACATCGTTAGCTCCTCGTTCCGTGTACAATCTCTCTATAACTGATCCTGTCGCTCGTAATATGTAACCAGTGAGAAAGGCGGCGGGAGTGCGACAGGAGTATGTTGCTCCAACTACAGTTGCAATTATTAGTTGGCTGTTCTCACTTCTTGAAGTTCGAGTCAGGCTTCGAAATTACCTCTCGGCACGTTATCAAGTCCCGTTACAAAATCTTGGGTTTGGCGCGCTGGGATGTTCCTGGTGGTGACGCGCGCGCGGGAACGAACGAACAAACGTTTCTGACCGCCACCCGCGCACGCCGCGGTCGAAAAACGCCGTGGTGACGCAAAGTGCACGCGATGAATCGCGCGATGGCGAGGGTTTAGTCAGGGTTTAGTCAGGGTTTAGAAGTGCGACGCGAGTTCGACGCGCGAATCGATCGCTCTTTAGGCCAGTTCCCGTAACTATGTTTTTAACCTCCCTCTCGAATTTTCAGCGCGTCTCGTGCGTGATCGGCGCCGCGATCGGTCGCGATGTGCGCGTGATGTCGAAAGATGCTGACTCGGATCGAATGCGATGCGCTCGGGTGGCGTCGCGGCGCGCGCGCTCGCTCGCACCGAGATCGCGACCAAGGCTGTACGAGTGGTTTCCCCGTGATTTCGGCGCGTCAACATCGCGCGCGACGCGATCGTCGCCGCGCCCGGGGCGTACGTGGCGCGACGCTATGTGTTGTGTACGGGGTCAACGTCCCGAAGTTTTATTCCAAACTAGGGGTCGAACGTCCGATTCACGTACGCACGAGCCGTGGTTTCGATCAATATGCGTGCCGCGAGACACTGTGTAATCTACTCGAAATAAATAGTACTTCACTCTTTTTAATTACGGAGATGTTGACCCGCAGCGCCTTGTTAGTCCCAAGGCTGAAGCTGAAGAAGTCTACGCCACTCTGTAGACAGTGGGACAGTAGGATCACTGGGATCACGCGAACGGGAAGAACGATTTCAACGGAACGATCACGTTGCCACGCTCTACGTTCTTGACCATTGCGGGCAGCTACATCACCAGTAGTCCCTGAAGGCATGAACATCTTCAGATTCGGTAAACGGATATTTTTTGTGTGTGATGCAACCAACTAACCCTGTCACATAGCCGGCGACATGACCCATCTGGCTAGCATCTTGGTACGGAATTCGTTTCAAATGACTCTATTGTGATGACCTCGTCATGCTTAGGCTTTGTTGTTAAAGATCCAGGCAACAAAATCTTGTGCAGGTGTTTCATTGAAGACACAAGAACTATACGCAGTCGTGTTTGCGACGCGCTATTTGGACTTGTTCTTTAGTTTCATTTCTATTTACAATACAATGATGAAAGTCTTCTTCATTTGTAGCAGTTGTTGTATAATTTGGTACATGAGGCGCCATCGCGTTGTGAGTCAAACATACGACAAAGAGCAAGATACGTTTCGAGTGATGTTCCTCATAGTACCTTCTTCTTTACTGGCACTTGTGGTGAACCACGAGATGTCTTTGGTTGAAGTTCTGTGGACTTTCTCAATTTATCTCGAGGCCGTTGCGATCTTTCCCCAACTTGTCCTGTTGCAAAGAACCAAGAACATTGACACTCTCACCAGTAATTACGTATTTCTTCTAGGCGGTTACCGTGCACTTTACATAGTTAATTGGGCATATAGATATGCGACGGAGCCAGGCTACGCACAGTGGATAGTTTGGATTAGTGGTTTAGTTCAAACACTTCTTTACTGTGATTTCTTCTACTACTACCTGGAAAGTTGGCGGAAAAATGAAAGACTTTCACTACCTACTTGACTACGGTATTGTTTTCCCTGGGAAGGCAGGAAAGGGACGAAACGATGATGTGTCACATCGGGGTCATACACGGCGCATTGTAGTAGTGAACGAAGAGGATTCACCCTTGAGGGTCCAAAAAGTACACCGTATTCGAGTCAAACCCCTTAACCACTCGGGCACGTCCGCCTTTGAGTTTCCTTTTAGTTTCTTCACGCGGACGGCAGGATTCGAACCTGCGCAGGCAGAGCCTATTTGATAGCCTGTAAACGCGTACGTATACCGGAGTAGAACGTCGCGACTAAAGTCGATTATCTAGTTCAAAGATATTACACGTCCGCGCAAGTCTTCCTCCAGTCGTCAAAGGGCAACCAACACGTGTGCCCGGTCAGGTGTGTCGTGGGATGCTGGATGGGGTCAAATTGTCAAGGGAAAACGAAATGTTCGATGACACTGATGGAAGCAGAAAACGTCATCCACTGCACAAAACAAAACAACTGTGGACTCACTACTTACGATGTGCTTCTGAGTTCTCACTAGTCTTTCTTGTCACGGGCGGCAAGCTAAGCACTAAGCATTCAAGGAAGTGCTCAACGCTTTCTACAGAAGATTCCGCTGGTGACCTACTAATATTGACCACTACATTGTCTCTATTCTGGAAAACACTCGCTCTACGGAATGATCCTAGCGAACAAATCTTAGTATGTTTCAAAATAGCGCATGATGTACTGGGAGTGTGCTGTCCAGGAACGGAGCAATTGATGAAGTTGAAGTGCAATTTATCAAGTGCGCTCGCCAGCGTAGAAAACCGTGTGTCAGTAACTCAGCGTAGCTACTCTGATGATACCTCCCAGAACCCCGGTGATATGCTTCAGCACAGGATGGGTGAACTGGAAATCACTATTATGGAAATGCTCGACTTCAATTTGACTTCGAGCACTCCTGAACTATCGCGTCTACGACCAAGTTCACGGAGTTCCTGCACCGCTCAAAGACGTTGTGCCAGTTCGATTTGTGTACAATTAACTAGTAGTTCTGCACGGCTGAGCCCAGAGAGTTGTAGGATCGTCTCGGAAAGCTTGTGTCAAGCTACTTTTGAGAGCTATCAATCCCCTCAGTTGTTCTCCGCGCTTTGTGCAAAAACCTTTATTGATATATTGAACGAGTTATTTATTCTTCATGAAGTTACGCCTGAACTATCCGGGGTCATAACGACATAGGCTGTCGCTCGGAGTGAACCATTTCGCATTCGGTTCTCGAGCTATGGTGCGTCCGTTCTTGTACAAAAGTGGAGAGCACTTTCAACGGAATCTAGGTCCCAGTTAGGGACTATCACAGATAACATTATCACGTAATGATATTCGATTCATATATTCATCATTGATATGCTAAACATCTCTCCCAGAAGCGTGCTTGACGGAACGGGTTTTTGTGCGCATCGTGACAAACTCTTCTGCACTTGAAGGATGAATTCCCACTGTGGTATCGAAATGTGTTTTTGTTGCACCACACTGCAAAGCGGTGGCAAAACCCTGGAGAATCTCAGGCGCATCAGGACCCACCATGTGTACACCTAATACGCGATCACTGGAGGTATCCACAACCAGCTTCATGAAAGTTTTTTCCTGTCTTCCTGCAAGAGTGGAACGCATAGGTGTAAATTTTGAACAGTATATGTCACAATCATATCCTTCGGTAACTGCCTGATCTTCGGAAAGGCCAACAGTTGCAGCTGGAGGCTGCGAAAAGATTGCACAAGGAATGTTTGCATAGTTTGGCTTCGTCAATGTTCGATCAATGACACTGCGCACGAATGCCATTCCTTCCATTAGCGCGACTGGTGTGAGATTGACTCTATTTGTAACATCCCCAACTGCCCAGATGTTTGAAACAGTTGTTCGACTGAAATCATCCACGACCACAGCTCCAGCATCGTCAAGGTCAACACCAACATCCTCCAGGCCGAGGTCTGGGCGACTCGTATTCGGTCTTCTACCGGTTGCAAACATTACTGCATCAGATTGAACATTTCCAATACTTGTCCTCGTGATCAGGGTTCCATCTTCCTCTCGAGTAATCTCGAGTGGAGAACAGTTGTGGTGTACAGTTATGCCACGTTGTTCAAGGTTTTCATGGATAGTTTTCCGTAAATCTTCATCAAAACCTCGGAGCGGTAGATCTTGTCTAAACATCAGTGTAACGTCAGATCCAAGTCCTTTAAAGATTCCAGCAAACTCCAGCGCAATGTAGCCTCCGCCCACTATGACTATTTTTGCGGGAAGAGTATCCAGTGCTAAGGCCTCATCAGAAGTGAATCCGAGTTCTGCTCCAGGAATAGCGGGCTTCACAGCGGTGCCACCAGTCGCCACTAAGATTTCTTTTGCACATATCGTCTCAGTGGTGCCCTAGTATAGTTTGAGGAATTCGACGCGTGTATTAATTATTGCTTTCACTTACCTCCGGGGAAGTTATTTGGATCGTATTTTTGTCAAGAAGTTTGCCAGCTCCAATGTGGACTTGCACACCCGAGTTTTCAAGCAGTCGGGAGTAAATGCCGTTCAGTCTTGTAATTTCATGTGTTTTTGCCTGTAATAATTTTTGCCAACTAAAGTTTGGTTCCTGTGGAAGCGTCCAACCAAAGCCCTCGGCATCGGAGAAATCTGCTGCGAACGAACTCCCATACATCAGTAGTTTCTTTGGTACACAACCACGTATTACGCATGTTCCACCAAGTCCGCCTGTCGAATCAGAGCTCACAGGATCGAACGGCAGCTCGCACAAGCCAACTTTGGCACCTCTTTGCGCCGCCATTCGAGAGGCTCGCACTCCACCAGAACCCCCACCTCTTAGGAAGTGAGCACGCATTTATCAAGGAAGATTGAAGTGATTTTACCTATGACGAAGATGTCATAATCCGTACGTTGCGCCATTGCTCGAACAGGACTACGCAACCGACGTTGGAGGACGTGGCGGTGAGGTGAACGCACCACCCCCACTAGACTACTACCCCGTGAAATTACTCGCGGGCCAGTCAGAGGAAGCAGCGTCAGTGCCATATGCAGTAATCGCGCGCGCACGTTTATCAACAGTGACACCGACACGGAATCGTACGTGAGTGTTTCGAAACGCTCGTGACGTCCTTGGGTCTCCGCTTTCTGCCGGTCAAGGTCAACTCTAACTCGCTCGCCTCGCCCCCCCCCCCCATTCAAGCGACGAAAAAACCGATGGCGGGAGGGGACATAGCCTTGAGGAACACTTCATTACGGTTTCACGCGCAGCGCCCATCCCGGGTTCCTCCGACATGGATGTAAGCGATAACGAACAGCATCGTGATAGTATTATTTGTGATCCAGTGTAAGCACTACTATCCAATTTGGCAGAGTCCGAAGTTCTCGGCAGTCGGATGGAAGTGCAGGGTGATGGGTTGTCAGTGAAAGGTGCTTCAAGAATTGGTACAGTTACAAAGCGTCGAAATGGCGCATGCTCCATGCGCTACCGATATTTAGTTGCCACTTCTCATCTTCCACGTTATTAGACGGGGTTAGTGCATACTCCACGATAACAGAGAGTCATCTGACCACTGAGTGCGAGGATCTGATTAGTTCGAGTAGAAAATCGGGTGACACATATTTACCTGGACCAAAGACAAAGCAGGATATTCAACCGCTGCGCTCAGATTCTTTGTGTGAATGATCTTTGAGACACTAGCTCGCTCTACTCCGCTTTCAAACTCTTTAATTAGGTCGTCGGCGATGTCAGTTTCGTCAACCCAGATAGGATCGTATCCTATGTAGGAAAAGAGTGATATGATGTCCAATCGTGAGGTTCAAACTAACTCACCGTCAAACCAGTCCACGAAGTACTGAGTTTGTGATGTCGTGCGTTTGTCAATTATTGCTCTCGGCACGATCTCTTCAAACATGTAACTTCTTAGTGTCGTTAACACCGCTTCCATGGCTAAACGCTTCGTAAAAAGAGCCGTTGTGGCTGGAGTATTTTGCAGAAGAGCTTCAACCAAACTTAGTGCCTGATGTGGAAACTTAGAAATCGACACATGTCATCTTGTGGAATTGGTACAACGCACCGATCGTCCAGAGTTATCTTCTAATGTAGGATCTGCCCCATTTGTCATGAGGACTGATACAGTTTGCTCATGCAAATACCCTGCAGCGATATGCAACGGCGTGTAGCCGTCCTTATCCTGATGCAACTTGAGTTTCATAATGATAAAGATAGAAGGCACATTACCAGCGCGTTGATTTCTGCACCACAATCTATCATGGCTTCCACAACTTGAGTGTCACCGAGTCCACATACATAGTGCAGTCCACTGTCACACATAAAATGTTGAACATGAGTTTCGAACAAATAGGATTCGAAGAATGCATACCTGCGCAGTTGTTTATCACGTGCGAGCACCAACACTGCCCCGCCACGATTCAGGAAACGTAGAACGGCACTTCCTCCCTAAAGGAAGTCAAGAAACAACTTACAAACTCTTCCTTTTCTTATACCTCTCGACAGGCCGCCCACCATGAATTCTCATAATCTCGTCGAAGATCTTCTGATACGTTTGATGTTTCAAGCCTTTAGGTTGACCAGTTAGATAAATAAGAACTGAATATCAAGAGTGTATAGATCATATCCTAATCAGTGGGACTTACCACACAGTTTTACCACCCTTCAACTGCACTAAGAACTCGACATTTGCGACTCTGTCAAATGAATGATTCCGCATGCGGCATCCTAGAATCGATTCTGCCGAGGTGAATGCTTGATCCGAAAACTTGACGCTGCCTTTGGCCGCCTAAAGCAAGTTAAGCTAGGACGAACGAAGTGGAAGAGATTACGCGTACCCCGCTAGTTACAACCCTAGTTTGCTGCGAACGGCGCTGGTGAAACGAATGTGATCGTAGACAACGCTGTGACGGGAGACATGTCGTATGCGAGGACATGTCTCCACTCGCTCAATGCACGTGAAAGTGTATGACGCGCGCTTGTTCAGCGCGTCGGAGCCTTATCTGTGCTTACGGAGTGGTTTATCATGCATGTACTATCTTCCGTACGGAAAGTAATTTGATGGTCTGTGACTCGTCGAATCACAAAGTGCAATTTTTATCGCGAATTTTACATACACATGTGAAGCACCATACTACAGTATTGACATATCGAGAAAAATGCGCGCGTGCGCGAACTTTTTAACTTTTTTATGTGAGAGACGCTAAATCGGGCGTGCTTAAATCTCACACCGAGGTAACTACATTTCATTTCATCTGAATAGTATTTCGGCAAGTTGTTGCACCAGCGAGATTTGAGGTCCAAAGCGGTCACTGAAGCGACCAAAATTTTCCCTCTCCGCGATAAAGAGGTTGGTTGCACACGGCAACATGTACCTCGTTCAGACCCGGGAATGTACTTCACCAATTCAATGTCATCCTAGATACTGTAGTGCACAGTCTACTTTGCCAGCTCGCTTGAGAGCTATTGGTTCTGTTAGTTGTTCTAGCAATAGAAACGCCCGGGGTGCAGACGTGATGGTCTTTGACGAGACTTTCGGAGAGGCAATGCGAACACAAACGAACATGTTTTTTTGTTTCACGACTTTGTGACAGGAGTTGACACTGTGTGTCGAAGGGAACATAGGTGTAGGGAAGACAACTTTCTTGCAGAGTCTATTGAGTGAGGATTCGAAAGTGAAGGTGGGACACATACATGTGCTAATACAGCTATTGTGACGTATTTGAATAACAGGACACATTTCAAATAGTTCCAGAACCCGTAGGCCTGTGGCAAAAAGTGTTTGGGAGGGCAGGTTCAAGTAAAGTATTCAACATACTTGAGGCATTCTATGCTGAACCCTCACGATATGCTTATACTTTTCAAAACTACGTGTTCATGACTAGATTCCTTCAGGAGAAAACGACTCGGGGATCTGGTTGTCCTATCCGAATCATGGAGCGGAGTGTTCTTTCAGACAGGAACGTTTTCACTGAATCCCTGTTGGACAACGGTTGGTTAACAGAACTTGAATATGGTCTTTATGAAGCGTGGTTCGATCCGATGATCAAGGTATGTTGAAAAGTCGAATCATTTGCACAGTTTTGACGAGAGATTCTTCTAGAATTTCCCAACATTGGTCCCTGATGGATTCGTCTACCTTCGCGCTGATCCTGAAACGTGCATGCGGCGTCTGAGAAGACGAGCCCGTTGTGAAGAGCTAGATGTAGACCTTCAGTATCTCCTCTCCCTTCACGATAAACATGAACGCTGGCTTAACTCGTTCCATCCAGGTAACTAAATGTTTTTTTATCGATTAACTCGAGTGATGGCAAGAGTAGAAGCCTTCGGGTCGCAAGAAACCAATATTCATGAGGTACTTGTGGAGACAGATCGAATGCGGAAGGTAATGGTGTTTGCTCTAGAGGAAATGCAACGATCATTTTGTATTAGGTTCCAGTGTTGGTAATCGATTGCGATGCCGATATGGGCACTTCCGTTGAACGTTCGGGGCCGAGTACTCAGCATCAACAAGAAATCCTAAATTTTTGCCAATATTTACGAGAGCGCATAGACAAGCAGGATGATTTTAGTGATAAATAGATTCATGTACTTAGTACTACTTGTACTTGTATCGTACTATATCAGCGACTAAAACTGTGCACTGGAAGTGGACCTGTACGTCTTTGCGAGCTCTCATTATCTGCATGTTGCACACAGAACTTGCCAGAACATGGTTTAGGGCATAGCGAAGGGGGAACTATTGGACTGAGTATTGGAACTCTAATCTAGACATTTATTGTTTCGCACTGCGCGCTCTTTCCTTCGGTACATATTTACGTCCTTTCTTTGCAACTTTTCCTCTGCGTTTTTTCATAAAAGCATCTATTTTACCGCTTTGCTGTAACTTTGAATACTGCTCCAGGAGGCGTTCCAACTTGAGTGTTGCTTGGATTTATTCGTGGTGAGTACATTTTAAATTCAGACGGAAATGATAGGCTTACATTTTTTCTTGTAAAATGGCGACTTGACAGCAACTTTACTTTCGTCTGCCGGTGTGCTTGTGATAGAAATGAAAAAGTGTTTCGTTTGCGCGGTGATGTATTACCTCGTGTGCTTGCCTTTGACGTGACCCGTGATCATTACTCGTGACGCATATCTCAGTTCCGGCCTTACGTCGCCACGAATCAGGTCGACAGTGTCGCGTTCACCGGCGCAACCACCGACCTTGGATCACGAACGGTCATTTTATTCATTCGTATATTTGTACGTGTACTTGTACTGTATTGGTACAAGTACAATGTATGAATATGCCAGTGTGTGGGTACTGGTAGTATGGAACAAAGAGGAAATGGATTGCAGCGCCGCCGTCAAGGGTAACGGAGTTCACGGCACTTTCGTACGCCGCCTCGAGCAGATGGCGACGAGACTGTGCTTCGAAAACAGGTGCGTCATACGCAAGCGGCTGCAACTACATGAGTTTAAATTCGATGATTGTAGTAACGAAATCGGGGTCTTCAGTCTTCTGACCAACGCATATTGCCTGGTTGCCAATGGAGGGTCTGAAAACTTTTACAGGTGTGTCCTAAGCGATTGAAATTTTGAGCTTTCTGAAAGTCACGTCCAGCATCTTTGAAAATGAACTATCGGCAGACATTCCCGTCGTGAAAGTGAACTTGGGTGGCACGAGGCTCGTTGGAAGAATGACTGTTGGTATGTTTGCTATAATGTAGAAGGAAAGGCATTTCTCACTCGTACTTTATCTCTGACAGGAAATAAGAATGGACTGCTTCTGCCAAATGGTACCGGTGATCAAGGTGATTTTTTTATATTTTTCGGAAGACTGGGAATGAATGATGCCACAGAGGCGCTTCACATTCGAAACAGTTTATCAGACGATGTTGTTGTTCAAAGAACACACGAAAGACTCTCTGGTACACCTATTTGAAGTTATATTCTGTACCTTAATGATGACATCTTGAGCCAGCTCTCGGAAATTGCATCGCTTGCAATGATTATGTTGCCCTGGTTCACCCAGACATAGACCAGGAGACTGAGGAAATCATTTCAGACGTACTCGGCGTGGAAGTTTTCCGGCAGGTAAGTTGGAATCGCACATAACTGAACGAGTCTTCATGTGAGCACACGCAGTCTATTGCTGGAAACGTACTTGTTGGTAGCTATTGTAGGTTTACGAATAAGGGCGGGATAGTCCATCCAGCAACCAGTCTTGCTGACTTAGAAGAATTATCGTCACTTCTGCAGGTGAGTTGACAGACAACTCAGTGACAACACATCACATGTATGTAGATCCCCCTTGCCGCTGGGACGGTGAATCGGGGGAGCGATGTCATTTCATCCGGACTCGTAGCGAATGACTGGAGTGCATTTTGCGGACTGGATACGACGACAACTGAAATTGCTGTAAGTTCATTCATAGTGTTTGCAAGGAAACTCCCTCATAATATAACGCAGGTCATCGAGAATATGTTAGAACTGAAAGGAAAACAATGCAGTGAAACCATAAGTGGAATGCGATCTGCTCTCGTAGATATGTTAGTTTAAAGCGTTCAAGTGTTACGAACTTTTGTCAATGGATATTACAAAATACGAACCATCAATTCGCCACTTCAGCCGTGACCAGTGTATCGATGCATAATATCACAAGGGGGACAGTCGCTCGCTAATAAGTAGCTCAATCAAGCAACTGACGGGACAATGTAGCCGTGATCCGTTTTGAGTAAGCGGCTACTCGACTCACGCAATTTTGACCATATCTACCCGTTGAGAACCTTTCGACAACTCAGTGGAGAAATTCTAACTCAGGATTACCGACATACTTGATCGATTATACCGTAATCTTTTGCTTCCCAAGCGTCAAAATATCGAGGACGATTTATATCCCTGGCAATATCTTCTGCCGGTTTCTGTATAGTCTTGGATAGCACTTCAACCTTGAAAACAAGATCAGAACTAGTGAGGGCTATGAACATCCACTTACCATCTGTGCCTTGGTATTCCGCATCTCCTGCCTATGAATTTCTAACTCCGAAGCCTTTGCATATGTAAGAATGACAACGGAAGAGGTGAAAACACGTCTTACCTGACCACGATATGAACTAATTGGTTGCTTCAGCATAATGCTTGCACCTGGGAGAGCTGAGCGATTTCCCTACACCTAGGTCAGACATATTCGATCCTTGAGAATGTACATACCTTTGCTCCAGATGCGAGTAACATTGCCGCCTCACCCCAGGCAGTACCCACCGCCACTGTATGAACAGGAGGCTGGATGTACTGAATGGTATCATATATCGCAAAAGCTTCAGTATCATATCCATACTTCTGGCCGTCCTGTAGAAAATTCAGCTTCGCGAAAGATAAAGATTGTGATTATTTATTATTTACCTTCGATGTTCCCGTGGAATTGATATACAGTTGAATAGGTTTCGCACTGTCCTCATACTGCAGATAAAGTAGTTCAGCTAAGATCAACTCGGTCACAGATGGCACGAGTGTCATCCCCTATGTTTGGGTTAAATCAACATGAGGAGAACTCAAAACAACCTTTTCGAGGCTCACCAAGTATACTATTCGCTCCTTGAAGATATAAGATGGTAAATCTGGTGGTGACTGTGATGACGCATCCCCTTGCAGACTAGGTATGACCTACAAACGCTCAAAAAAAAACATATCGAGGCATAAAGGGTGAGACTTACCGATGTGATGATGGAACATCTGTTCTTAGAACATCCATGCTTTGTACATAAGTCGATATTTTTAAATGACACGTGCGACCGTTTCCCATTGCTAGCGAAAACTCCAGGTTTGTGTAAACTTGACTGGGTGAAGGGATTCAAAAGTGCACGTGTTAAATAATGGACATAACTCACCAATATTGACATGACAGCGCCCTTCAGAGGATGGATAAATAACAAGCGACTCGCGCTCTAGTGCGCACGGCGGTGCGCGTCAGTGCCAACTCGCCTTCCGATAGGCCCAGGCCATACCGAGGAAAGCACTGGTCAGAAATACAAGTTGTTCCAATTGAGTATGTTAGTCGTTTGCGCAACATAATACAATACACATGTGTTTTATGGTAGACCGTTCGTCAGTTCGGCGAAAAGCATTAGCATACAATCATTCCTGATATTGTAGTGGTACAGGTACCTAGTAGATGTCTACTGATGTGAAATGTGAATGAGCATGAGCTTTGTTCTACAAGGCTGTCGCACCAACGAGTTGACTGGAGCATATGTATTCGAGCGTTTGACTGTTCGGAATACCTGTGCAGCACACGAGGCCAGTTGAAGGGAGACCTGAGTCTAGCTCATTCTTAACTTGCTCACTTTTACGCTTGTTTCTTACATAGAGATGGCGCGGAGGTATGGTCGTAAGTTCTCTCGGACTTGCACGGGCCTTACCGGATTCATAGATACGACTCGCGAACGACGACTTTCAGTCCTGAGGGACGCTTGTATCAGGCATGAGATTACAAATTTTGCATAAAATGTGTCTAATCATTAATAGGTCGAATATGCGGTTGAAGCCATCAACCATGCAGGTGCTGCAGTAGGAATCAAAACGGCTGGTGGTTTGATCTTAGCAACAGAAAAGAGAGTTCTGTCAAAGGTGCGTGTTCTCAGCAACAGATATCGTTTGTGAAATATAAAGTACCTTACACTTAGCTTCTCGAGAAAACGCTCGCTGAGAAATTACATCAGATAGATTCACATGTAGTCGCAGCTTCAGCTGGCATAAACGCAGACGCTGAGATTTTGATACAAGCAGCAAGGTACCGAAATAGCAAGTTACCTCTAGAATGACCTCAAAATTGTGACAGAGCTATGGCGCTGCGATATAAGCATAAGTACGGACAAGCGATACCGGTGGAAGTGCTTGTTCAACATATAGCAGACCATAAACAAAGTTATACACAATTTGGAGGACTTCGGCCATATGGCGTGTCTTTCATTTTTGCAGGCTGGTGAGATGTGTGATTCACTTTCTTATCGATTCAGCTTATGTTGTATCAAAATCAACAGGGATCAAAATTTAGGCTTTCAGCTCTATCAGAGTGATCCTTCTGGAAACTATGCAGGATGGCAGGTAAGTAGAAGTTCGCCAGTATCGAGAGTACAGAGGCTCACTTGTCAACTTTGTTAGGCGACTTCGATTGGTGCCAATAGTCAAACGGCACATTCAATTCTGAAATCGGATTACACCTCAAACCTATCTTCAGATGACGCGAAAAAGCTTGCCCTAAAAGTTCTGAAAAAGATCATGGATGTCACCACTGTTTCTTGTGAAAGTGTTGAGCTCATAGAACTCACGCTCGCAGGAGACAGAATTTCATCCAGACGTATAAGTGAAAGTGAGATCACGGAGCTAAATGAGATGTAGGTCCAAATGCATGTCATTTTGTTTTTGTAATGTGGATTCGAATACAAATACTGGATATGTTCATGACATAACGTTTTACAACTACATCAGGAAAAACCTGCTTTGGCAAGTCTGTCTTTGAAAAGTTCAAGCTCATCAGCTTCTAAAGTGTATGGTGTAAAGCGTTCATCTGGGAATTGGTGTGTACCCACTTCATTAATAAACTTTGCTAATGCACTTTGGATGTTTTCACCTACACGAGCATACTGCTTGCAGAACTTAGGAGAGACCTTTGCATGGTGAGGATGTTGTAGGAAGCCTAGTAAGTCATGAAACACTAAAACTTGTCCACTTGTTCCACTACCGGCACCAATTCCAATAGTCGGTATATGCAGCGCGGATGTAATTGAATCCGCAACCTCTTTCGGGACACACTCTAATACGATAGCGAAGCAGCCTGCTTCTTGCAGTTTCAGTGCTGCCTTGAAAATTTCTAGTGCAGAGGTGGCTGTCCGGCCTTGAGGCTTGAAACCGCCAAGAACCCCTATTGCTTGAGGTGTGAGACCTAGATGGCCGACCACGGCAATACCGGCGCTTACTATTGTTTTGACAGTAAGTACTCGAGCATCACAGCCACCCTCAAGTTTAACTGCATCCACACCACCCTCCTTCACAAGCCGTATGGCAGATTCAAGTGCATGGTTCGCACTAGTCTCGTATGATCCAAATGGGAGATCACCAACTACGAATGTTCGTTTCGTTCCTCGTTTCACTGCTTGACAGTGCGTGATCATATCATGAAGTGTCATCGGTAAAGTCGTATCCTGACCGTGCACAACCATAGCTGCAGAATCACCAACAAGTGTCATGTCGAAACCTGCCCTATCCACCTATAAGTGATTATGTGCGCATTTAAAAATAAGAGTTGAAGACGTACATGAACTGCACTGGGATAGTCGTACGAAGTTATAGCTGTGATAGGTTCACCCCGTTTGTACTTGTTCTGCAGAGAAGCTAAAGTACTGCGGGCTGGTAACGGTGCCGTGGACGATCCGTATGTGCAGTAACCATTGCATGCACTATGATATGCGCTGTTGAGTGCATTTCGTAGCCTGTGCCATCGCATGAGACGTTACTTGGTCACAGGAAGCGACAACGACGAGGCCTAGGCTCGAACTTGTGCTACGAAGACGCCCAAGGAGTGCGAGTGCTTCCCTGCTCTCAGCCTCACTCTCTCCCAACCGATAAAAACAAGTTCGCGCGCGCGCTTTCCTCGATATGTACAATATTGTGGCGCTTCACACGCCTATGTAAAATCCGTGATAAAAATACTTGAATGCGCCTTGACGAGTCACATACCATCAGGTTACTTTCTGACCGTAGGATAGTACTTGTGTGTATCAATATCCTTTTTAGTGCTATAGGGACCATTCATATGACGCATAAGGAGGTTTTGGTCATCTTGTAGCAGTCATATTGGTAAATTTGACTTGTATATTATGCCATGAAGAGATCAACAACCGGAATAAAAGATTATTTCATATTTCTGTCGACTTGCCTTCATAAATAACAAACGATAGAAGGGAGAGACGCTCGCGGCAAGGGAACCAACCACACGGGCAGAAAGGCTCTCAGCTGTTGTGTTGGCAGACGCGGGCCGCTGCGAGTCGCCCTTAGCTGGCGCACACTGGAAGAGTATACAAAAATGGATGCCGATAAATTACAGCGATTGGCCGGCGCCGTCCGGATGGGTGGAAAGGGATCGATGAGAAGGTAAAGGGAATAGAAACTTGACATAGAGCCCGGTTCATGATTGTTTTCTTAGGAAAAAGAAGGCTATGCACAAGTCAGTCAGCAATGACGATAAGCGATTACAGTCGGTTTTGAAGAAGATGGGCATGAACACCATACCTGGCATACAAGAAGTTAATATTTTCCACTCGGATAGCGTCACACAGTTCGTCAATCCTAAAGGTAGGGTTTTCACGCTTCACAGGGAGTACACTTCGTCATAACTCTCGTTTAGTGCAAGCATCTCCCCATGCCAATGCGTATGTAGTCAGCGGTCATCCTGAGACGAAGCGTGAGTGCTGCGTTCATATCCATTACATCCCTAATATTAACTCTATAACAAGGTTTGGAAGATATTTTACCAGGCATCGTCAACCAACTAGGTGTGTACACATAGCTTATTGTGCTTTCCATCTTAACAAGTTACGCTTTATAGGACCGGAAAATCTGGCGAACCTGAAGAAAATGGCCGAGCAGTACCAGTCAACACAGGCTTAAAATTTCCACTATGAAACATAGTACAATGAAACATGAAACACAAGCTTGTAATGACCAGTTTCTGAACACTTCTGAGCAGTATGTTTCTGGTGTTTGTAGCTATTATTAGTCCCGCTTTGGGCGAAATTTGAAGTTACCGTCATATATATTTTTTGTTAGTACCATGTTGCGTTGTCCCGAGTTCCATTGTGGAATGCCGCATCCCCTCCCCAGTACGAGCCAGCTCTACTGACAGAAACTTAGTCCCATTCGTTGACGCACACCGGCAGTGCGCGTTCCATGCAACTAAGTATGGTTATGGATCCTAGGCTTGAAGACGAGTTGAAGAACTCAGAAACTTACATCACTTTACGGCTCCGTGAATCCACGGACTTCGCCGACTCGTACGTGAAGCAACTGGGCGCTAACGATTTGAAAAAAGTTGCAGAACGTGCACTTGGACTACTTCATATTCGACGGAACAAGCAAGCTAGGATCGAGGAAGATTTTGTTACAACGTTGCAGTACCTACTCTACCCCTTCCATGCGAGCACAGCGCCCGTTCTGATTCAAGATCGAAGCGCGTGGCCAACAGCACTACTTGCTCTGAGTTGGCTGTTCCGCATCCAAGCTTATGAATCGACTACACAGGCCAAGGTACTGATAGGCAACGTTTCTGAGCGGATTCAAATAAAACGATCACACAGATCCAGATTGGCGATACCATCATGCAACGCTACGTGTCGGCCTACAAGGTGAGTTGCTGGTTCGAGAAATACTACTTCCTCACACGTTGTAGTTTTTTCTTAGTGGTTTGGATCAAGAAAGTTTTGCCGCATATAGCGCATGCTTCGACGATGTACAAAATCAAGTAGAAAGGATATCGAGCGAACGCTCATATGTCGATCAGGTGAGGGCGATTGCAAATTTTAACGGTCTACACTCACCTTGCAACAGCAAAATACAGAACTAAAGTGTTTCAACGACGGCAACATTCCATATCGCGTTTGCGATGACGACACGAAACTCAAACTAGTGAGTGTTTTTAGTTTGTTGGTTGTCGGGCTTCTAAGCTATTCTTGATAAGGACAATCTTGAAAAACAGAAAACATGGCACAAGCAACGTCTAGAACACCAAGCACGGCAGTTATTCGAGATAGAGAAGCGGCGAGCCGTACAGAGTTATGCGTTGCATAGCAAGCAGGTGAATATAGTTGTTGTATCATGCAAGCACGTTCACATCATATCATTGCGATTAGAGGGCAGCAAATGAGTTTGAATGTCACGCGATGAAAGGTATCCCAGGCCAGGTAATTTTGGTTTAGAGCCTGTATTTGATTTGAAAACAGTTTTAGAAGGGAGCAATACCCGGTACGACTGTGCAAGATTGCTATGACTACAATACTGCGCTAGAGCAACAGATACATGATTTGATGCGTGAGCTCACTAGCCTTGCAGCCCATGTTGACTTGTTGGCAAGGCAGCTTCAGCTGCCGGTGTCTAGCGACCAAGCGCACCATTTGGTGTCGCGAACTGGAAACGAGTCTATCGACCAGGTGTGCAACTGCTGGAATTTTCGTGCGTGTCTCATTTACTTGCAGTTGAAGAATGTTTCAACGACTCAGGCCTGTACTTCACTTCGCCATGAAGAAGCACTTTTGAGGTACGTTTCAAACATACCAGGGTACCCGCGACCGCTTATGAAAACATAGAGCCTCATACTCGAGGATAGATGCGCAAAGTATTTTGAAGCGCAGCGTATCCGAAACTTTGATGGAGAGGTAATCGACAACAACCAGAAAGTGTAATATGTTTTTACAGTTTGCTTTGTAGAAGTGATACATGTGCTCGCCTCCAAGCTGAGCTACACGACAAAGAAGGCGAGTATCGCCAAGCGCGTGATCGTGTTGAAAAAGATCTATCTGCGCTTAAATCCAACTTGGAAGATATAATGGAACAGGTCTGTTTACTTATTCAAGGTGTACAACTTTTTGAAGACAATTTATTTCAATAGGCACCCCAACGAATCCCATCAAACACAGATTACGTGGAAAATATGAAGGTAAGCATCATGGAATAATGTTTCGTTGAGTTGTTTCAAGTATCTGGTAGATAGTTTTAGCGGAGTCTCAAAAACGCTATGCACGTGAAAAGCACGGTCTGCAGCAAAGAGTGTTTACAGGTCTTGACCTGCTGATGGAACACAAACAAGAGGTACACAGTTTGATGGAAGGGATAAAATAAAAGTGCACGCGATGAGTTGTATTGATACTGATATTGATATCAATAAGCGTGTAATAAATTATTCCTAATAAAATTGTTGGGATATTTCACCACTAAGTATATGGCTATAGTCTTCCCGAGTATTATATGAGACGAGTCATAACTCAACATAGGAGGAGCCACTAGGGCTAAATATATCTTGTAAGAATCCACACAACTTTACACGCATTTAAGTCGATCTAAGCTCTGGCCCGCAAACATTCGAATAAAATAGGGGTGCGATGTTGCACCACGGTCGTGGTCGTGTCAACACGAGGACAAAAAAAGTAAAAAAAGTAGCCGCCGCTTCCTTAACCGGCTTAACTGACGGGCTAACGTAGCGCCGCCACTCCGCAGTCGCACATACAGCGCCCAGACAACACATTCACCGCTGATTCGAAGTGAGATTGCCTGAGGTACTACGCGAATTTGCGGAGTACGCTGTATACGGGACTGCGTGGCAAAAGTATATTTTTGCGAAGAGGCGAAGAGGATGAGACAGGAAAGTGACGTTCTGAAAGATATCACACGGCCGCACATCGAAGCGTATGACAAGTTTATACAGCATGGTTTAGGGGAAATCGCCAGAAACATTGATCCATTGACTGTACCTTTGGGCGCCAACAGATACTTGACTTTCTCTCTGGAGGAAGTAAGGGCTGGTCAAACTGCGCTGTCTGGCCCTGCAGCGTCTGTAAGTCCGAAGATGTGCCGTGATGGTCGAAAAACATACTCGACACCACTAGCAATTTCGATCTCTTGGTCATTAAATAATGGCGCGCGTACAATAACTCCAATGTTCGACTTGTGCGACATACCTGTCATGGTTGGATCGTGCTTGTGCAAACTTGGACGAGCTGATACAAATGAACTTGTAACTTATGGGGAAGAGGCAAATGAACTTGGAGGATACTTTATTGTCGGAGGCATCGAGCGAGTGGTTCGCCTCTTGATCCAACAGCGACGACATTACGTCATGGGACTGGTTCGTAGTTCGTTCAGAAGCAGAGGTTCCCTTTTCAGTAAGTATGCCACTGCGGTCCGGTGTGTCGACAAATGTGAGCGCTCTAGTACAGTTAAGCTTCACTACCTTTTGGATGGGTCTATAAATGTGGGTCTCGCAATGTCTCGGAAAGAAATATTTCTTCCCGTTGCTCTTGTAATACGTGCGTTAACAGATATATCTGAACGTGAAGTGCATGAACTTGTCCTTCAGGGAGTACTTGCAGGAGGTAAGGTGGAAGCAGGTTATGCTCAAGAGACGCTAGAAAATATATTTGACACCACTTCACAACATGCGGTTCGAACGCGTATTGAAGCTGTCGAGCACATTGGTTCGCTATTTCGAACTACTTACGAGGGAGTGACTCCAGACACTTTTAGTACTGGAGAGCACATGCTGCGCAGTTGTCTGTTTATACACTTGAAGACAAATGGTTCGAAATTAGATCTGCTTATTTTTATGCTCAATAAGCTGCTTTCTTTAGTATCTGGTTCGTGTAAAGAAGACGATCCTGACTCCTTGGTGCACCAGGAAGTTCTTCTTCCAGGCTTTCTTCTGCAAACCATGTTACACGAAAAGCTATATGAGGGTATGTTGCGTGTGAAGTCGGATCTTGAAAATATGGCGAAACTACATTCAATTGATCCAATTGATTCGATGAAGCATTTGTTCGTATCGGCTATGAAACGAGTAGATATCGGTAAGCAGCTGGAATATTTTCTAGCTACTGGAAATTTAGTGAGCAAATCAGGACTTGGTCTCAGTCAAACCAGTGGCTTCACGATTGTCGCTGAAAAGCTCAATTATTTACGTTATATCTCGCATTTTCAATCAGTCCATCGCGGTGCATACTTCGCGGAATTAAGGACAACGACAGTTAGGAAGCTGTTACCCGAGACTTGGGGATTTATTTGCCCTGTACATACTCCCGACGGGTCTCCATGTGGACTATTGACGCACATAAGTGCATCAACTAAGATAGCGATAGGCGACAACAGCATTAATTCTGTTGTGCTGACAGCTCTCATAACGGACGCCATATCAACATGTAGTCCACTTTTTGTACTCAATGACTCTGTGAACCAACAAGTTATACCTGTGCTACTCGATGGGTTCATTATTGGTTACATACCGACAAAGAAATTGTGGAAAGTCGCTTCTACGTTGCGAAATTTGAAGGTTTCTTCAACATCAGCCATACCTAGCGACGTTGAGATCGCCGTCTTGCCAGATTCTGAAGTTTCCACGGCGTATCCGTGTTTAGTTCTTTTCACTGGAAGCTCAAGACTGCTCAGACCTGTGCAAAATTTGAATACGGGTAGTTTGGAACTTATAGGGACGATGGAACAAAATAGTATCCGCATTGGCCTGTGCGGAGACATTGTTTGCAGACATGATGCGTATTCACACTGCGAAATTTCACCAGGCCAGATGTTGAGTATTGTTGCAAGCTTGACTCCCTGGTCGGACTTCAATCAGAGCCCTAGAAATATGTATCAGTGTCAGATGGCGAAGCAAACCATGGGTGTTCCACTGCACTCCTTCATATTCAGATCTGACACAAAGCTGTATCGTTTGCACAGTCCACAGCGACCTATAGCACTTACTTCTGCATACGATAAGTTTGCTGTTGACAGCTATCCACTCGGCACTAATTCCGTGGTTGCAGTTTTGTCTCACACAGGATACGACATGGAAGACGCCATGATTGTTAATAAGGCTGCGGTTGAACGCGGCTTTGCGCACGCTTCATTGTATAAAACAGAACCATTAGTTTTGCGAACAAATGAACGCTTTCAGGGCAATACCAATGTCAAATGTGGATCGAATACATCTGTACACAGTGATGGCTTACCTCACGTTGGTCAGAGGCTTAAGGCTTCTTCCATAATGTGTAGGTCATTTGATACCGTATCGAATAGCTACAGAGAAGTCAAGCAAAAGGGCACTGATGATAGCTACGTCGATAAGATCAAAAGAGTCAGCACAAAGAAGAGAGGTATTGATGCAGAAGAAGCGAACGTTACCCTCAGATTCAATCGAAATCCAATTATTGGAGATAAATTTAGCAGCCGGCATGGACAAAAAGGTGTTTTGAGTTTTCTGTGGCCTGATGAAAGTTTGCCTTACATTGAGAGAACGGGTATTAGACCTGATATCCTTATAAATCCTCATGCATTTCCGTCTCGGATGACAATTGGTATGCTCGTAGAAAGTCTAGCGTCAAAAGGTGGAGCGCTGTTGGGCAAATCAGTTGACGCATCTGCTTTCTGTAATAGGAAGTGGAGCCCGATTGACACAAACGGAGCTTTACTCAGTGCGATCGGATACAATCGTACTGGTTCAGAAACCATGATAAACGGCCACACTGGCGAGATATTCAACGTAGATATTTATATAGGTTTGGTTTACTATCAACGCCTAAGACACATGGTCAACGACAAGTTTCAGGTACGATCAACTGGGCCAGTCAATCCAGTTACGAAACAACCTATCAAAGGTCGCAAAGCCGGTGGAGGTGTACGTTTTGGTGAGATGGAGCGTGATTCTCTTCTTGCTCATGGAGCCGCGTATCTTCTGCGTGATCGACTTCATTTGTCTTCTGACGCACATGTATCAAGTGTATGCACAACGTGTGGAAGCCTGATATCAACTTTCTCAAGAGCTCTTGCAACAGGTATGCAAGCAGTTGCACCGAATACCATTCAGTGTCAAGTTTGTAAAACCAACAGTTGTATTGAAACTGTTGCATTGCCCTTTGTTTTCAAGTATTTAGCCGCTGAATTAGCAGCAATGAACATTCAACTGAAAGTGTCGCTGACTTGAGGCTTGTTCACATACGGTGTTTCATAGTTGAAACTTGCTATCAATGAGTGTTGTATTCAATAGTTCTTTCAATTTTAGCCATGAATTCCACTGGTATCCTCGCCTCCAGAATATCCCCGGCTTCAACGTAAATTGCATCATTTTTTCGTTCTAACATATTCAGCAAAGCCTGCAGGTGAGGTCTTTCAGAGTGAGAGCATACAGTAATGGCTATACCAGTGGCACCTGCACGAGCAGTACGTCCCACACGATGCACATACGTTTCAAAGTGATCAGGTACATCGTAGCAAACTACTAGCTTAACATCAGGCAAATCTAACCCACGTGCAGCTGCATCAGAAGCAACCATGACTCTTGAACATTTCGTTGAGAAGACTTCGATTGCACACATTTGTTGAAGCTTTGGCAGTGAACCGCAATATTTCACTGGAAATGAATCTGAATGATACTTCTTTAACCATCGCCACACCTCAGTGCAATTTGAAACTGAAGATGTGATTATCAAAACTGATACGCCACCAAAAAGAGATAGTAATTTTCTTAGAACTTCGAGCTTTTGTGTGTATTTAGAAAGAAGCACGATTTCTGTAAGACCTGTTGCTAAACACAACTTAGAATTTGACCCATTCTCGAGTACGTTTCGGACCGCCAAAGTCTGAATAGATCTGATAGTACTTCCATTATGGCATAGAGTAGCAGATGCTAAAATGGTGTGCATCCGCCTGCACACTCGTTTACCCACGGATGCTTGTGCCGATTCGTACGTCGAAAGAATAATGCTGTTCAGAACTGACAACGAACCTTGATGCATCTGGTACATCAACTTATCTGCTTCATCTATGATACAGGTTTGAAGTGTGTTCTGGCGGTAAAAACTGACAAAATGCCGCAGTTCAGTTGGCGTCAAAATGAGAATATCCTTCTGCTCGGAATCGTATTCAAGATGGTATCCACACGGTTGCGTTGCTAGAAATCTCTGTTTTCTTCGAAATCGGCCGAAGTTCGAGCATTTCTTTCGAGTGGCCAGTCGGTTTACCACTACGGTCGCTCCTACGGCCTCGGCAAAAGGGTGAAACACTCTTGCCACCTGTCTAGCGAGATCAAGAGTGGGAACGACAACGAGGATTCTTCCATCTTTATCAACACATTTCCTCAAAGCATCAAGCGTTGGGAGCACGTACGCTAAAGTCTTGCCTCTGCCAGTACTTGCAATTATCTGGTGGTCTCTTTCCACTGGTCCACCCCGAATGTGTCGCCACGCGGAAACCTGAATAGGCATCGGTTGTGAACACCGCAAACGCTGTAAGCGTTCCAACAGTCGTGGGTCGACATCATACCACGATAAAGGAGTTCTATACATTTACACTGTTGGTTTGTGTCGCTCGTGTCCTCGGGCAAAAGTGTCCGGCGCCGTCGGTTGTGAGCATACATATATTCACATTGCTACGAACTCGTCTATGCACCATTAGTCCAACGGTTAGGATATGAGCCTTCCAAGCTCGAGACCCGGGTTCGACTCCCGGATGGTGCATTTAGTGACGTAGCCCACTGTACCTTGGTACCTTGGATTTTTTTATTTTTAGCTAAAACGATTGACAGCACAGCAGCACCAGGCACGTCTCAGTCTCAGCAGGTCGCAAGGACTCACAAGTGTTGCATCTGGCGATCTGTAAACAATTTTGTTTACAACGCTGTGCACATCGCGCCTTCCTTCATAGCTCTGTCGCCTGTGTCGCAATGTCGCGACCTGCTGTTCTTCGTTTTCTATTGTGCACGCTAGGTAGATGTTTCCAACCGGGTTTGTAGACAGAACACAAAAAGAAAATAAATTGACGTTACGCCTTTACAGGTGCCTTTCGGAAGTGCCGAACGCTTCTGTACGCTGTACATCTTTCAAACAGCTGCACGTGTCTGTTTTAAATAGTCCACAGGCTGTCTTTGTTGAAGGTGGAAAACATTCACACCACATTGTCGTCCGAAAATATTTAAGACCTTGTGTTTGGAATCACGTACGTATTTGATGTTAGTTCATCAGTCGCTGAAATTACAGCGTCAAATAAAGGTTCTGGAAGTTGCAATACCAGTCGCTATGCCAGGTCTGAGCCGAATGCTTACTTTCTACAATCACTTTTTCCCAATTGTTGCGGGTTATTTGAAAACAAAGTACATGTATCGTGGTGACTTCATACTCCTAGATTATGTTTCACGATTTCATACGCAGAGTTATTCCGTTATTAGGAGGAGATAAGTCTAAAACTGAGGTACGGCGAACAGTTCTTTACGCGTCTTATTTTCAAGTCTCGAAATAAGTTAATCTGGGAGGCACGGCACGAGTGGGGTGCAAGTAAATCAGTGAAAATGTTGCGCGAGCTTTCTGGTTTCTATCTCAAGGTTGAGCGAACTATTTTCGACATTTTTGCGACTGAAATTTTAGAAAGGTTGCCCAAGTGTTTGCAACGAAACACGACTTTTTACCTAAACAATACATCCAACAATTAGCGTTTGTTTTCGAGAACTGTGAGCCCATGTCGATTTTGGAAGTTCGAGACATAATCCAAAATGACCTACCATCGGCAATGATCGACGTTTTCGTAAATGTTGAAGAGAATCCCATCGCTTGTGCTACTATCGCACAAGTCCATCGAGCTTCAATTTCTGGTACAGCCCAGTCTGTCGCTTTAAAAGTCAAGAACATAAAGAGTCAAAACGTAATGAAATCGGATCTGGCAAATATGCTTTTGGTCTCAAAAATAATGGATGTATTGAAGATTCAGCTACCATTTGACCATACCAGTGTTCTTTTAGAGTACAAATCTGAGGTATGTTCACCTAAAACAAAAGTTTCTCTTTGACGACAGCCTGCTACAGGTACCAAAGGAGTTCGACTTCTTGAGAGAATGCAGCATGATGGACCTTATAGGACGCTCTATACGTGCGAAGTTTGTAGATGTGTATGTTCCTAATCCTCTGCCAGTAGCGTGCTCCGATAACGTCATCACAATGACTTTCATGAACGGGTTTAGTCTAGCGACGTTTCTTTCTGATCACTCTTCATTGGCGATAGACGGCACAAGTTTGTTGCACTTTGCAAACAAATTGGTGGAAGTCTACGCTTATCAAATTTTTGAGCTTGGAATATTCCACAGCGATCCTCACCCGGGTAACATTTTGATAAGTTCAACGGGAGCTCTCACGTTATTGGATTTTGGTCAAGTGAAGGTGCTAAGTTCTCGGACTCGCGAAAATCTTGCTCGGCTGGTTGTTGCACTTGACCAGAATTCACCGCTGTCAGGACAATTATTGGATAACATGGGTGTTAAAGTACAAAATGCTACTGCTTCAATGAAGACAGCGATCGCTTACGTTTTGTTTGATACTCGTATGGATATAGCTGAAGCTAAGATGAACCCATTTGACAGCGATTTACCACCCGAAATTCGGCAAATCAAGCTTTCCAGGATTCCCAGAGAGACCTTCATGCTTATAAGAGTGATTGCCTTGTTGCGAGGTATTCTTTCAGCTTTGAAACTGGATGTTCACGCTCGATCAATTTGGTCCACGTATGCTACGAAGTTTCTCCAGGGGCAAGACCTAAAGAATATTCGTTCTAAAACCCCTCGCGCGGAAAGGAAAAAGGACACGCAACAAGTGAAGGAAATGGCGCAGTGGTTAGCTTCAAACGGGTTACCTGCTAGTAGAGAACATCTCACACCATTGGTTCTTGCAGGAGTTTGGAATATTGAGGATCTGTCAACTTTACTTCGTTCAGATGAGAAAGAAAGTATCAATAGTGCACTCAAATATTACAAGCCTGCGGAACGTTTCGCGCTGCGAAGCATCTTTGGTGATATGAATCACAACTTCTAGTATCTTAGCTGTAGTGGGCTGAAATGCAACGCTACTGCAACATTATATTCTACTAATCGGTTGCATTCCTATTATGCTAAAACATTTCGCCAGGATATTTGATGTGAGCACACACATGGTTAAGCGAGCTTGTTCTTCCTGAACGCCAAAGACTTTGCACTCAGAGTAGAAATTGTTGAACAGCACACATAACGTATAAGTGTATTCACACATCTTTGATGGCATCAATTCAGCAAGTGTGGTATCCACAGCATCTTCAAACCTGAGAAGCTGCAATAGCAACGCCCGTTCCTGCAAGGCAGAGCAAATTGGCGATGCAAGTTCACTAGAGCACTGCCCCGTTTGCAAGCCAGCACGCTCAAGGATAGAGTGAACTCTCGCATATGTGTACTGAAGATACACAGCTGTGTTCCCTTTCAAATCTAGCATCCTTTCGAATGAAAACATGTAGTTTGTTGCAATGTTATTGCGAAGATCTGCATATTTTACCGCACCTATTCCCAGTTTGCCAGCAGACTCAAGGAGTATTTCTTCACTTGAATCAGCACCACGAGCTTGAAACTGATCAAAACATTGTTTCTTTGCCTCTGCAAGTAGATCTTTTAGTTTCACTGTTTCTCCTGAGCGGGTTCGAAGTCTTTTTCCATCCTCGCCCGTTACCAGGCCGAACCCTACATGGTCCACCACGGTGACTTTCCTTCCATCTAACCAACCTGCACGTCTACCTGCATCGAATACTGCATTGAAGTGCTGACTTTGACTCACGTCCGTCACGTATATGATCCAATCCGCTTGCTCAATTTGAGTCCTGCAGTATAAAGCGGCCAGATCGGTTGAGGCATAATTAAAGCCACCATCACTTTTCCGACAAATTAGTGGCACCTCTGAATCGTGACTGAAAATACAAAGTGCACCCTCATCCGTAACCGCAATTTCTTTGTCTACGAGATGTTGAAGAACCTCTGGTATCAATTTGTTGTAGAAACTTTCGCCGCGCTCTTCTATCTGTATATCAAGCTCTTCATAAACTTCTTCAAACTCTTTCCTGCTCGCCTGACAAATCTGCTTCCACATGTTGTACGTTTCTTCATCGTACGCCTGAAGCTGAGTAACCACTATTTGCGCGCGTCTTTTAAAATCATCATCCGTGTCAAATTTTACTTTCGCTTTTTTGTAGAACATCTGAAGATCGGAAATATTCTCTGTAAAAGAACTTGCATTTTCACGCATGTATGCGATGAGCATGCCGAATTGGGTACCCCAATCGCCAACATGGTTGAGCCTAGAAACGTTAAATCCGCGATATTCTAAAGCCCGACATAGTGAATCACCGATTATCGTGCTACGCAAGTGACCTACGTGCATTTCCTTCGCTATGTTTGGAGACGAGAAGTCAACAATAACATGTCTACCAAATGTTTGCTTTGAGGAGGAGTCAATATTTTGTGCTAACTTGAGAGCTTGTTCCGAGATAAATGTATCGGAAATGTGGAAATTTATAAACCCTGGCCCAGCTACTTCAATCTTGTCAAACATATCTCCGCGCTCTAACATATTCGATATCACGACCGCCAAGTCGCGAGAACTTTTGAACTCGTGAGTGTCAGTCAACTTCGCAAATAACTGCATACAGCCGCTATATTGGTAGTCACCAAATAAAGGCTTTGATGTTTCCGCTATAGAAACGTCGGTCAAAAGCTCAGGGTTGACTTTTTCAATGCCAGCAGAGACAACATGGGCAATTTTATGTTTTAACGTAGGCTGGTCAGACACTCCACAAGTCTCCTTTAAAACTTCATAGTTGGATTTATCACCGCTTGGCGATGTTCTACCTGATTGTGATGCCGAAAGTGCTTTCAAGGAGCGCCGGAGAGGCCGAACAATGCGGGCTTGTTGACCCAGACGTCGTTTGGACGTTTTGAACGCGTTCAGAACCCCGGGCCTTAAAGCGCTCAAAGTGCGTAACATGGCTAGTATCCGGCAGGGTGGCGAGTAGAACCTTCAAGAAGTGTACAGAAGTTCACAGAAAGCACGTAAATAGCTGACGTCACCTCGCAGGATACCGAGAGTCTTGAGTGGGCGCAGTATGTGAATACGCATACGCACTGAACGTTAGGAGCCCCTGGCAGGGTTTAGGTTTGCACGTGTTGGTTATTCCATACTACATGAGGGGTATTTTTCAGACACACGGTTTGCTTATGCAAAAAATGAGGGATTTATCGAGGTGTATGTACATACAAGCCGTATGTCTCGTACTACAGTTAAAACGAGATTTTCTTAAATCGATAATTTTCGGCTCTATCCCCATTAACCTGAGGCCATCGCTATCGAAAGCAAAAGCAAAAGGACGTCGTGGCGTCACCGCGGATCGAACGCGGGACCTTTAGATCTTCAGTCTAACGCTCTCCCAACTGAGCTATGACACCGACTGATCCCAGGCCTTACCCAGGTACAAGGTCACCGCTATCCTCGAATGTTTCGAGGCGCGCTTCGATACGTCTAGCGTGAGGGCAAACAAATAAGTATGAGTCACATTTACCTTGCCACAGAACTACGAGACGACGTTCTGAACGTTCGCCGAATTGCTACTCAATAGCCGCCAGTAAATGAAAGCTCTATCTCGAACATCTGGGTTTTCGCATGAAGACGCTTTGCGAAGTACATGCTGTGCGTTGTGCTGAGATCGAGAGTCTTTCAGTTGGATGAATGCTTTCACCGAGGTTGTCAAGAGTTGTAACTGGACAGTTTCCGGCTCATCGGTGAACATCTCGCAGAAAGTTTCTATCAACAAAGAAGCGTTTTCAATCCGAGCAGCGTATTCCCCAACTATCCATATGAGTGCTGCCTTCGCTTCAGGCTGATCTAAGGAGGTAAGCCCCTCACAGAGAGTTGGTAACGTATACTCAAAGTGGTTCGGGTATGCTCTAAAGATATCCTTCATGACGATGATAGCTTCTTGGACGACGTAGTTGATTTGACTTTCGATAAGTTGAAGTAGTATGGTGACCGAGTCGCGTGCAACGTCTCTGAATTGGATTGCACATGTGCCTATCGCTTGAATGGCTTGTCGAACAAACTCAAGGTCGACCTCCGCGGAATACTCCTTCAATTCGCTCAAAACCTGACTTACGGTCTCATCTGATACTAGTCGCATCAATATCTTTAGTTTTTCATGTTTTATATAGTAAGGATCGTTGTACTTGCAGAAGAAAATCTATGAGTAGTTCAAAGAAATGAGCTTTCCAAAATTGTCTATGTATTACCTCAAGATTCCTTTGAAGTTCGCATTTATACACCGACAAATTCGAATATACCGTGTGAAGAGTGATGTATTGGATTTCCAATTCACTTCCCAAAAGAGTAACCATAGAAGATGCTATTTGCAACCTGATCGTTTGTTGCAGAGAACTTGAGACGAACTATTGAATGTCAGATACTTGTTCATCCAACGACAGTGGAACACAATACCTGTGATTGTCTTGCTAAAACATTCATACTTGCTAGAACCACGGCACCGTTCGAGTGCTGTAGATGTGCACTCACTCGCTGAATGATAGTGACAGCCTCATCATTACTGGAAGCTGTGTATTCCTCCAGCGCACTCAATATGTAGACTTGTCCCCACCTACATGGCAGCTATAGAATAGATGCTTGCATAAGATAACATCGCTTACTCTGTGCACTCCGTTAGCATTTCAGTCAATCTTTGGGCCAGTCTTGCATCGACGGTGAGGATCTGTTTTGAGGTCGCTTTTGAAATTTCATAAAGGGCCGCCATGGCATTGGACAGCACAGTTGCATTATTTTCATTATAGATGACTTCTTTTAAGATCTCAATAAACCCGCTTTGAGAAAACGTTAGGCTCAATAACCGCATCACTTTCGCACTCTCCACTTACCGACTCTCCACAAGCTCCTGATCAAGCCCATACAGCTTTGCAACACAAATGACCGCACTCTTCCTCACATATGGATCCGTGTCCTACAGAACATAAATGGCAAGAACATTACGGATAGGTCATGAAGGTATACCGTGAGTGCCACATGCAAAGGATCACACAAATATTCTATGATACGGTGTACACGTATACAGCCCATCGTTCGCACCGCGAGTGCACGAACAAGAGGGTTGGGATCTTGGGCATCCTGCAAAACTGTTAATTTATATGTGAGGAAAGTGGGATGATAGCACCTTGATGAAGGTGTTTACAGCCAATATTGTGAGCTCGGGTTTCGATTTCGCATAGTTGATCAAGTACAGGTAGATGAGCTTCTTCAGTTCAAGATTGGTGGTCTGCATACACTGCAAGACATCCGGGAAAAGGCCAGACACATCTTTCCCTACTGTCATTGCCGCGATCACTGTATTCGCGGTCGGATCAGTAACAATAATCAGAAGCATTCGTATACCTTTTTTGATTGCTTCCTTTTGAATAGCCAGGTCGGTACTTCTCAGTTCAGCCCGCCACTCTGCAATTTCACCTGTTGTGGCGTAGGTAACGTACAGCTCAAGTCCTCGAACGTTGAATTGTACCTCGTCGCTGTGATTGGAAGAAGCGCGCATCATTCGACATAGCAGTCCCAAGCGCGCAAGCGGTTGACGGTCGCAACGTACCGCTCGACGTTTACACGACGCGACTTTTCTTTGCTAAAATATTTATTTACTTCTATTTCTTTCTATCCATCAGGGACAGATGTCGTATGTTAGTTAAAATTAGCCTTATAGACCCATTGTAATAAGGTATCTTACTCTTTTGCATATATAGTCACACTCGTAGCCTACCATTTATGGGGTTGAAATTTAGCGAAATTCGAGGTACGATAGTACGATTTTATGTACGCACTCGCCAGAGCCCAACCCACGAGACGTCTGAGACGTCTGAAACGTCTCAGACGTCTTGCACGTTTGTTCCGGGTCAAAATTACTAACACGAACACTCAGAGGCGAAAAGCAGGGCGTGACGAGCTCTCTTCCTGCGACGAGGCCAGTGAGTATCTCGAGACTAACGTACACAGGGCGTTTTGCGATGTGTGATAACGTGTCGAACCTAACGACACGGTTTAAAACCACTGGTCATATTCTCCGACATGGTGCGCAAAGATGCCGAAATGTACCCCACAGACACCCCATGAGTCACCGTATCAGAATGCTTACGGTCAATTCAATACCAGAGTTCGCAAATCAACAAAGTATATTGGCTTTATCACTACTGAGTGCTTTTGCTACAGTTCCCGTCTTGCAAGAAAGGAAGAAAGGTAAACCTCTCACGAGGCAGGGCATGCCAGAGCAAGATGTCAACAGTGCACAACAATTGACTCGGAATGTCATTCCCTCGATCGAATGGGGGGGGTGCGATGCTGATGGTCCACGAGATGAGATGGAAGATGCTTGGTGTGTGCGCACTGTGAACTCCCTCAGTGGAAGGATCCTTTATGTTGGTATGTTCGATGGACACGGCGGTGCAGCAAGCTCGTTTTTCTTGAAGAATAATATGTTGAAGTTTACAGATGACGTCGGGATCAAGATGTGCTCGAGAGCTGTGAAAGGCGATGTCTCTCATGAATCCATAGCAGATGAGACGAACCCCCTTTCACTTGCTTTTGAACGTGCAGATAGTGCCCTGCTGGACCACCTTGGCTCTCTCGGTGATCCAGAGTGCTGGAGTGGAAGTACCGCCACTGTGTGTTTTTTCAGTAAAAGGTATATTTTAGTTGCAAATGTTGGAGATAGTCGTGCAGTGTTAGGACGGAACAATCGCGCGATTCAACTGAGTAGTGACCACCGTCCGATAGGCTCCTCGAAGTCAGGTCGAAATGAAATTTCTCGAGTTATCGCGAGCGGCGGTTGGATATCGCAGATGCGTGTTTGCGGCATCTTGGGGGTCACCAGAGCCTTTGGTGACTACGAATTCAAGGGCGGAAGGGAAGAATTACTCCAAGAGCTTGAGGCAACTGGTGTGCGCTGTCAAGGTGACATGAAACGACCACCTGTGATCGCTATACCAGATGTAAGAGTGTTTGAGCGCTCAATTGATGACGACTTTTGTGTCATCGCTACTGATGGACTTTGGGATGTGATAAATACTGCACAAGCTATCACTTTTGTTAGAATGATGGTGGTGAAAAATGGTGTTCAAGACATGACTGCCGTCGCGCAGGCTCTTGTTCAGCGAGCAATAGAGGCCCGCACGCAAGATAATGTCTCTTGCGTCGTATTGGATCTTCGCGCGAATAGAAACTAGCTACAATTGATTGGAACAGTGTAATGGGTTCACCAGATAGTTCATATTTGTTCCCTTTCAAGTGTCACCGTTGACAGGTGTATTTTCTCACGTGAAACCCGTCAAAATCGTGTGAATAAAGTATGAGAAATCAAGCTGACTTGCGTATGCTTGAACTGAAAAGATTCTTGAGCATTTGCGGGAATCTGACTACGATCAGGCGCAAAAATGGTATGAACAGGCTGAGGAGTGCAGAAGTTGGTATACACACTGGACCAACACAGACCTCGTACAAACGGTGTCAGTTTAAACTGGATTGGATAACAGCATCGTTTACCATAAATTGTCTAGTTAACTAGTTACACCCTATGCACATATGAGTTCACTCTGGGAATAGGGTATGTTTAAGTGTTCCCGCGCGCCGCACGCTTCCCTAACAGTGGGCGTGGCTAAATCTGAGATCTCAGCCCGAGGTAACTTTCGCTATGCGTTGTGTATGTCCTCACATTTCGTATATTCAACGCTTCAACTCAAACAAATAGCCGATCGTAATCCCTATGTGTCCCCAATAAAACAAAAACATGCGGATACTGTAAACTTACAGGCGAACTTTGACTTAACTACGACGTTTGCCCGCATCGGACGGCGACCCGCGGAGCGTTACTTGTTATATTGTAGGTATGCCATATGCCATATACATTTTTAGTATCTAGATTATGTTCATAAACCACCAAAAATCACCCCATACTAAATGCGATCCATACATATGAACAAGTTCGGCCGGAGCGCAAACCTTGCGCGAACCCGCACCGACGTTGGGACTGGACGCCGGCCTTGCGGCACTCGCGAGCGTCTTCACGCAAGGAAAATGCGGCGATCATTTGGCATATTTGCAACGAAACTTGAGAGTGTGTTTACATCAAATCGTCTGCCCCAGCTCCGACACGGGCCAAGTACCGATGCCGTTCAAGCCACTCTATCCCGCGGGTTCGCATCAAACCCCTCGGCGGGCTCGGTTACGCAGGTCATCGGTGCCGTGGTTGACGTACAATTCGAAGGGGAATTGCCTTCAATTTTGAGTGCACTAGAAGTCCAGGGTCATGAAATCAGACTCGTACTCGAAGTCGCGCAGCATCTTGGTGAAAACACTGTCCGGACGATCGCTATGGACACTACTGAAGGTCTCGTGCGCGGTCAGCCGGTGCTCAACATGGGCTCACCGATTCAGGTACGATTTCGCTCGGATGAAAAGTAGAGGGGAAATTCGTCTCAGTGATTTCGATCATGTGTTCTTTACTGACGATTTGGATTCCAAAACATTAGATCCCAGTTGGCCGCTCCACCTTGGGGCGCATCATGAATGTGATTGGTGAACCCATTGATGAATGTGGCCCAATAGGTAAGTCTCATCCTTTTGCATCGATCGAATCCTCGACGTGCAATTTGCACTCACTTTCGGTATATGTGTGTACTCTACTGATATATTTATCGATACAGCCTCGGATTCTACTCTTGCGATCCATCGGGAAGCACCGCCTTTCGTTGATCAGAGCACCGAAATGGAAATGCTCGTGACTGGTATCAAGGTAGGATGAATTTTCGAATTTTCGCATATCTGGATCGTCTCATGTTTCACAAATAGGTTGTTGATCTCCTCGCTCCTTACCAAAAAGGAGGGAAGATTGGACTGTTTGGTGGCGCTGGTGTTGGTAAAACAGTTTTTATTATGGAACTAATCAACAACATCGCAAAGGGACACGGTGAGTTTGGATGCTTTACACTAAACTGGATTCTTTTGACCCTATGTTGCAGGTGGTTTTTCTGTCTTTGCTGGAGTTGGTGAAAGAACTCGTGAGGGGAACGATCTCTACCATGAAATGATCGAAGGTGGTGTAATCAAGCTTGGGGAACAAGCAAAGGACTCGAAGTGTACTTTAGTTTACGGGCAAATGAATGAGCCTCCAGGTGCAAGAGCTCGAGTCGGATTGACCGGACTCACCGTTGCTGAATACTTCCGTGACTTCGAGGGACAGGATGTTCTCTTTTTCGTGGACAACATCTTCCGTTTCACGCAAGCGAACTCAGAAGTCTCAGCACTTCTTGGACGCATCCCATCTGCTGTCGGCTACCAGCCAACTCTTGCCACTGACTTGGGTGGTCTCCAAGAGCGCATTACGACTACCACGAAGGGATCGATTACGTCAGTTCAGGCAATTTATGTGCCAGCTGACGATCTCACCGATCCTGCGCCTGCAACAACATTTGCTCACCTTGATGCCACGACTGTTCTGTCCCGGTCAATAGCTGAGATCGGAATCTATCCGGCGGTTGATCCGTTGGATTCTACCTCACGTATGTTGTCTCCGCTTGCGCTTGGTGAAGAACACTACGCAACGGCTCGCGGTGTTCAAAAAATTTTGCAAGATTACAAGAACCTTCAAGACATAATCGCGATTCTCGGCATGGACGAACTCTCAGAGGATGACAAGCTAACAGTTTCACGTGCCCGCAAAGTTCAGCGCTTCCTGTCTCAACCTTTCCATGTCGCTGAAGTTTTTACCGGAAGTCCAGGCAAGTATGTTGATTTAAAAGACACAATCTCTGGTTTCAAGGGTTTGATCAATGGAAATTATGATGACCTCCCAGAGATGGCTTTCTACATGGTCGGTGACATGAACGAGGCTGTTACCAAAGCTGACGAACTTGCCAAACAAGTTGCCTAAGGCGAACTTCCAAGACATTATAATGATACTTACGACGTCTAATGTATTCGCTAACAATCAAACACTATCATCATTCTACTTATACGCAGGAGACAAGTCTCCATTTTTTTAACCGGTTGTGCCGCACCTTGTAACTCCTGAGCAGTATGACGGAGCCCCCCAACTTTAGAAAATGCGGCATATACTTTACACTCTTCGATGTGCTTCGTCTTCAAGTTAACAAACGTCTCTGATAGTTCTCGTTTCATCTTTGAGATAACCGATGGTAAATGAACTTTCCAAAGGTAGTTCGTTCGAGAAGGTGCATGATCAGTTGTTCGAGCAACCTCCTGCATGCGAACATACTCGTGCTTCAAAAGCTTGCCTAAAATTTCGCGGCAATCCTTCAGTGGGATCATCGCTAGCTCTGAGATTTGTTTTTGTTCCAATTGAGGTGTTTTAAGGAGAAGGCGGAATAAACGACACGCAATATCCCCAAACCGATGTTTGACTGTGGTCTGAGCTAAGTGGGAAAGGGCTGTATGAAGTGCGTGTTCAGGATTTAATCTAACCCACTCCTCGTCAGAGACATCATTAAGATGACTCACTGAAAGATAAGCACAACGTTGTAAAAGCCTCACTGAATCCATCACCTGCTTCGCCGTTAACTTCGATGTACACTCACAGTGTGAAGTAAGAGCAGACAAAGTGACACATCGATTGAGCGTGTCAGAACTCTTCGTATTGATGTACGACAGGATTTGGGCATGTGGATCATCGAGAGCCGATGTAACGGCATGTACAGATTCATACTCGCGCATTTTTTTATTTATGCCATCTGAATTAAGCGATATGAAAGCATGGTTGAAGGTTTCTTCCAGCTGTGCTGTACTACATACTTCTTCAGGAATGGCAGAGCAGTTACCTAACAGTTTCGTTTCATTACGAACAGGGAGCTCGATGATACCGCAGGTATATAATGTTACTAATATTTTCCTCAACTGCTTGCGATGCCGCTCTGATATTTTACCGGGGTGCAATAATTTCTCCAGCTCACTCAAAGTGAGACTTCCACAGATGAAAAAGCAAAATGTTATTCTTTCTGCTCGACCTCCGAAAATTTTTCTTATATGCTGTAAATATGACGCAGCCCGCTCTACATGTAACAAACGTCGCGTATTAAGATGGTACACATTGACATGTGACGATGCTGGTATCGCGTGTGACGTTTGCTTTACACAACAGTGACTCAACAAAGTGTGAAGGGCTTTTGCACAGCGCTTTGCAGAAAGTCGTGACTCCGCGCATAGCTGTTGAAAAGTTTTACCGGTTGAGTGATACAGAGTATTACAGACCACTGAGGCGTCACTTCCGTAATATTCTTGACATAGAGAACGGAACAATCGTTTCATGGGTACGTTAGTGTCCAGCACGCGGCGCTGCCTGTCGAGACGTTATGTCACAAATCATCTGATGGGACCGAATTCCGAAAAACAAACTCCGGTATTAAAGGGTGTTTCTATGTCAGGATCGTTGACGATCGTAGATAGTCAAAAATCGTGTTCAACAATAGTATCAAAGAAAATGTTTCATCGAAAATTGTTAAGATCGAAAACGATGAACGAACGGCACGGCGGCAGTCGCCGTAACTGGACCGTGAGACATAAGCTTTGTCGGTGACTCCCTTTTATAGACGATGGCCAGAGAGCAGGACCGATTCCTCCCTATAGCAAATATTAGCAGGATCATGAAGAAGGCATTGCCAACCAACGCGAAAATAGCCAAAGATGCAAAGGAGACAGTACAGGAATGTGTTTCAGAATTCATCAGTTTTGTTACGAGCGAGTAAGTATTCGCGACCAACGCTTTGCAACCTCCCTCCACTAGAACACTTTGGATCTCACACCATCCTTACTTTCAATTAGGGCGAGTGATAAATGCCAACGAGAAAAGAGGAAAACAATAAATGGTGACGACTTACTTTGGGCGATGAGCACTCTTGGTTTCGAGGAGTATGTAGAGCCGCTCAAGTTATTTTTGAGCAAGTATCGCGAGGTGAGTCCTATACTCGATCATTTCCACTGCGCTAACGCGAAAATATCATGGTAGAGCGAAGGAGAAAGAGTCCAATAGTAGAACGGAGAATTTTACTACAGTACAAACACGAGCACTACCTGAGTGAGTCAATAGAGGTGCAAAGCAAAGGTGGAACTATTGATGCTGTTGGATCACCTTCGACCTTGCGTCATGATACGTCATGACACTAAACGTTCGTTAACAGCGATTTCTCGAGTTACGTTAGTGCTCTTCATGATTTGCTTAAGGAGAGAAGTTTGGGATGGAGATTTCCACATCCTCAAGCACATAGTCATCTTCATAACCAACGTCTTCAGGCTCATTCGTGATCGGATCGAGCTCTTTTGCGGTGTAGTGCAGCGAGCATGCAAACCGTGCGGTTACGGTAATACACTGAGAAGTGGAATGAGCGTTATCTATGTCCTCTACATAGTCACTCACCTCGGGTCGCTTAAAATAGACGTAAGTAAAACCAAGTGTGTTCACATGCAGGCTTGGTAAAGGTATGCAGATCTGTTCGTCAAGATCGATTGAGACTTCACCAATCGGATCCATATTTACGACCACATTTTCGAGAACTTGTTCCTCAATCGTGTTCACACAAGCGAACTGGAAAATAATGTGCTCGCTTGTGACATATTGGACGCAAGTCACCTAAACCAGTTTGAGAACAAAATATTTAATGGGAACAACATCACAAACCGTATACTCAGTCTCAGTCTCCGTCAAGGGAGTCGAACTTGAATGCTTTTTTAAACGTCAGACGTATTTCTGAACTATGCTATACTTAGAAACGTACCACTATGTCCCCATTCAGAGGAAGATGCGCAAATTCAGGATGCTGTTTTAACGCTTTGAGAAAGGGAGAATCAGTCTCTGCTCCATTCACTTCCATATGATCTACTCGATTTTCTGCCTTGGTGTCCGTAGTCGCTGTAGTGCACATATCAGCCATACTAAAGGAAGATTCTGTTCTCAACTGCAGGTACGCTTTAAGGGCACTTTCAAGGTCACCCACTGAAGAAACGTCGGGGACAGTCATTGTACCCTCAGCTTTCAACCAGTGTCTGAATAAGGTTGCGCGATCGCGAACTTCGTCATCTGTATCGTGAATACAACGTAGCAGGAGAATAGCAAGCTTGCTTCGTAGCGAGCTACAGTGCATTCCAAAATTGGTCAGTGCAGATAGTGCTGCTGCACGAATAGCGGCGTTCTCAAGGAAGAGTCTGTTGTATATGTACCGAATGAACTTCGTCGGGTCATCAGTTGAAGGCCCGTGTACACCTAAAATGTGCAATATCCGAATGGATAACTGCGTATACTCACAATCTTCGATGAACTCGCTTAGATGAATAAGACCAAGCTCTTTGATTTCAACATTCAAGTCAAGAATGTGAAGCATGCAGTCAACTATTGACAGCTTGTATTCGTAGCCGCCTTCTTCACGCAACGATGCAGACAGAAACGACATGAACGATCGATGCTTCGACGGATACTTCGAAGATAGCGACTCAATCGTCTTAATAATGGCTAGCTTATATTCATCCTACTTCCGTCGTCAGAAAATTATCATGCCCACAAATGGTTTGTTTACCTGGAGTCCAGTGAAGAGTGATGAAACTTGCAACATGAGACGATCTACCGAATCTTCACTTCCAGTTCGAAGCAGTGTCGTGACAGCTGCTGTCAAAATTGATCTGTTGTCATCTGCGACAAGGCTCTCCAGTTCTACGTTGCACAGTGCTACTGTCGCAGGATTCCTTGCTGCTATCGAGTTTAAAGCTCTCACAGCACCAAATCGCAAAATAGTTTTGGGGGAAGAAAGAAGAAGTTGCAACACCATCATGGAAGAGTGCAAAATTCTGGAATCAACATCAGACAACATCGCGATATTTCTGAAGCACAAGGCGTGAGTAAAGAGAGTGACTATTATTAGAACAAACGTACTTTGCTGCTTCGAATACAACCATCTCCGATTTATGTCGAAGACAAGCTTCAAGGAAACCGTAGTAGACGTCTGCATCAGTACCTGTGACATCTTGTAACATCTACACAGACCTGTTAGTAATATATTCCACATTTTCAACGATACAAGGTACCTCTGAAGAATATCTGATAAGAGTACATATCGCTAATGGAGATCTGATGTTGCTTCTGATGCAATGTAAGACCAATTTGCTCACTGCTAAGCGATCGTTTTGCTTGATTTGATGCAGTAGGGTGATCGCATGAAACTGAACCATAGGATCTTCCGAACTCGCTGCTTCCTGCACCTCACTACTCCACCTGCGAACAATTTCAGGATTGAGCTAAAGTTATATATCAGCTACGTTTAAGGATATTTCGATACAATAAGAAGTACCTTCATAAGCCTGAGACCAGACACAAGTGCAGCAGATGCCACGATTGGACTCTTGTCCACAACAGCTTGTTTTAGGAATCTCTCTATCTGGCCCAACAAGCTGGAGTCTGTGATACTACAGAGCACGCGAATAGAGTTCGCACGGTACACGTCGACTTTGCTACTCATATCCTTCATAAGAGACGATGTCACTATGATAACCTAAAATCAGCGAATGAATAAAAGTTGCATTGGAAAGAGCTGAGTATTTACCTCGTCGGCGCTAGGGTGAATCTCTTTTATGATCAGATAGAGTAAGCGCCTCAAGTTTCCATCGGTGGCGTGAAATAACTTCGTCACTGAAAAGAATACTTCCGTAGACTCAGTCTTTGGAGATATGTCAGAGCAAGCACTTCTTGGAACGAAGCTACAGCTTACCATAGTGAAAAGTTCTCCTTGATTGTAAAGATACAGCAACTTAGTGATGACCTATGCGACAAAAAGTCATCCATGCCATCGTGCAACGTGTCAAAGCGTATACCTGTTGACATTTTCTTGAGGAAATCTGCGTGTCGTTGAAGCAGCGCGCTTCTTGTAGAACAGCTCCTTTCTCGATCGCCCAGAAGGGAGAGTGCTCATCTCAAAGAAAGCCTTAGTCATAATATATGAGTGATCACATGTGCAGCAAACCTTGATACGAGTCTTCGTCTCTTTTTTTGAAAACCTGACCTTCCCCCTGGACGGACATATTGTCGTTGTCAGCTATTTCTGCAGGAAAGACGTTTGATCAAGAAGATGTCTACTGATCCGAAACTCTTTTCCGCGCAAATCCAACAAGGACAGTCGCGTGCCCGATATGAAAGATGGGCTACGTGTGGGCAGATGATGTAAACTGCAGTAACAAAATCACTATGGACGCGCTCTGCTCACCGGCGTGCGCGCGCGTTATTTTTGACTCGATCGATTATAGGTATAGTTCAACTGAACTCGTATTTTTTAAACGTTTCCGGCGATCGTTCATAAAAAAACCAAAGTTCGGAATATTGTCTGTCCAGTAGATTTGCATAAAGACAGTACAAGTACGATACAAATCTAGAGGAAAGAGAATGAAAAGTTGAACCATGCTCGGCTCGCTTGCTGAACACGGCGTACACGCCTGGGCTCGCTTGCTGAACACCACGCCCGGCCCGCTGTGATATTTCAGAGCCTGCTGTATTCCTGGAGCAGACAGCTTGTGCTTGACGCCATACATTCAAAACAAGTTGGTGTATCATTCATCGCCGAGAAATCCCAGCTACACGCACAACGGGAAAGTTGAAAAGAATTCGCCAGGTCAGGATGGATACGGCCGGGTTGTACCATCGTGTCATGCGCGATGTCCTAGCTCGCTCCAAGGTGCATCACTTTGGAATTTCCCCGTGGATAAGTTTTAACCCAAGTCATACAGAAGGAGTTTGCCGCCGAACATTTGTCCGAAAACATTCTGGGCAAGCTAGCAACGGTGTGTTTCAATTCATCAATCCCCAGCTTGACGTTTGATAAAGAATATAACCATCTTCATTTTTAGCTTTGGGAGGAAAAATTACTCAATGGCCTGAAATCTGATAACTCAGTAGGTTGTGTCCAACCAACCTCATCGACAATTGATCCAGTACATGCAACTGAAGACAAGGTATGCCCGTAGCTCTGAAAATGCCAACGTTCCCTTATATGAAATGTAGAGTAAGCGTTGCAGAGAAGCGGAAGAAGTTGAAGACTCGCCCAAGAAGAGAACTAAAACGTCAGGTCTAGTTAATGAGACGGTGAGTTGCCAAGATCGCTCGAGTATGTGCATGTGACTAGCTATGTCGATAGGCCGAAAACACTATGACCAAAACGGAAGAAAGTGAACTTAGCTCAGATAGTGAAGACCTGCAAGGCGCGTCTACCGTTCTTGTTTGTGTTTTATCGCTCAAATGCTCGTAGGTCTCAGTGACTTGGACAGTACTGATATTCTTTTGGGTCAGTTTGAGAAGGTATCGCATACTAAGTCCAAATGGAAGTGTCTCCTGAAGGACGGTATATGTACCATGAATGGACGAGACATGGCTTTCTCCAGGGCCCTGGGAGAATTCAAATGGTCGTAGTAGCGTTACAATTAGTTAGTTGCTTCTTTGTTACAATGAAAAAGTAGTCTCTTCAAACCTTATGGTTATGTAGTAACATGTTACTTATTCAATTCCTGTTCATCTTCGAACTCAAGTTCGCGATGTTTTCGACTGGCCCTGGCCCGTTTAATCAATGCCTAGTTCATGTATTTAGTGACAGGTTTTATTACGCTTTATTTGCGTACTTTATTGTGACCCGTTTCAGACGATTTAATGTCGTGGAGGTCTTCAAAATATCTTGAAGACGTGAATTTGTATGCAGAAGAGTCATAAACACCGGTACTGAGACGTTTCTAGCATTAACGAGTTCATGATGATAACACTGATAAGAGCGTTAGTAGTCATTACCAGTAGCTGCGTTTCAATGCTCGTATTGAGTTTTGCTGCTTTCTCGGCCTAAGTGAGATAAGTGACTCAGTCTGTATCTGAGGTTTTCATGTTCAGAACTACCTTTGCTTCTTTTCTAGTATCTCGTTTCATTTCTCGACGAGGCATTGTAATTAGTTCGTTACTGAATGTCAGTTGTAACTTGAAAATTGATAGGTCTGCTTGTAAAAAATATACCTAACATTTTTGTTCAGACGCCTACAGCGTATGAGGTACTGAGCCAATTTAGTCAAGCGTTGCTTATTTTTGTGAACTAGAAATTTCGGCCTGTGGTAGTTCATATGAAAATGCATTGGCAGCGCTGTACAGTCTTACCAGTACTTGAGAGTGTTGGCCACCTGCTCGAGAGCACCAGTGTAATCGGTTGTTAGCTGAACTCGCTCCCATTGTCGCGCTGGAGTATGCGCTCGCTCTACAGTTTTAGTCACTAGATACAACTGTCCTACTCAAAATTACACAACAGCGCAAGCATATCATTTCAACAACGTACCATGATCCTCCAGGATCGTAGCATATTGGCTGTTTGCAAGAGGGCAGGAACTTCTATTGCACAAGCCTGTGACGTTATACTCATTCCTGCAGAAGTTTTCTTTCTCGCTTGCACTGTTCTTGTAGCTACAATGCGAATGATTGATTATCTAACGGAACTAATGAGAATTCGACGAGATTTGACGAAAAATGTTGTACCTGCCAAACAACCTCGTCGCTCTGCATATCAGAAAGCGTACGTTTATACAGTCTTTGTATTGTAACACTGCGGTTTCGGTGTGCTTCGGCTCCCGTCTAGCTAGAATTTCAAATTTGATATGATTTTGGACCGTTGGTTTCTGTTCGGTTGAATGCAATCGCCGGACACGGTGTCGTACTTTACTTGAGGTGGTATGCTGGTTTTCACGCAGCCGACATTTCCCGGTCTTTTCTCGCGAAGGAAGTTGTTATTTTCGACGTGGTGACTGCTTGCTTGACATAGCTACATCCGTATACGTACCTAGTACTACTTGTAGTACTAGTGCGGTGTTAGTACTTGTACTGGTATAGTATGCATTAAATGCCTTCATATATTTGTATGAACAAATGTCCTACAAGTATGGGATAGGATATGAAGTTTCCATTGTCATTCATCATGCTCATGATGGCCTTGGTTCGCGGCTTGGGCAATAGTGCGCAAAAGCGACAATAAAGGCGCTCGTCGAATATGCGATACAACCGATCAGTGACAGGTTTCACCCTCGTGCTCTGTAAGGGGACTAGAGGCGGAATCTAGTGGAATGTCCGCACTGGTACGCTAGATTTATCACCGTCAAGAGGATTTCACAAGCAACGATGGAGTGTCATCTCTATGGTTTTCAGACGACCCGTCTGTTAACACTATCAGGTACGATCACAGAAGTATTAGTCTCAATCGATTTCGTAACGAGTTGTAGAAAGGCTTGTACTTCGCGTAGATATTTGACAACATATTCCGTAACGAGTAGTAATCACTGTTATGGAAGTTCGTAGTTTGAAAGTGAGCTTTGGTTCCGAAATTTTCACACACTGGCATCAGTGCCCACTTCTGCACTTTTACGTAACTGTAAAAAAGTAAACATGGTGTACTGAATATTTTTAAATGACTTCCGTATGCGCGAATCGTGATTATGTTGGACCCTGAAATCCGATTCTGAGCTTGTATGGGTGGCTAGAGACGTGAGTGAGTGGTTTTGCGCTTCAGTTCCACTGTTTGATGCAGAAAACTCATGGAAGTCAAACATTCGCTTTCCTCACATTTTCTTGCGCCTGATCTCGACTTACACACAGCATTGAGTGCGACAACATCTAAAATCCGCAAATCCTGGAGTGAATAGGTTCAGTGTGTCATGTGTGAGAACGTCGCGCTGAAGAGAGATGAGCAAGCGCATGGGGTGGTGGCTGTGTCACCTGAAACACCCAAGCGTTCACTTTCATTTCTGACAGCTGTCGGGCAGCTAAATTTAGTCGACATGAATGCTTACGGTGAAGATTGGAGTGTCGATAAAAGTAGACGGACCTCTGTTTTCGTCACGTGTTTGATCTTGTTCTGGGTATTTCTAGTCTACCTGGATGAAGCTGTGCTTTTTCGACCAGATTTTGTTTTTTGGTGCAAACTTGTCTTGCAAAATATAGCACTAACTGTTGTGTTCGCAACTTGCGGTTATTGCGTTGTATTTTACGATTTGAACGAAAGCTATAGTCGAAAGCTTTGTCACATGTTCGCATACGCTTTGCCCATCTCTCTGCACTTTGCCTGGCCTAGTCGTAAACCAGGCCTTCCTCAAGTACTTGAGCTCACCTGGGCGTGTTGGTTCCAATTTTTACCGCTAATCAAACCAGTCCTGCGCTAATCAAACCAGTCCGGCGAAAGTATAGTGTACTTATGATAGCATTTCGTTCGATCGATCGGGTAAAAGATCGTCCGTACACCCTGACATGGATGCTTTCTCAAATTTGTGGCAACTATGTCGCTATTCTACTACTCAATTTGTACTTGGTGTCCCAAAACGATGAAAGCCGAATGAAGTTGGCTGTTTTACCCATGATCATAAATGTGTTTGGTGATGGACTAGCCGAACCCATCGGCGTACGTTGGGGAAAGAACAAGTACAAAACGTCAGCCCTTTGGTATGAAGGTTCACTCTGTGCGGGCACGTTTGAAAGAACTTATGAAGGAAGTGCGTGCGTTTACTTGGTCTCTCTACTTGGGTTGGTGCCATTTCGAACACAGTTTACTTCGTCACAATTCCTATTCTCCTTAGTCCTATTGCCTATTACCATGACTATCAGTGAGGCTTGGGCTCCTCACACATGGGACAATCCCTTCTTGACAGCAGTGTGCGCTCTGTTTTTTGTAGGTGTTTTTGAGCTAGTCCCTTAGCAGAACAACTATATGGGCGTGAGTGAGTAAAGAAATTCTGGCGTAACATCAGATACCTGAAGTTCGTTTGCGTGATGTGTGTATACGTCGTTATTCGAAATGCTTGGCGGACAAGTACAGGCTCCACCTGTTCTCGAGCAGTTCTGCATTGTGTGCATAGTCTCCTGAAGTACTTACCGTGGATTTTGACTAAAAGGTACTAGATACCGGCTTACCAATTTGTGCACTCAACATCAGTGCAAAAAAAATTGCCGCCTGGAGCATGTCAGCCTCTGTACGGTGCCGTAGATAGAGAACAAACCTCGAGCCAGGTCAAGGCCTCACACGTTTTGCATTCTAGAATAAGTTCATCTACCGTCGTGCGAGGTTCTAGAAAAGAAAAGACGGCATAAGAAATTATATGCAGTCCTCAAAGGTGTGATACCATTTTCGGCATAGCAAGACATGAAATATTTGAACGATTCCTCCTTATAAAACTTTTACTCCATAAACAACATCATGAGAGGAATTGCTTACTGAAAATAGCTCTGGTTTTGCGCGAAATAACTTCATGAGATCAAATCCACGGTAATTTGGACCCGCTAACTCCAGATCAATCAACCATATCTCTTGCGGTGGTCAACTAAGGAATAGAACAAGGAATGTCTTGACGTACCTGTTCACTATCAAATAATAAATTTGAAGGTTTCAGATCCCCATGACAAAAGACAACCGGAAGATTATTCGCCTACGGTGTCGAATCGATCGATAGATGCGCAAAATTAAGTTAGGCACACCTTTATACTGTTTTTCATCTGTAATACCTCTCCCTTCAGGTCCTTTGATAACGTGTGTAAAGATGCGTTCACAATAAAGCAATAGTGTGATCACCTCCAAAGACACAAAATCAAGTAGAGCAATCTACAAGCTAACGAGTTACCACGTGAATCAACAACGTAGAAAGTGTTATACCGAGTTCGGATCGATGTGAGCTAACATACATTCGAGCCAGGTCCAGATTAAAGGGGTGGTTCCTGTTGGTGGTGTCAGACGTCTTTCACAAAACACGTAGATGATTAGATCATTACCATATGGCTGTGGTGCCTCTAAAGTGTGAAGTGTGTGAATTCTGTATTTGAGGTTGAAACGTGGTTTTAAATGTGATTATCATGTCGCACTTTCTTGCAATGTTACGAAGCAGTTCATCACTTGCATTATGCAGTTCTTCCTCTGTGAGGACTTCGCCACAAATGAACTCATGTGCTATTCCACAATCTGATTTCTTCAATACATTTGGAGATAATTTGAGATCTGCGCATAAGACATCTGCTAAATTTCTACTCATGAGAAAAATGAGTTAAGCTGGGAGTGTAATGCAATGTAGTTCACCTCAGCTCAGGTTGTGTGCGCAACTTGGAGACAGAACTGTAAAACTTCACTATCTGATTACCCGAACTTGCATTAACCTTCACAGATATTCAGCGTGTCTTAATTTTTCACCGTATGCTCGAACCTTAAAAACTTTGTTGCAAAATCCTCCCGACATAACTAGAACATCTCTTTCTTCAAATTCACTATTGTTCCTGAATATCAATACTATTCATTCGTTTGAAAATACTCACCAGTCGCTTAAAAACGCCTTGAGCTTGAGGAAATCATGCGACTCTGGTTTCCCACTAGCTGCACGTACTCTGTTCCAACCTCGTTTCAAGTTGCCACGAATTCCACGACGTGCACGTTGTGTTGGTAAACACTCGCTCGCCCGCTCCTTCAAATATACTTTCGAGAGAGGGCGGTTCATGATAAACTTGACGAGAAAGGATCAGAGGTTTGATCGTGGCGCACGTCAGACGTCAAGGATAAAATGCAAATTCAAACAATTCATCTCACACCTACAGGTGTAGGTGGTGTCTCAACATCTCACCTTGTCGCAAGGTTTTACAGCCATTTTGCACCTTCGACAATTTCAGGTGTGATAACGAATCATGAACCGTCAAAGAGTACCCCGATCAGGGTCCCGCTGGAGCAAAAAGTGGCTCGGTCGATTTGCGTGGGCGCAACCACAGATGCATTGCGCGCGCCGACACGAACGCGAAAGCGCGCAAAAACGAAAAGAAGAAGGATGAGAAATGCGGTGGAAGTGCGTAAGGGTTGTGCAACGATGATTCAGAGTCACCGTGCGCGCGTCGATGGCGATTTAGGAAAGTGACTCACAACTTACGCAGTGGTGGAGACGCACAAACTCGAGCAAACACGTCGTTATTAGTGCCTGACGCGCGTAGCGACGCCTGTGACGTCGCTGCGGCGACGTTTTCGTCGCAGAAGTCGGTTAGATCACACTGGTGACATCACATCCCTTGAGTCACAAAGTCACACTGCGGCAAGGTTAAGCCTACCCTACAGGTGTTGCAACTATTAGTTATTTAATTAATTTGGAGATTCCCTCGTCTATGCGATTATGAAGAAGCGGAACACGTTTATCAGTTGTCACGATACATCGCGCTGACAGGTGCGTGTCTTTGCCTCCAAAGTCAAAGATCACTCAGAGAGGGGATTGATGGCGCACGAGGAGGGTGAATGCTTTCTGCAGGTAGCTCTTCAACTCCTCCACCTGGAATGTTGCAAGATTTTATGATTTCATACTCGTATGAGACTTGTTGCCATATATACTCTGCGAGAGATTCACTATCTGTGAACTCTGTGACAACCACTTCCTCACCGAGAGCTAATCCCGCGCCAGTATAGTTGACGATGCGTTTCTCGCCGATCTGCTTTTCGGAAGACGCTGGCGGTGGCATTGTGTCATACGTAGCCATAGCGAAAGGGTAAAAGTGTGTTTTCGCAGCACTTGGTTTCGTGCCCAACTTACGCATCATCTCGATGGCTTGTGGATCGAATTTGTCTGGATACAGTGTACCATCATTTCCTCGTCGATCTCGGCCACCTGCTGGCGCTATCCATATCAACATACCACCTTTGTTCAACAGACGCTGCATTTCTTTCACGGTTGCCAAATTTTGTTTCATTTTTTTTGATTTCTCTTCAGGAATATCATTCATGTGTTTCTTTGAGTGCACGCATAACAAATCTTTACCCATACTGAAGGGTTTCGCGAGGAGATCGCTAACAACACGATCGCCGGCCACATATGTCACTCTTTGCCCGAGCCCGGGATGTGTTACCTCTGTAAATAACGGGATAAACGCTGCATCGCCTTCACTTTGATGATTTGCAAACAACACAACATTTTCACCACTGTCGAGCTGGGATTGAATCGTCGTCCAGCGATCTGGGTAGCGCATAATCGAGCGTTCAAAATCTATGAGGCTGCCAATGTACATGTTTGCCATTTGGAAGTAGTCATAGGGTGCACGGATGGCCCTGTGATAAGATGGAAACTCGTATGGAGTACCAAGAAGTTGACCCGCATAAGCCTTGACCATATCCTTGAAAATGTATGTCGTAAGCACCGAAGCGGCTTTTTCATCTTTAGTCGCTATGAGCATTTGACTTTTGTAGCTATCTAGCAAGTTACAGAAAGTCCCTCGAATTTTTTCCGGAAAAGCCTTAGAGAGTATCCTCAGGCCACGTTCACCTGGAACTAGGTCCACAACAAATTGAGCGACCTGAACCTTCAACGGAGTATCTGCGGTATCGGCGCGAACAGCACACCGAAATCGTTTCGTGCGTCGACATGAAGCACCAACAGTCGTGCGTAAGCGCTGTACCTCAGAAATACGGAGTGTGGGAACACCTTGCATCTTGCGCAACAGCTAGTTGCGATATTATACGAACTGTCGCAGAATGGAGTGTAACAATGATCAAGTATGAGGCGATGGACACTTCTGATCGCTTGCGTGCAACTTTGCAGACTAGGACCACTAGGACTACGGAGTGAATCTAACGCGACATCCCACGAGTTCTTTTCGCTCGCTCGAATCGGGGATTTGATTGCCCGTGAGACAGATTTTACCACATACTATCAGTGACTGTATAGTTTAGGGTTACACTTGGTAATGGTACCATCAAGCGTGAGTATTACGGCAGGATGAAAAGTGAAAAGCAGCATACTAGAGGGGTATTTTTCAAGAGAAAAAGCGAGGGCGATCTGGGAGGTTTGAGGAGACAGTGGGTTACGACGAGCCATGAACAGTGAATTAAATATGTAAAAGTGTAAATTTACATGGAAAACTCATCCCTAGCCCCATACACCAACCGACTTTTGAAACCGAACCAAACCCTATCGTGTGCAGCAGACAGAACCGGACCCGCGACCGATAGCACGATCGACGCGAACTCGGCCTTCATAAGTTCCAGTTTGAAGTTCACCGTATCGAACCGTATCAAATCGATATGAGTGATCCAGCGCAGTCGTTGAAACATCCACTAGAGCACACCTGGACTTTGTGGTTCGACAACCCCAATGGGTACGTCAACTATCAGGCTACCGTGTCAAAACACTAAAAAATTATCGCAGACGCCAAAAGCAGACCACGTGGGGGCAGACACTTCGAAGTGTTTATACGTTCAACACAGTTGAGGATTTCTGGTGCCTTTACAACAACATTCTCAGCCCGAGTAAACTAATTATGGGAACTGACTTCCACCTTTTCAAGGAAGGTATTGAGCCAAAATGGGAAGATGAAAAATGTGCAAAGGGAGGCAAGTGGACTTATTACTTCCCTAAATCAAAAGACACTAGTGATCTAGATGATAACTGGTTGAGTCTCCTACTTGAGTTAATAGGTGAACAGTTCGCAGAGTCCATTGACATATGCGGAGCAGTTGTCAGTGTGAGACAGAAGCAACACCGCATATCACTTTGGACAAAGACTTCTTCGAATGAACCTGAACAACTGGCGATTGGAAGACATTTCAAAACTGTACTTGGTGTTCCAGACTCAGAAAAAATCGGTTACATGGTACATGATGACGCAATAAGACTCGAGCGCCGAGCAAAGGAACGGTATACAGTTTGAGAAACTTAGAGCACGGAATACGATATTGTAATACAGTAAAAGCAATTACTTCGTTACATGAAATGTTTAAGAGGTGCCACAAGCCGGGAAATAATGATTTAGCGAAGAACCACATGCAAGTCTGTTTCAAGACGCTGCCTCACTTCATTTTGTATTTCATTGACTTCGTCATCAGTGAGTGAACGCTCCATGGACCTATAAGTAAAGCGGTAGCAGTGAGAAGTCCGTTTGAGTTTTTTATTTTCAAACTCATCAATCAACTTCACTTCTTCTACCAGAGTCCCAGCTATACTTCGAACGAGTTCACAAAGAGAATTTTCTGTGAAGTTTTTGTCCTGTGGTAACCAGAAAGATACATCTTTGTAACACGGTGGATACTTCGAATAACTTGAAAACTTTTTCATGCCCACACCGCCGGCTCGAAACATTCCAGATTTGAATTGCTGAGAGAAACGAGGATCGGGAGTCCAAAACAAGCGAATGTCAGGAATGTCAAATAAGATCATCGCAAGACGCTCTAGACCAAGACCAAAAGCCCAAGCACGATGTCCATCCAGCTCTGCTGCATCAAGAATACTAGATTGCATCACTCCGCAACCTAGAACCTCCAACCACTCTCCCTTGAAAAATATCTCCAATTCATATGATGGTTCAGTGAAAGGAAAATAGGCATCTACCCAACGCATTTCACACTCTCCAAAAAGATGTCGAACAAGACCTTCAAGCGTCGTCTTCAACTCTGTACTAGCAAGTTCTAGACTTGACAAATTTTGTGATTCCCATTCATGTGGTTCGAAGACTCTCACGCCTTCTACTTGATGAAAGACTGGGAAATGTGTTGCGTCAATTGTATCACGTCTGTACACATCCCCTGTTACTAAAAACCTTTTGTGTCCGTGTTTTAGCAGCTCCAGCTGATGTGCGGAAGTGTGACAACGTAAAACACTACCTTTCGTAACGTAGTAAGTATCGTTTGCAGAACGCGATACATGGTCTGCTGGAACTAAAACAGAATCAAAATTTGCATATGTGGATACAATAGGACTTAGGTCATCCATGACGGTGAAGCTCACAGAGGGGTCAACTTCACAGAAGTAGTTCTCGATGACATTCTTCAATATACCTAACGGATGATCCGGAAGTCGATGGAGCCCTTTATCCAGTTTATCGTATATATATTCGCTGACATTATTTTCGGGGTCAGTAGTGATAACGTCTACAGTGAACTATTGAAAAAAGAAAGTATGAGAATACACATTCACTCACTCACCTTCTCGCAACAAGGACGCACGTGCCTTGCGGTCCAGCTTGGACGAAATACTTAAGTTAGAGGAGTAACGGGATAAAGAAGATCGTCGCCCATTTAGAAGGCGGCGCTCTTCAACATTTGCTTGGCGACCAACCACCCTGGTGAAAGTTAGATAAAGTGACGACTGCACGGAGCTTACGTACCTCGCTGCTCTCAGTGCTAACCTCATAATCTTGCCACACTACACGTAAGGAAAACAGCGAAGGGAACTTAGTTAGGAAGTTCACCTACAAGACAGGCGACTACGAGTGACAGCTCTCGCCAAGACTGGCGAACCAGGTTCGACTGCTCGTTTTTCTGAGGCCCGGCACGACAACAACAACAACAACAACAACACGCGCATTCCGCCTGGATATAGACTATAGTCTATCCCGGATAGACTATAGTCTATCCGGGATAGAACAATGTTCGCATAGCATCTTGTACTATCACTTCGCAATACGACGAGTCACAGACCCTCAGGTTTTCCATCGAATGGAGGATAGTACCACAACATGTCTTGAGTATGGTCTTTACATACTGGTATGTCGTACACTAACACACACCAAAACCTCCATGAAAAGCTTTCCGGACGGTTCGTGATTCGTGGATTCGTGAAGGGGCCTCTTTCCGGAAAGGTTTTACATAGTATAGACCCATTCCAATAAGGTTTTTCGATCATTTTACATATTTAATTTCACCGTTCATGACTCGTCATGACACACTGTCGACTCAAACCTCGAATTTTGTGCCCTTTCGCCCCTTTTTTTGAACTCGCTCGGCGTGTCGCGCGTCCCGTCACTTTCACGCATCTGTCGCGGCGCGAGCGCGCATCGGGTGTTGCGGAGGCAGAGAAACGCGTGTACAAATGCATTTGTGATCGTATCGCGTTGCGTGTTGCGCCTTCTACATCGGATGGGCGTCGGCGCATCGTGAAGTGTGTTCGACGAGCAGAATTGATTTCAACTACCGTCGTCGCGTTCTCGCACACGCAAGCGGAAGTAATGGTATACACTTGAATTCACTGCAGACAGAGAACGCAGAAAATATGTCTTTTTGTGAAACTCGGCGTTTCAGTTGTCATAGATCCGCGCCAGAGGCGTGCACTTGGACGAAGTGCCAGCTTCTTTGAAAGTGTATTTTTGAGCTTGTTGCTTGTGCGCGTACACATCGTCGCTTCTGCTGAACGAATTGTGCCATCAATGTTTATGATGGTAGATGATACTAATTTTTCTCGCGTGCGCGAGTTTTCGCGCGAATAGTCATCCCTCAGAGCGCGTGAGACGCGCGTTTGTCCATGTCGCCACAAATCGCGACATTAGCAACTGAGTCCTTATCCACAATGAGTCGCAACTCAACACTTGTGAAGCTAGGGAAACTTGTCTTTGTTCCGCGTCGAGAACGACGGCCAGTGCACGTCAACGGCATGTTTTAACGTTCAAAATACATTTCTACGATCTTCTGACCGCGTATATCACTATCATTCTACTTTACATGCGCGCAATCGGTAACAACTTGCACTGCGCGTCACCGGCGCTACTTGAAAAAGCATTTGGAAAATCGCCCAAGCAAAACCCGCCGTCACAGCGCTCGGCGTGGTCTGAGACGGGTTTCTCGGACCGCAGACCATTCCACACGAGCCGGATCGACGATTGGTTCGCCCGCGTACGTCGGACGATTCGAATGGAGCATGTACGTCGGCCGGACGTGCGCGCCATCTTTGAAGACCAGCCTCGGGCGGTCTCCTCGAGACCATGCTAAATGGTACCAGAAGAAGTGCCTCGAGGACACTCGAACACCGTCGGGCTTCGTCATCGCGCGCAAAAAGTATTTTTCTACGTCATCACCATCCGCTCCGGGTCTGAGACTCGAGAGAATCGATTTGAGCGCGTCATCTCTCCAGTGTCTGCCGAGCGCGAACGCGAATCGCTCGACTTCCTTGTCGCAGTTCGGGTTCGTGCACACGCACCTACGAGGCATTCGGCGCGCGACGACGTGCGGACGCGACGCAACGGAACTACCTCGAATCCGTCGCGCGCGCCCGCGGGCGGCCACGGCCGCGCCGCGCAGTGGCGGGCGCGCGAACGTGACGGTTAAGCCATCGCGTCTCGCTAAACCCCGGCGCGTTCAAAAAACACGGCGCGCTTAGAAAACACGTTTGGGGCACACTCGAATTTCGCTAAATTTCAGCCCCATAAATGATAGGCCACGAGTGTCACTATATATGACAAAGAGTAAGATTCCTTATTGGAATGGGTCTATTATGCCGGGTCGGTGGTCGGAAAAATGGTTCGGCCCGCACAGGTGTTCGCGCGTCGTATCGTGCAGGTGGTCGGATAAAGGTGAGAACGAGGACGCGTGCAATCTTCAGTCTAGATCGGACGTGAACAAATATTTAAGAGGTTATTCCGATATCAGCTAACAGTACTTCAACGTTCATACACCGTTTCTTGGACGTGACCGTAGCTTGATATTGTGCAACGAATATATTCCCCGACGATGAGACCAGCAAATATTCCAACCATCAACGGTGTAATCATCCTCGACGATGACGGCAAGAGAATTACTGCGAAGTACTACAACTCCACAAGGTACGGTGTTATGTTTGTCAATCAAATCAGAGCTCACAAAATCTTGATACAGAAGTAGTACTCAAGAACAACTTGCCTTTGAACGAACTGTATTCAATAAAACTGACTCAACAAGTGGCCAAGATCTTGATATTTTAGTCCTTGAAGACAGTTTGGTTGTTTTCCGTAGCGCAATAGATTTTCGTGTCTATGTTGTTGCACCCCAGTGTGAGAACGAAGTAATTGTTGCAGCTGTTTTGCAAGCATTGTATGGCGCCTTGATGTCACTTACAAATGGAACAATGGAAAAGAACACGTTACTGGAACATTTTGACGAATGCATGACAGTTCTTGACGAACTCATTGATGACGGTTTCATCCTCGAAACAGATCCCGATGTGATATGTAATAGGGTATCAATGCTTGAGGACGCAACGGAAGTAGGTAGTGCCGACCACCCACTCTCGCAAGCCTTCGCCAATGCGAAAGAGATTTCAAGGAGCTTACTACGTTAGGACAAGGTTTGCTTACGATTGAAAAATAGCATTGCTCTTAGAACCGCTCGTTTGTAATAACAACTGGCTCGACTATAGTTGAGATCCTAGTGCAGTCACTACTTGCCCTCAGCAGCAGCAGTAGCAGTCTTCCGACTAGACTTTCGCATGAGGTTACCCATCTCTTCCCTCTTCTTTTTACCGCGCAAGTGCGTCCCGAGCTGCATTTGGTGCGAACGCAAGAAATGTTAGTACTATTTTGTCTTTCCGTCGCGGGTCTCCTCATCCAGCTGAGCGCCGAACTTGTTGAAAGGAAAAAACGTGCAACGACCGGAGGCTTACAAGAAAACCCTAGAAGGTAGGACACTCACCTTTCTCTTCGCAAGTTTCAGGGCACGCTTGTCACGGCCGTTCTTGAGAAGCTCGATCAATCGTTTTTCGTACGGTGCAGATCCAGCTACTTCTCGAACGAGTTCGCGGATCATTCCAACCCGCTTGCCGCAACGCTATGAAGGTAAGATGTTAAGACGACAGTGCAAAGAGGTGCGACAAACTTACCCCTTTGCGAGACCCAGGGCGTGGTGCGAGAGCACGCTTTGTCACGACGTGACCTTTGGAAAGACCGACTGAAATTCCTTTCGACATAGCTCCAGTTCTCGGGACTTGGACGTGAAGGTATGAGGTGCTTGATTGCGTGCCCCGCCGCAAGCTCAGCTGGCGCGATGACTCTACAGGCTATGATAGTTAGTATACACATACTGTGCCTTCTTAAAGTAATGATGGGGATAAACGATACTTAGTATGGTCAATGAATATGGGTGTAGAACGGAGCCGCGAAAATGTAAGTTCCATATTACGATAGTAGCTAGTACTATCCATGGTAACAAAGATCTCCCACCCAGCCTAAGTTTTCGAAGTGCAATATTTTGCATTGTACATTTCTATCCAAGAACTTATTAAGGTGAGTGGAGGCCGTGCCGGTGTGGCGAGCAAAACCAACATAGGAACGGCCATCTCGCCAACACGCTTGAGTTTGAGTTCTTAGATTTGCGTCGCTGCGTGCACTAGATCAGATACTAGTGACACGTGGATGAGATAACTTGCACTTTGCAGTTCAAAGTTATGTCTCATCAATCCGCTAGTAGAGTAGCGGCAAAACAGTTGAAGTCGAAAGGTCTACAGAAGCTTCGTTGGTATTGTCAACTGTGCGAAAAGCAGTGTCGCGATGAAAATGGTTTCAAGTGTCATTGTGCGTCGGACGGTCATTTACGTCGAGTGCAACTTTTTGGTGAAAATCCGAAGCGGGCCATCGACCAGTATTCCGAGACGTTTGAGCAAAACTTTTTGAAACACCTGCAGTTGACGTAAGCTAGAAGTAGTGTCTTGTCGTGTGTGCTCACATTTCTCGTAGGCATCGACGTGCGCGGGTAGAAGCGACAAAAGTGTATAATGAGTTGATATCGCACAAATCACACGTTCACATGAACGGTATACAATTTCATGAATTCACAGCTGTTTTTTAACAACAAAATTTAGCGACGAAATGGACCACTCTCACTGAGTTTATTAAGCACTTGGGGAGTAGACCAGACTGTACCATCGAAGAGACCGCGAAAGGTTGGTTCGTTTTGTATCAGCCTACTGAGAAAGAAGATACCGTTCGACAACATATGAAATACAAGCGAGCTCGGGAAAACACTGATGAGAGAGAGATAGAGAAGGTGAGACATACATATCCATGTTTCGAACGGGAACTCAGCCGTGAATACAGATTATCACATTACAAGCTTCGCGATGTGAAGAAAACGTGCGGGGTAAAAACGTGCATTTTCCGACAGAAATGAAGGAGGCTATCGGAAGTTTTGACCTCCAGGTGACCAAATATGATCCTAGTTTCCAGGACTTGTTAACTGTAACATGTAGAAAGCTGAAAGTAAGAGTAAACACCTTAACGCGCGACAGCAACGGCCACGATCGCTTCAGGAATTGGATGGCCCAGCCATAAACAAATGGAATTCGATCCAAAGAGATGGTGTGTGGGTCTTACCAGGCCTTGTCGTGAAGCACAAAAAGGAACTCGGTAAAGGGGTCATCCTGGCCGTCAAGGCACACTGTGTGGCAAATGTGAGCTTCACTAATGGAATATTTGATGTCAAGCAAGCAGATTTAGAGCCGGTGATACCAGTACGTGATATTTTTATTATTAAAGCGAGTAATCATCGAGGCATAGAAACTGAGATCAACAGTTCTCATAACGAAAGGCCACCTCCGAGGTAGGCAAGCACGACTACTGGGTGTTGAAACACACATTGCACGGGTAAGGATTGCAGTACTATATTGTTGCAATCTTAATGTGTGTTTAGGCTACACTTGTGACGGACGATGGCATGAATTTGGTAGTTCATGTACGTGATATATGCAAAGTTCAGGAGTGAACGGCTGCAGAAATTTGAACGCCTCGCAGCACAACGTATTGATTTTAGCATAGAAGCAAGCGGTCACAAAACATGACGAGTGTAACATCATATTGTGTACCATTCCTTTTTAGTTCAGAGCGAGTTTAACGGTCGATTGGAGTCCACATTTGAGAAGTAGCCGGTCCTGCCTCCTTTTTTTGAAAGCAAGTTTGAAATGAAAATATAGATACGGCTTTTGTTTCTTATTGTCTTGCCGACTTCGGAAGCAAGAGAACTACCAAGTTAGTTACCTCAAGTCCGTGCACGCTACCAAGGAGGAGGTTTCGATCGTTGAGCTAGCTCGATCACAGGTACACTGATCCCTTAAACGTTTTCATTTCTGCATACGGGCACCGATCTGTATGAGCTCGAGAAAGCACACAGATGCTTTCTCATTTACCACGGTACTGCCGTCAAAGCGACCGAAGTGTGGCGAAGCCGGGCGTTCGCGCACAGGATATGACCGGACACTTTGGGTTGACAAATACAGTCCAAATGACGTCACACATATGGTAGGAAACGCGGCTAAAATCAAGGCACTTAAAGACTGGCTGTTAAACTGGCAAAGCTCAGTGCAGGGCAAGCGTGTGCGAGTGACAAAGGCGATCTTACTTAGCGGACCACCAGGTGTGGGGAAAACTACATCAGCAAGACTTGTTAGCACACAGCTCGGATACAAATGTTTCGAAGTGAACGCCAGTGACTCAAGGAATAAATCGAGCTCCTCAATAAGTGAAGGTGTGAACGGAAATCTCACCAGTATGGTCAGGGAGCTGATTACAAACTCTACTATCGGGTTTGCTGATGAAATCAAGCCAAGTGTTCTCATCATGGATGAGGTCGATGGTATGAGTAGCGGTGATCGAGGCGGCGTTGCGGAACTAATAAGTCTGATAAAGATAACGAAAATTCCTATTATCTGTATCTGCAATGACAGATACTCAACTAAGCTGAAGAGTCTTTTACCCCACTGCGAAGATTGCACTTTTCATCGACCAATGCGTCCACAGCTTGTCAAGTACGTTAGTGAGATTGCACGAAAGGAACATATGCAGATCACAGACGACACGTTGACATCACTAGTGGAAACATGTGAAGGCGATCTACGCCTTTTGCTAAATCAGTTACAACTTCTTGAACTCAACTCAAGCACGAATCAATTGTTCCAACGACCGGTCAAAGATGTTCCCGGAAACCCTTTCGCAAATGCTGACAGAATTTTCGCAGGAGTGGCAAAGGCTGGAAATACTGTGCAAATTAGAGAGCAGTGTGCTCTGTCAGATGCTGACCTCATATCATTATTTGTACACGAAAATTATTTGAATATGCGTCCAAGAATGGCTAACACAGATTATTCGAGGCTTAAGTTATTGTCTACTGCTGCTTGTCGGATATCAGATGCGGAAGTTACTGGCAAGGCGGTGTATTCTGAACAGAAATGGGCGTTATTGCCTGTGTCCACTATTTCAGGTTCTATCTTACCAGCATCAATAGTTTCGGGTAAGAGAGAAGTTTTATCAAGCTCGCCATCCGAACGAAATTTCAATAGATTCCCATCAGTGCTTGGCAAACTATCCAGTAAAAACAAGGCCCACAGGCTGTGCCACGAGCTATCAAGTCATTTTTTGTCTAATGCGCCCTGTGCACCAACCACCAGACAAATTAGGCTTGACTACTTCCCTTTGGTGCGAACTAAAACTTTACGCGAGATGACATTTCTCACCAAAGGGGGGCGGGAACTTGCTGGTATAGACGATATTGTCTCGTTCATGAATAAGTATGGCCTTACTAGAGAAGACTGGGATACTCTTCATGACTTGACGCGTTTCAGTGGAAAAGGACCCATATTTCAAAGTACAGCGGGTGTACTTTGTAGCAAAGTGAAAGCTGCTTTTACAAGAGCTTGCAAAAAGCAATCACGTCCATGATGTCACTCAATTACGATATGTGGCACGCTTTACATCTTCCTGCCACTTCATTGTGAGAATATGTAGAGTTCCATCAAGCTCTGATTCTAGGAGCTCAACCCACTGCTTCATAGGTTCAGTTTGTAGGAATAGATCCCGAATTCGATGCACAACTCTTCTACCGTACTGTCGTGCTTCCTGATTAGCATCGTTTGCCTTGAGTGCGGTCATTTACGGGAGTTGAATCTGACTGAAGTCAGGGTACTTACCAGCATGAAAATGGATGAAATAAACTCTCGCTCGCATGATAGAATATTCTGCGACGAAATTAGATTCAAGATGGGAAATAAATATCAAGTTACCATGAGCTCCGAAGAATCAGCCCTTTCGAGGGTACAGAGCAGCGACGATGCAACTTGTGCTCTGAACTGTGGTCTATTGTGCTTGACAAGTGGTAAAGCACAAGCGATGACATGGCCAGCAGGAAGTACTTGAACCAATTGCTGTAAGGCACCACGAGCCTGTTCCATCACAAAAGCTTTTTCAAACGAACTTTTCTCGAGTAGAGTGTAGTACAAAGATGACTTTTCACTGGTGACAAAAGGACCAACTAACTCACCACAAGTGTTAACAAGGTCTGTGACACATAATAAGGCAGCCCTTACAACAGCACTGCGAAGGCTCGATAAACATCGAATAACGAGGAACACCCATTTCTCGAAAATTACTTGGTTCACTTCTTCCTGGTGGTGAGTGACGAGTGCACGTAGTTGAAGTAGCCCTTCACAGTTACTCGACCAGTCGTTTGACCCGAGATTCGCGTCTAATGACCGCGCGACTGCGGATGGATCAGCAAGCGGCTTCAAGCGGCATGTTTCAGCGTGAAATTCGACCAAACCCATGGATCGGGTGACTTGTAAGCGCGCGATCTTCGAAAAACAGGAGTGCTAGTTACGTCGGCGTCCCAAAGAACATCGATCATAGTTCATCTCATCAAAAAGTACTCTACGAGTACTATAGTAGTACTCGTAGAGTACTATCGTACGATAGTACGAGTACTGGTAGTGTTATGTTTCATATTTTAGAAGGAAACTTTCTAGCAGTTCTTATTTTCGCACCTAACAACGGCGGCTTGATCACGACAACCCACCAGACAGTGCCGACGGCGCGGAACCGCAACGAGTGCGTGAGCGTGCGTCGAAAATCACAACTCCGCGGAGGCACGTACGGAGAAAATGCTGTCCCCCAAGCAGAGTTTTCTTGGTGCGACTGACGATTCTTTAGAAGAAAACGGAGACAGAGTGCGAAAAAGGTAAGTCACTCACTAGTCACTTTTTCGGAGGTAAAACGTCTTTTGTAGACCAAAATGGTCGAGCAGCCGAAGTTCAACTCATATCCAGTCCAACGAAGATCGATCACTGCACGTAAATGG